>SMVB01070863.1_pt1 | contig 29541 bp, 28 predicted proteins | sample 2456461 | NCBI WGS metagenome assembly SMVB01 (sample SAMN11095934, study PRJNA526329) | marine sediment metagenome | biome: Marine sediment; feature: Surficial sediment; material: Deep marine sediment; isolation source: Hadal surficial sediment | place: Pacific Ocean | collected 2014-05 | depth... | reverse complement strand
CCTCGAGAACCTCGCCTTCGTGATCCACCGCACGCCAGAGGTAATGCGTCTCACCATTGATCCTGACGAACACCTCGTCTAAGTGCCAGCGCCATTGGGAAAATGATCGATGATGAACGCGTCGTTTCCTGATCTCCGCGGCGAACATCGGACCGAAGCGGTTCCACCAGCACCGGACCGTCTCGTGGCAGATATCGATGCCACGTTCGAACAGCAGATCTTCGACCTGCCTCAGCGACAGCGGATAGCGGATTTATATCATCACCGCGAGGCGGATTACCTCGGGCGAGCTGTTGAAGTAACGGAATGGATTGCGCATCCCCAGAGGCTACGGGCCAAACCAGCCGGCCTCAACCCAATTTGCTCTGGCACTGCCGCGGCCGATACTCCCGTCGCAGGCGCAATAATTCAATCCGACACGGTTGGGCAGAGAACCGATCAACCCATGGTGCGGTCCACCGACGCGAACCCGCCCGCGCGAGCCGAGAGTGAACCAAGTCCCGCGTGGCGAGGACCGCGCCCCGGCGGTCATGGCGGCCTCCCTGCGCGCGGTTCCGCGTCCTGGGCGGGTGCCGCGGTCCCAAGTGCGCATGATCCGTGCCCCGCGCGGTTCGTTAAATCACCCAAATTCAGACATGGTTTCGACATTTTCCCCGGCTTTGATAGGCTATGGCGTGGTCCGCGTCCCCCAAACGTTCACTCGAGGAAGGCGGCCCCTCGAAAAATCCCGGGGCCGAGGGAATATGAAAGCTCCAAGATTTGCATCCCTTAGTTTGCTCGCCCTGGTCTTGACCGTCGCGGTCCATGGGGCGCAAGCCCAAAGCCTGCCGCTCAAGCGGGTGATGCTGTCGACCGGCGGCGTCGGCTATTTCGAACACGAGGCCATGGTCGATGGTGACGCGGAACTGAGCCTGGAGATCCGCCTCGATCAGGTGGACGACGTTCTCAAGTCCATCGTCGTCTATGACGCCACCGGGCGGGTCGGCACCATCGGCTTGGCGGGGCGCGAACCGTTGGCCCAAGCCTTCCGCGACCTGCCCTTCGGGCTTGACGCCCTGGCTTCCCCGGCGGCGCTGCTGGGCGCGCTCAAGGGTGCCGAAGTGGCGGTGTCCGGTCCCCGCCAGATCACCGGCCGGGTGCTGGCGATCAACCGTGAAACGGTGATCCTCCCCACCACCGGGGCCACCACGGCGCGCCACCGGGTCACCCTCTACACCGCCCAGGGCTTGGAGAGCTTCGTGCTGGAAGACGCCCAGGCGGTGCGCCTGGCCGATCCCGGCCTGCAGGCCCAGGTCAACGCGGCGCTCGCCGCCATCGCCCGTCACCGCTTGGCCGACCGGCGGATTCTGACCATCAAGGTCGCCGGCGCCGGGCAGCGCTTGGTCCGTGTCGCTTATGTGGTGCCGGTACCGCTGTGGAAGACCACCTATCGCTTGACCCTGGACCGCGACCCCAAGGCCAAGGCGGGGCATCTCCAGGGTTGGGCGGTGGTCGAGAACATGACTGGGCGCGACTGGACGGGGGTCGAATTATCGCTGGTCTCGGGCAATCCCGTGACCTTCCGGCAAGCCATTTATCAGGCCTATTACGTCGTCAGGCCGGAAGTTCCGGTCGAGGTGCTGGGGCGCATCCTGCCGCGCGCCGACAAGGGGATTGTTGGCGCCGCCGCCGGGCGGGCCGAGGCCGCGCCGAAACCCAAAACACGGGGACCCGGGTTGCGCGATCCGCGCCGAACCCTGGATAAAAAGCAGGGCACGCGTGCAATGGAACGTGCCGCGGGGATTTCCGGGAAGCTCTTCCAGTCCCGTCCGCCGTCCGCCTTCAAGGACGAATTGGTGGCCCAGGCCGCGCCCGCGCGGCCCGCCTTCCGGGTGCAGGGGCGGGAATCGGCGACCCAGGTGGTGTTCCGTATCCCCGGGCCGGTGGATCTCGCCAGCGGCCATTCCCTGATCGTTCCCATCGCCGACCGCGCGATACCCGCCCAGAGGGTTTCCCTCTATCAGCCCCGCACCCACGCCGATCATCCCGTCGCCAGCGCGCGGCTGACCAACGACGCCAAGACCGGTCTGCCGGGCGGCGTGCTGACGATCTACCAGCGGGATTCCAAGACCGGCCGGGTGGCCTATCTGGGCGATGCCCAGTTGCGCACGTTGCCGCCCGGCGAAACCCGCCTGGTCGGCTTTGCCCTGGACCAGAAGGTGCGCGTGGAGCGCGAGGACAAGGTGTCGGCCACCGTGACCGCCGGCAAGATCGCGCGCGGTGTCTTTCATCTCGTGCGCATGGCGCGGCGCACCACGATCTATCGCCTCAAGGGGGCCGCCCATGCGCCGCGCCGGGTGATCATCGAACATCCCCGGGCCGCCGGCTGGTCCTTGGATTCGCCCGACAAGACAAAGGCCGCGGTGGTTCTCGCCGAAGGCGTCTTTCGCATCACGGTCGACCTCAAGCCCGGTGAAAGGCGTGACCTACGGGTGGTGACCAGCCGCCCCCGGCGCGAAAGCATGCACCTGTCGTCCCTGCAGCCCCGCAGGGCCGCCGCCTTCGCCGGCACCAACACCCTTTCGCCCAAGGTGCGCGCCGCGTTCAAGCGGATGGGCGGGCTGATGGCGGCCATCGAAGCCCACAAGGGCGACGTCAAAAAGATCACCGAGGGGCAAAAGGGCATCTTCGCCGACCAGCGCCGCATCCGCGACAACATGCGGCGGGTGAACAACCGAAGCCAGCTCTACCAGCGCTACGTGGCGAAGCTCGACCGCCAGGAAAGCGCCCTGGAAGAGTTGGAGAACAAATTGGAAGCGGCCGGAGACGCCCGGCGCAAGGCGGAAAAGGCGCTGGCCGATTACCTCGCGGCGCTGGAAATCTGATCCCCGAGACCGTGGCCGGCGGCAGGGCGAATCCGGCCGGTCCGCGGCGCCTCCGGTCCCGCCGTGAGCGAAACTTACGTTGATGGGGCTGCCTAGGGGGGCTAGACTTCACCGTCCATGTGACGCTGCCGTGATCGCCTGGCGGCCCCGCCTTCGGGCCAGGGTGGCCGGCGCGGCGGTGGACCTGGATACCCGCAATCACTGGAGAATGCCCATGGAGACTCCGCCGGACCATTACTAAGGCCCCGCGGTGTCGCGGGGCCACGGCTTTTCCGCGGGCCGGCGTGTCACGGCCGTGACCGGAGAAGCCGCCGCAACATTCTTGACATACCTAGCGAAGGGCCGCCGTCGCCAAAACTGGCGGCAGGCAGGGTCTTTCGGATATCATCCGCTCTTAGAGCGGAATACGGGTAACCCCCGGGTGGAGCCCCGAGCCCTTGACTGGGCCGGGGCTCCCGCAATGCCGGGCTAGAGCGTTATTCCGCCAACGGCGCCAAGGGGGTGCTGCCGTCGGGCGTTTCCACCTCCAGGCCGACCAGGACCACGGCGATCATGGTGTAGTAGCCGATGATGGTGAGCAGATCGATGACGGTCTGTTCGCCGAGGATATCAAGCGCCCTTTGATAGGTGTCGGCGCCGAGCGTCTTGGTGCGGTGGATCTCGGTGGCGACGTCGTAGACCACGGCTTCGTCGGGGGCCTTGAAATCGGGCCTTTGGCCCAGGCGGAGGTCTTCCATCAGGTCCGCGTCGAGGCCGGCCACGGCGATGAATTTCTCGTGCGCGTACCATTCGTACTGGGCCGCCCAGTCGCGCGCGGTGACCAGCACCGTGAGTTCCAAAAGGCGGCGCGGCAGCGTCGTTCGGGTGCGCAGATAGATACCCAAGGCGCCGGCCAGTTCGGCGAATTCCGGGGTCCGCAGCCAGACCGCGAACGGGCCCCCGGCCTGGCCGCCGGAACGCGCCGCGGTGATGGCGTCATTGACGCGAATCTGTTCCGCCGACATCTGGTCGCGCGGAATGGGATGAATTCTCGCCATGCTTTTCCCCTCGATGGAAGCCGTTCACCTCAAGGGGCGGAGATTACCAGACCTTCCGGCGGGCGCCAGGGCCGAGGTCGCGTGGAGAGGGGGCGGGGCGGTTGTGGAATGTGAAATGATGTTTTAAGGTTCAAAAAATAGTAGGCCTGCGCGGGGAGCGGCTTTACATGGCTGGCCGGATTATTGATTCGTTGCTGATTTATGGGAAAACGGTGGGGCTCCGGTGTGGCCGGGGAATGGGTGTGCGGTCATGACGGCAATTGCAGTCGCCGGTGCGTTCCGGGATTACGCGGCGAAGAAGGTCGCCGAGACCACCATCTGGCATTGGGTGGTGTTCTTTATTGTCGCCCTCTTCGTCATCACGCCGGTCTTCATGCTCATCCTCGGCAGTTTTTCCCTGGCAAGCCTGCCGGTGGACTTTTCCTTCGATGACCTAGGCTGGGACAATTACATCGAGGTCTGGACCGACCCTACAACCTTCACGGTCTTCACCAATACGTTTTACTACGTTACCGGGGCAACGGCGATCGGCATCACCTTGGCGGCGTCGCTGGCGTGGCTGGTGGAGCGGACCAACATTCCCGGCAAGATTTGGATCTATGCCGGCGTTCCCATGACCCTCGCCATGCCGGGCCTGTTGCAGGCCATGGCCTGGGTCCTGCTGGGCTCGCCCCGGATCGGCTTCATCAACCAGCTGTTCATCGAAACCCTCGGCATTCCCATGGAGCCCTTCAGTATTTACTCCATCGAGGGGATGATGTTCGTCGAAGGGCTGCGGCTGGTGCCGACGGCCTTTTTGATGCTGGTGCCGCTGTTGCGGTCCATGGACCCGGCGTTGGAGGAAGCGGCCTATATGTCGGGCGCCCATCCGCGCGCGGCTATGCGCCGGGTGACCCTGAAGCTCATGCTGCCGGGCCTGCTGGCGGTCACCATCTACAACGGCATGACGGCGCTGGAGGTGTTCGAGGTTCCGGGTATCCTCGGCTTGCCCAGCGGCGTTTACGTGTTCTCCACCAAGATCTACGCCATCCTCAACACGGTGTCCGAGGAACCGGTCTACGGGCAGGCCAATGCCTTGGCCATCGTCTATGTCTTCATCGCCATCATCGCCACCTATCTCTATGCCCAAGTGATCGCGCGTTCGGAACGGTTCACCATTATCACCGGCAAGGGCTACCGGCCCAAGGAACTGGATCTGGGGCGCTGGAAGTGGGCCGGCGTCTCGGCCATCGTCCTGTTCCTGACGTTCTCGATCTTCCTGCCCTTCCTGGTTTTGCTCTTCGTGTCGCTGACCCCCTTCTTGCAGGTCCCGAGCTTCGCAGCGTTCGCGTCCATGAGTTTCGACAATTACATCGACGTGTTTCAAACCGACCTGATCGGCACCGTGATGTGGAACACGCTGATCATGGTCATCGTGGTCTCGACCGCGACGGTGGTTCTTTCTTTCCTGGTCTCCTTGATCGTCGTCCGCTCCAAGTTCGTCGCCCGCAAGCTTCTCGACCAACTGGCGTTCATGCCCCACGCCATACCCGGCATCGTCATGGGGCTGGCCTTCCTGTGGCTGTTCCTGCAGATCGACGTCCAGTTGGGGATTCCCATTCATGGCGGCGTCATGGCCATGTCCATCGCCTTCACCATCGGCTTCATGGCCTATGGGACCCGGTCCATGAACGCCGCCATCCTGCAAATCCACAAGGAACTGGAAGAGGCGGCCCAGGTTTCAGGCGCTCCCCACTGGCGCACCATGTGGCGGATCTTCTATCCGCTGTTGGCGCCGACCATCGTTGGCCTGTGGATCTGGAGCATGCTGCACGCCGTCCGCCAGGCCAGCGTTCCGCTGATGCTTTACGACGGCGCCGAGAACCGGGTGTTGGCGGTGATGATCTGGCGCATGTGGGATGAAGGCGAGGTCGGTGGCGTCGGCGTCATCGGCGTGCTTTTGATCATCGGCCTTATGATCATCACCCTTGGCCTCAGGATGATGGGCTTCGGGCGCGGCGCGAATGTCCAGAAGGTGGCGAAGACCTGAGACCGGCGATCCGGCCCCAACCCCTTGGCGCGGCGAAGACCCCGGGAAATGCCCTAGGCTCAGGACCTATTAAATCGATCCCACCACACTCCGGGACTAAACACCTAGGCCGGGGTCTTGGCGTAGAAGCCAGCCTTGGATTCGGCGATCCCGCAGGCCGGATCGAGAATTTCCAGCACATTGCCGTCGGGGTCGTAGAAATAGCAATGGCGCCCGCCGAAGGCGGCCTCGGGCCCGCGGGTCTCTTCCTTGGCGATCTTTACCCCGGCGCCCTTGAGATACCGCACCGCGCGGTCGAATTCGTCGGGTTCCACATAGAAGGCGTGGTGAATGCTGACCGAGCCTTCGGCGTTGGGGTTGATCGGCGTCTTGGAAATTGTCAGCACGAAATAGTCGTTTCCGGACCGGCAAAAGACCATGCGCGGGCTTTCGCGGATGAAATCAAAACCCACCAAGTCGCAATAAAACGCCTTGGCGCGTTGAAGGTCCGTCACCGGAATCGTGAAATGGACCATTCCCTTGGTTTTGATCATGACCTTACCCTTACCCTCCCTTAGGACACATCCTGGCCCTTAGTACACATCCCAGCCCTTAGTACACACCCCGGCCCTTCGGGCGCATCCCAGCCAAATGGGACGAATTGGCCGGAGTGTGCCCTGGGTGGCGATGGTCGTCCAGTGGATGTGAAAATCCACAACAAATTTTGTTATTCGGAATCGGTATCTTTTTATTTCAATACCTTATAGATTCGTGGCGACCCACGCCCTGGGTGAATGAGGTCTTACAACGAAAAACGTGGGAAGTCCGGCGGACCAGGGAGGCCGGGCATGGCGCCCGATCAGTACGATCAATACATGACATTCTTCGCCATCTCCATGGGCCGAAGTGCTGGTGCCGGAGCATCGGGCGGCGGCCCGCGCATCCGGCCGGGTCTTCCCCATGACCCCAACCGGGTAAGAAAATGATGTTCACCTAAACTGACCGGCATCGGTAGGGCCGGACGCGAATCAGAGGAGGCATTCACCATGATCAGTAAATCTTTCAGATTTTGTTTGGCGGCTCTCGTCGGCGGCGCCTTCGCCACCGGCGCGATTTCGCCGCCGGCCATGAGCGCCGAACTTCCCAAATCGACCCAAGAGATGCTCAAGAACCTGAAGGTCGATGCCAGCATCTTGATCGACCTGGATAAGGCCCTGGCGGTGCCGAAATCCTTGCTGGACGCGGCCAACAAGGAAGGCGTGGTGCGCATCGGCGCGACCCACGACCCCAAGCAGTTCCGCGACTTCACGCGCCCGTTCCGGGAACGCTATCCCGGGGTCAAGGTCAAATATGCCCGCTCCAACCGTTACGGCCGGGTGATCAAGCCCCTGATCGCCATGAAATCCGGCAAGGTGATCGTCGATCTCATCATGGGGTTCGGCGGCAACACTTTCCAGTTCGAGAAACTCAACGCTTTGGTCAACCTGACCGCCCTGCCGGTTTACAAGCTGGTGCCCGATTTCATGAAAAGCCCGAGCGGCAATTTCATCGGCCAAAGGCTGTTGACCCGGTGTTTCAGCTACAACACGAAAAAGGTCAAGAAAGCCGATCTCCCCAAAACCTGGGAAGACATCATTACCTCCAAGCGCTGGGGCGGCAGGAATCTCGCCCTGCTCAACCGGCCCGATTATTGGGCGCTTCACCTTTGGGTGACGAAAGGCGAGGCGTGGACCAAGAATTACCTGACCAAGTTGTTCCTGGAAACCAAGCCGCAGTTGCGCAAGGAAGGTGCTAGCGCGGCCGTGCAGTTGTTGGGCGCAGGCGAATTCGATGGCCTCATCGCCGGCACCATGCACCGGACATCGGTGCTGCGGAAGAGGGGATCGCCGGTCGGCATTCACTGCCCGTTGCCGGTCACGCCGACGACGGTTTCGCCGGTGGGGATATTGAAGGGCGGCAACGAGAATGCGGCCAAGCTTTTCGTCAATTGGTTCCTCAGCCGGGAAGGGCAGCTCGCCCAATTCCACAGCGCCGATTACACACCCCTTTACCCCGACTTGGTTAAGGTTGGTCTCGAATCCGATCCGGGCTTCAAGATCGACGACACCAAGCGCGTTTATTACCGTGAAGATCGGTTCAGGGTCGAAAAGGCGTTGCTCGCCAAGCATTGGGATGACTTGTGGTTCAAACGCAAGGGTCTCAAGATGCGGACGGTCAAGGTCATGATCATCGCCGCCAAGCGCGGTGGCCGCCGCTACACCTTCAAGGTGGACGGCAAGGACCAGAAGGTGCGGGTGTCCGGTTCCAGGACCATCGTCACGGTTAACGGTGAGCGTACCAGCCGCAAGGCGGTCAAGAAGGGCATGACCTGCACCATCACTTATGCCGGCAATGACCAGACCGCCAGGAGCGTGGCCTGTGCCAAATAGGCGCGACGGTCTAAGTTGTAGGCTTTAAACAGGACGAAAGCTCATGGCCATGGAGACCGCCGATGTTGGCGGTCTCCCCCATGAGTTGACATCGCGCAAGATTATCATGGGCACCCGGAATTCGCACCCTGGGATGCCGAGCCATCCCCATCGGGGTGTCCATGATGGCGTGCCCCGCCGTCCCGGCGGCCAGGCCTTTCCGCCCATCGAGGGCGAATGCGCCAAGGGCTTCGAAGGCGGCGGAAGACCGCTCTTGGGGCCGGGATCGGCGGCGCCGATCGAAGGGGGGACGTTCTAACCAGTTGCAACGCCGGTGAGGGTCCCATGGAGAACGGGTTCTGCCGGGCCCACGGGGACCCGCGCCGGTGATCGGCCTGGGCCAGGTCAATCAGGGCCAGGTCAATCAGGGGCGGCCATGCTGCAAAATTATCCCGTCTACGATGCCGATTCCCATGTCCTGCTGAGCCCGAGGATGTGGGAGGGGCTACCCGAGCAATACGTGGCGCGCCGCCCGCGGCCGCTCACCGTCGGCGACCAGGACGGCATGGGCAAATGGAATTCCGGCTGGCTGATCGACGGGCGCATGCAGCCCCACCCTTACGGCGCGGCGGCCCAGGGCGCCAACCGGCCGTCCTCGACCATGGCATCCTACGGCGCGCCGCCGGAAAAGATCGGCAACCGCGACCTGTCGGATCCCGGGGCGCGAATCAGTGGCATGGACCGTGCCGGGATCGACGTGCAGGTCATATTCCCGACCACCTTGTACGCCAACGCGACCACCGATCCGGGGTTCGAGGCGGCGCTCATGCGCGCCTACAACCGCTACGTGGGGGAACAATGCCGGGCGGCGCCCAAGAGGCTCAAATGGGCGGGGCTCCTGCCGTTGCGCGATGCCCGCCAAGGCTGCGAGGCGGTCGCCGAAATGCGCGAGTTGGGCGCCACCGCCGCGGTGGTCTACGGCACCGCCGGGGATTACCTTCTGTCGCACCCCACCTTCAGCCCCGTGTGGGACGAACTGGCGGCCAGCGGCCTTCCCCTTTGCGTGCATATGGGAATGAGCTTTCCCCCCTTCGAGCGGCTGTGCCAAAGCCGGCTTGACGCCCATTCCATCGGCATGGGCCTGCCCGCCGTGCTCGGCTTCGTCGCCCTGGTCGGCCATGGCATGATGGACAAATATCCCGATTTGAAAGTGGCCTTTCTGGAATTCGGCGCCGAATGGCTGTTCTACATGGCCGGCCGCATGGGCCATTACATGCCCACCTACCGGGCCGACACCACCATCAAGACGCTGCCCGAAAAAGAGATCGCCGCGTATCTCAACTCGGGCCGGTTCTTCGTCGCCCCGGAAGCGGAAGACCCGCTATTGCTGCTGGAAATGGAACTGGTGGGCGAAGACCACGTGTTGTTCGGTTCCGATTTTCCCCACGGCGAGGCACGCGAGAACGCGGCGGCCGAGATCATGGGGCGCACCGACATCACCGATCCCCAGCGCGCGAAGTTTCTCTACGGCAACGCCGTGCGCCTGTTCGGAGAGCCGTGAGCCGCGCCGCCTAACCCGGTGGCCGGAAAATGCCCTAGTCGCCGTGGACGGCGATCAAGACCTTGTTGTTGTCGGACATCTGGAACCGCGCGTAGGGCACGCTGCTTGCCAACAGATCGCCGAGCGCCGCGCCTTCCGGCCCCAGGGCGACGATGTCCGGTGCGAGGGACGGATTGTCCCCCGCCGCCTTGGCGACATCGGATTTGAGCTTTTCGATATCCTCGACCTTGATGCCGATATGGTTGGGGCCGGGACGGATGATGCCCTGGCCGGCGTAATCCTCGATGCTCCACTGCATGAGCACCAGGGTCATGCGGCCGTCGGTGATGTAGTAATTGGGATCATCCTCGGCCTTGTTGGCGAGCGGCAGGTCGAGCACGTCGACGTAGAATTCCGCCAGTTTCTCTGGGTTCATGGTGCGCAGCGCGAAATGGGTGACGAATCGGTCCTGGGAACAGCCGTCCGTACTCTCGGTATAGATTTCACCGCGGTTTTCCATGGCACGCTCGGAGAAATCGAAGACGTTGCCGTCGGGGTCGTGGGTCGTCATGCCGGCGAAGGGCCGGTTGCTTGGCCGTTTCAACGGCTTGCAGGCGGGGTATTTGCTGTTCAGCACCTCGGCGAAGGCACCGGCGTCATCGACCTCGACCCCGAAATGATCGAGACCCGCGGGCCGCGCCGGCCGCCGGGGATTGATATTGATCCCCACATAGCCGTCGCCGACGGTGGCGGCGGTGAAGTTCTTTTGCACCGACGGCGCCTTGAAGCCGAACACGGCTTGGTAGAATTGCTGGGCCATGGCGTAGGTATCGCTGACGATGGCGACGTGGTTGATTTTGGTGCCCATGGGTGTTCCCTTCGCGGCGATTGTGTTTTGCCCTGGATCTTTCGGCCCGCGGCCCTGAGGCCGCCGTTCCTTATTAACAAAAAAGGCCCGAGTTGAGGCAAGAACATTGTCCTCCTGGACCCGGCCAGGGCCCATGAAGGGGGCTTTTTGAGACCCCGGCCGGTCACCGGCCTAGGGCGATTGATCGAAAACCAGGATCATGTTGTTGGCGGGGACGGCCAGCGTTTGGGTGAGCGTAAGGCCGTGGTCCCGGGCGCAGGCGGCGAGGTCGGCGGTATCGCGGACCCCCCAGGCGGGATCGCGCGCCCGCAAATCGGCGTCGAAAGCGGCATTGCTTGGCGCGGTGTGGGCGCCGTCCACCTTGTACGGGCCATAGAGCAACACCACTCCGCCCGCCCCAAGGTGCCGCCCGGCCCCGCGAAAGATCCCCACGGCCGCCTGCCAGGGGGCGATGTGGACGAGGTTGATAGCGACCACAGCACGGAGCCCGGCCTCCAGCGGCATGCCGGGGGGATGCGGTGCCCAAGGGTCTTGGGTGACATCGAGCAGGGTCGCGGGCCGCAGGTTGGGGAGCCCGGATTGCCGGCCCCAGGCGTCGATGCTGGAGAGGCTGGCGGCGTCTGCGTCACTGGGCCACCAAGTGACCTCCGGCATGGCGCGGGCGAAGGCCAGGGCATGCTGGCCGCTGCCGCTGGCGACTTCCACCACGTCGCCGCCCGGTCCCTTCAGAAGGTCGCGCAACTGCGCCGTGATGACGCCGTTGTTGCGGTGAAATGCCGGGGCGTCGAGGCGCCCGTCCCGGGGCGCGGGCCGAGGCCCCCGGCCGCGTTCGACCCTATGATTCGCCATGGCCTCGGCCTGTCGCATGGGGGCACGTTCCAGGCGGCATGTGGGACCAAACGCGGCGGCCCGGGGCGCTAATTTTGGGCCAGCGGTCCCCGGATCAGGCGGCCCGCCAGGGCGCCGGTGTGCTCGTTCTCGCGCATGAAGATCTCGCCGTTGACCACGGTCGCCAGGATCCCATCGGATTTCTGGATGATGCGCGGCGCGCCCGCCGGCAGGTCATGGGCCAGCACCGGCATGGTGGGCGAGATGGTATCGGGATCGAAGATGCAGACGTCGGCGTGATAGCCCTCGCGCAACTGGCCGCGGCCCTTGAGCCCGAAGAAGGCGGCGATGTTGTAAGTGATCTTGCGCACCGCGGTTTCCAGGGGAATCGCCTGTTTCTCCCGCACCCAATGGCCCAACAGGTGACCGTGGATGGGGTTGATGGTGGTGGCCACGTGGGCGCCGGAATCCGAGAACGTCACCGCCGTATGGGGATGGCGGATGCAGGTCAGCACGTAATCCTGGTCCTCGTTGTTCGACGGCTGCACGAAGAACAGCTTCAGGTGATGCTCGAGGGCTAGGTCGAAGAAGGCGTCGATGGGCTCGACACCGCGTTGCTTGGCGATCTCGGTGATCGAGAGGAAGGGCGGCAGCGGCTGGGTCAACGGGTACACCCAATCCCAATCCACCGGGCGCTGATAGAAGTTGGGCAGCGAGAGGTCCGGGCTGTGGGTGTGGTTTTTCACCGCCTCGGTCAGCTTGGCGCGAATCTCCGGATCGCGCAGGTCCTTTTCCTGCTCGGCCAGGGGCTTCTTGCGGAATTCCTTCCACACCGGGATCATGTCGTAGGGCGTCGCCGTCTCGAAAGAACGCAGCGAGCCGTTCCACGTCGCCGTCCCCTGGATCAGCATCTTGCCGCCGGCGGCGATGGTGTCGTCGACCATGGCGAACTGGTCGCGCCAAACGTCGGGCGTGTTGCGGTGATACCAGGAACTGCCGAAGGTGAAGGGAACGCCGGACTCGACGCAGAGCTTTTTCATTCGCGCTTGCTCGTCCTTGCGCGCCTCGGGGTCGTGATCGGTGGATTCGCGGGAGAATTCCATGATCCCGGCGCCCAGCTCCGACAGCACGCCGGTAAGCTCCTCGACCTCGTTCCAGTCGGCCAAGCGGCTGGCCACCGGCTTGCCCGCGGGGGTGCGGTGGACCCGCGCGCGCGACGTGGAAAGGCCGATGGCGCCGGCCTGGATGCTCGCGGCGAGTTCCCGTTTCATGGTGGCGAGATCGTCGTCGCTGGCGGTTTCCTCCATGGCGCGTTCGCCCATGGCGTGGGTGCGCAGCGCCGAATGGCCCACATAGGCGGAATAGTTGATGCCCTTGGGCAATTCATCGACGGCGTCGAGATATTCCGGGAAGCTGTCCCAGGTCCAGGGGATGCCCGCCTTCATGGCGTCGATGGAAATGTCCTCGGCCATCTGCAGGTTGTTCAGCACCAGGTCCATGTCCGGCTCGGCGCAAGGCGCCAGAGAGAAGCCGCAATTGCCCATGACCACCGACGTCACCCCGTGCCAGCAGGAATTGGTGCCGATGGGGTCCCAGAAGACCTGGGCATCCATATGGGTGTGGCCGTCGACGAAGCCGGGCGCGACGATGTGGCCCTCGGCATCGATGATTTCGTTGGCGGCCTCGCCGTTGACGTCGCCGATGGCGGCGATCATGCCGTCGGAAATGGCGACATCGGCCGGGTAGCCGGCCAGGCCGGAGCCGTCGACCACGGTGCCGCCCTTGATGATGAGATCGTAAGTCATGGGTTTTCCTCCTGTGGCAATGCCACCTTTGGCGGGCCCGTTCCCGGGGGGCACGCCGCTTGCGCCTCGGGCCGGTTGGCCCGGCCGCATGGTTGTGATCGCCAACCGTAGCGCGCGCGCTGGCCGCTGGCAATCGGGCAGTTCGTGGCAGGCGCCATGACCGCTAAGGCCGGATGGTGCATGATAGGCGGGCCGCCCCAAAAGAACCGCAACCAGGAGGAATCCCAGATGAGTGCGCGCCAATTTCCCGACGACGTTTTCGAGGAGTCTTGTTCCCGGCTGCCGGTGCCCAGGCGCGAGGACCTGCCCGATGCGGCCAAGGAGTTGTTCGACTATTTTCACGATCCCCATGGTGGGACCTATGCGGGCATTCGCGGACCCAGTTGCATCCGCCTTCACAGCCCCGAATTACTGGTGCTGAGCGTCCCGGTGAGCCGCTATGTGCGTTACCAGGCGGGAATCGCCGAGGACGTCCGCGAGCTCGCCATCTTAGTGACCGGCCGGGCCTTCGACAGCCAGTTCGAATGGACCGCCCATGAGCCCGCCGCGCTCAAGGCCGGCGTTCCCCTGGCCACCGTCCATATCGTCCGAGACCGCAAGCCCACCGATGGCCTGCCCGAAGCCCATGACGTCATCATCACCCTGGGCAGGACGCTCTGGGAGGAACGCAAAACGGTGCCGCGGGCGCTCTATGGGCGCGCCATCGACCTGTGGGGCGCGCGGATGCTCGTCGATATCCTCTGGCTGATGGGCAATTACGCCTGGACCGCGGCGCTGATCGCGACCTTCGACGTGCAGGTGCATCCCGAAAAGGAGCCCCTGCTGCCGCCTTCATAGGGCGGGCCTAGGGCGGGTCCCGGGCTGCCCTGGCGCCTTGATTCCGCTTCCGCGCGGCCCGGGTATTCTTTATGAAGGAAGAAACAGGGACCAGGGCGTCGCCGCGCGCGGCAAACAAATCGGAGGGGGTCACCATGCACACCAAGGAAACGGTCGATATCGACGGCAGCCCCATGGAGGTGCTGGTGTTCCAGCCCGAAGGCGACGGGCCGTTCCCCGGCCTGGTGGTGTGCCAGCACATTCCCCTCGCCCATAGCGGCCTGGAAAAGGACCCGTTTGTCCTGGACGTGGGCGAACGCCTGGCCGCGGCGGGGTATGCCTCGGTCACGCCCTTCGTCTTCCACTGGTGGCCGACCAACGAGTCGATCGAGGTCAAGCGTGACGGTTTCCGCGACGACAACGCGGTCAAGGACATGGCCGCCGCCTTCGACATCCTGGCCGGGTTGGACAGCGTCGACGATTCCCGCATCGGCATCATCGGCCATTGCTGGGGCGGACGGCTGGCCTGGCTCGGCGCCTGCCACGATCCCCGGTACAAGGCGGCGGTGGTGCTCTATGGCGGGCGCATCAAGACCGCCATGGGCGCGGGCGCCCCGCCGCCCATCAGCCTCGCCGATCGCATCACCTGTCCGATGATGGGGATATTCGGCAATGACGACCAAAACCCATCGCCCGACGACGTCGCCGACCTCGACGCCGCGCTCAACGCCGCCGGGGTGGAGCATTCCTTCCACGGCTACGACGGCGCCGGGCACGGTTTCCAGGATTTCAACAACCCCGAGCGCTACCGCGAGGCGCAGACCAAGGATGCTTGGGAAAAGCTGCTGGCGTTCCTCGACTCTCATTTGAAATAGGGCAGCCGAAATGGCGCGGAGGGAAACCCATCATGGCCCATGAAAAAATTCCGCCCCGGGCACGCCTCGGGTTCATCATTCCATCCAGCAACCGGATGGCAGAGCCCAATATCCAGCGCTTCGCCCCCGACGGCGTGGTGCCCCATTTCATGCGCCTGCGCATGACCGGCCCCCACGCCGTGGCCCTCGACGACTTGCTGCCGAGGATCACCGACGCCGCCGCCATCCTCGGCGACGCCAAGTGCGACGTCACCGTGCTGCATTGCACCGGCACCTCCATGTCCGGCGGCTTCGGGGCCGAGCGCGGCGTGATCGACGCCATCGAAGGGGCGACCGGCCGGCCCGGCCTGACCACCGCGACCTGCCTGATGACGGCGCTGGCCGCCTTGGGCGCGCGGCGCCTGGTGTTCATCTCCGAATCTCCCGAGGCGGGCCATGGCAAGAAACGCGACTTCATGGTGGAAGCGGGCTATGACATCGTCGCCGACCGGGCGGCCTGCCTGGCGGGAAGCGATGAATCGTGCGTCACGCCGCCGGCCTTCTGGGTCGATCTCGCCAAGCAGGTGGCGGTGCCCGAGGCGGAGGCGGTTTTCATCTCTTGCGCCAATATCCATGCCATCGACGCCATCGAGGAGATCGAGGCGGCGCTGGGCTGTCCCGTGGTCACCTCCAACCAGGTGGTCCTCTGGCACGCGTTGCGCACCGCCGGCATCAACGATGCGCTTCCCGGTTTGGGCCGGCTCGGGGCCATCGCCGAGGCCCCCGCCCAGGCCGCGGAGTAGGACGGATAAGGCAAACGGTTCATCCCCCGGGGCTTCGAAAGGATCACGCCATGCCATGGGACCAGCACAAGGATTCGGAATCGGCGGAAATCAGGGCGCGTCTCGACCACCCGGTGATCGATGGCGACGGCCATGTGGTCGAGTACCAGCCCATGGTGTTCGACTATGTCGAACAAGTTGCCGGCCGCGAACTCGCCGACCGGCTGCGCAAGCAGATCGAGGGCGGCGAGCGGGGCTCCGACGGCGGGCGCGCGGGCTGGAACGGCTACACGCCCGAACAACGCGACGACATGCGGGTCTATCGCCCGCCGTTCTTCATGGCGCCGTCGAAAAACACCCTGGACCGGGCGACCGCCATGCTGCCGGCCCTGTTTCGCAAGCGGCTCGATGAATTCGGCATCGATTTCGCCATCGTCTACACCTCCACCTTCCGCCTGCAGAAACTGCGCGATGACGAGCTGCGCCAGGCCGGGTGCCGGGCGCTGAACCTGATGCTGACGGACCTGTTTGCGCCCTATGCGGACCGCATGACCCCGGCCGCGGTGATCCCCATGGTCACCCCCGATGAGGCCATCGCGGAGCTTGAATTCGCCGTCGGCGAACTGGGCATGAAGGCGGCCATGACCACCGCCTACGTGCCCCGCGCCGTGCCCAAGATCGCCCGCGAGGCACCGGAGCTTGCCGCCTACGCCCAGTGGATCGATCCCCTGGCCCTGGGCAGCCCGTTTGATTACGACCCGCTGTGGGCCAAATGCATGGAATTGAAGGTGGCGCCGACGGCGCATTCCACCGGCTTTTTCGGCGCCCGCGCCTCCACCATCAGTTACGTCTACAACCACATCGGTAATTTCGGCGCCGCCGGCGAGGCCTTCTGCAAGGCCCTGGTGCTGGGCGGCGTGACCGCGCGTTTTCCCGATCTCAAGTTCGGCTTCCTCGAGGGCGGCGTCGGCTGGGCGTGTTCGCTCTACAACGACCTGTTCGAGCATTGGCAGAAGCGCAACGCCAAGGCGATGAATGAAAATCTGCATCCGCGCAATATCGACAAGGCGCTGTTCGCCGAACTGGTGGAGGCCTATGGCGGGAAAACCTTTGCGGCCTATCTGGAGCGGATGCGCGAAGACGGCGGCGAGCGCCGCAACGACGAGACCAAGGCCGATCTTGACGAATGGGCGTCTTGCCCGGTCGGCAGCATGGAGGATTTGCGCGACCTTTTCGTGCCCAATTTTTATTTCGGCTGCGAGGCCGATGACCGCATGGTCTCGGCTGCTTTCAATAGCAAGCTCAACCGTTTCGGCGCCAAGCTGAAGGCGATTTTCTCCTCCGACGTGGGCCATTGGGACGTGCCGGACATGGCCAAGGTCCTAGCCGAATCTCATGAATTGGTCACCGAAGAGCTGATCACCGAGGACGATTTCCGGGACTTCACCTTCGCCAACGCCGCCGAACTTCATGCCTCCATGAATCCCGAATTCTTCAAGGGCACGGTCATCGAAAAGGACGTGGAAAAGCTCATGGCCGCGAAGTAGTTTGTTGGTGCGGGTGCCCGGCCGCAGCGCCCGTTTCCCGAGGGCCCATGAAGCTCCAATCAGCCATACCAACCACCGGACCGCGCACCGGCAAGGAGAAAACCATGGCCATTCGCCGCGTGGTCACCGGCCACGATGAGCACCTCAAATCCCATATCGTCAGCGACGGCCCGGCGGCCAATGTCCGGGGCCAGCGTGCCGGGCATTCATCGACCTTGATCTGGGCGACCGACAGCGCGCCGGCCAACATCACCTCGGGCGAGGACATGGGCGCGCGGGCGCTTAGGACCGCGCCGCCGCCCAACGGCACGCGCTTTTGCGTCCATGAGATCGCGCCGCACCTCGATTACCAACCGAACTTCCACCGCACCGACACGATCGACTACGTGCTGGTGATCAAGGGGAGGCTGTTGATGCGGCTGGACAAGGACGAGACCGAGCTGGGGCCGGGCGACATGGTGATCATGCGCGGCACCGCCCATTCGTGGACCAATGTGGGCGATGAGACCTGTGTGGTCGCCTTCGTTTTGATCGATTCCGAGCCCATCGCCGTGCCCGGGATGGAGGCGCGCAAATGACCTTCACCGTGGCTTGGCGTTAGACCGGACGGGCGCGGCCAGGGCCATGGAGTTCGGCGTCTTCGATCATCTCGACCGCGACGGCCAGCCCTTGGCGGCCTTCTACGAATCGCGCCTCAAGTTGATCGAGGCCTATGATAAGGCCGGGTTCTACGCCTATCACCTGGCCGAGCATCATTCCACGCCGCTCGGCATGGCGCCGTCGCCCAGCGTCTTCCTGTCGGCGGTGGCCCAGCGCACCACGCGCCTTCGATTCGGGCCCCTGGTCTACGCCATGCCGCTGCACCACCCGCTCCGCCTGGCCGAAGAGATCTGCATGCTCGATCACCTGTCGGGCGGCCGCCTGGAGATCGGCTTCGGGCGCGGCTCGTCGCAATACGAAATCGCCGCCTACGGCGAGGATCCGGACCTTGCCCAAGACATCTACGCCGAGGGTATCGAGATCGTGCTGGCGGCGCTTGGGGGCGGGCGGCTCGACTACCATGGCGCCTTTCATAGCTTCGACGACGTGCCGCTGCAGATCGAATGCCTGCAGAAACCCCACCCGCCGATCTGGTACGGGGCGCATTCCACCGACAGCGCCGCCCGGGCCGGGGCCAAGGGTTTCAACATAGCCAGCCTGGACACCGCCGCCCAGACCGCTACCTTCGCCGATTCCTTCCGGGCCGCCTGGCAACAGGGCGGGGGTGATCCCGATGCGCCGCCCAAGATCGGCATCGTCCGCTTCATCACCGTGGCCGAGACCGATGCCCGCGCGCTGGCCATCGCCCGCGGCGCCTACCCCCAGTGGCACGCAAGCTTCGAATATTTGTTCCGGCTTCACGGCACCCGGCCCAACCATCCCCGGCCGCCGGAATTCGACGCCATGGCGGCGCGCGGCCTGGCCATCGCCGGGGCGCCCGATACCGTCGCCCAATTCCTCGCCGCCGAGATCGCAACATCGAGCGCGGATTACCTGATCGGCCAATTCGCCTTCGGCCACCAGGCGCCCGCCGATTGCCTGAACTCCGTGGACCTGTTTTCCCGCCACGTGATGCCGGAACTGCAGACCTGAATGGGGAGGGCCGAATTATTTACCGGCAAATGTCCCTTCAGAACCCAGAAAACCGGTGGCCGGCGATCCCAGGGAGACGGCGAGCTTACAAGCCCGGAGGCCGGTCACCCCGCCGTGAACCGCGCTCTAATCTGCCAGGGCTGCGATTTGTTGCTTTATCGCCGCCTCAAACCCATCGGGATCGAACAGGTGCGGGCCCAGACCGCATTTCCAGGTTACCCGCCCGGCGGTATCGAGAACGTAGAGCCGCTCCGGCATGGCCATGTAGGTGCTTCCCACCACATCGGTCATGTCGTCCAGCACCATGGGGAAGGAAAAGTTGTAGCGCAGCATGCAGACCGCCGCCACCTCGGCGCGCTCGTCCTCGGTGGTCGGCTGGGCAAAGAGAACCTCGTCATCGAGATTGGACGGTGATTGCGAGCCGTCGGTCGGGTGGGCTTCTTTGATGTAGACGCACAGGAAATGAATGCGGTCGCCAAATTCCTTGGCAATGTAGTCGAGGCGCACGGCCTCGCGCCGGAAGGGGGGTCAGGTAAATGATCCGAAGATCAACCCCACCGGTTTGCCGCGCAGGTTGGATAACGACAACCGGTTATCGGTGAGTTTTCCGGCAGCATTCAGCACTTTAAGCTCGAAATCGGGCGCATGGTCGCCCACCTGGGGCGAGTGTTTGTCGCGTTCCATGCGATCGAGATACCTCTGGCGCATGCCATCGCGGGTCCAGCCGCGGAATTCAAGCTCCTCGTCGCCAATCGCCGCGATCCGATCTTCGAATATTTTTGGTAATTTGTCGGCCAAAATCGGGCTCCTTGGGCTGAATTTGCGTCGTCCAACGGTTTGGTGCCCGGCCAACGACGGGCACGCGGCCAACCGAGGCCAAGGCGTCTTAACCGGCACTTCGGAAAGATGTTAGAGCACTTTCCAGTCAAATTGAACCATTTGACCGGGATGATTTTGCCCCAAGGTTAGACGCGTGTCGCATGGCGATGCGGGGCATCGGCAAAGATACGCAACGATGCCTTGGGGGAAAAGCACCCGGCCTGCGGTGGGGCTCATGGGCTCCCAGGGTGCGTTGCGGCCCTCGCCCGATGCACCGCATCGCGCTTCGGACCGCGCCTACCCTGGAAGCCCATGAGCACCATCAAAGTGATTCAATTTGGTCGGAAAGTGCTCTAGCGTCACCGCGTATGGATGTATAGCGCGCAACGGCTTTCCCCGGAGGGGCATGGCCGCGTTAACCTCATACCCGATTTTGGTCCTAAGCGGTCGTCGGGTTATTCATTTCTTTTTGTGCTGTGCCCGCCTGGTGTTGCCGGCGCTGCGGTTGGGAAGGAAAGGGGCGCTCGGGCGGCGGGCGTTGCCGCCGTCGCCTAACCGGTCAGCCGATGAAATGACCGAGAAAGTCCAAGGCTTGGGGCGAATCCCAGGCCGCGCCGCCGGGAAAGTATCCCAGCGCCCGGCCTTGGCGGTCGACGAGATAGCTGATCGGCAGGGCATACAGGGCGAAGGCGCCTTGGCCGGCCCTGGCGCTGTCCAGGTATCCCGTCCGCTGGTCCGGGTCGAGGTAGATCTCGAGATTCTTGATCCCCATGCGCCGGTAAAAAGGCAGCACGGCGTCAAGGCCCGCGCCATCGATGGAAATGGCGAGGACCGTGAAGCGCTCTCCGCCCAACGCCTTTTGCAAGCGGTCGAGGGAGGGCATTTCCGCCAGGCAGGGCGGACACCATGTCGCCCAGAAATTCACCAGAACGGTCTTGCCGCGGAAATGCCGCAGGGTGCGCACGCCGCCGCCCGCGGTCAGGAAAGGCGTATCGCGCGGGACCACCTGGGGCCGCAGCCAGCGAAACTGGTGGGCGTTGTTGCGAAAGCCCGGCGACCGGGTTTTGGCCGCGCCGGGCGACGGCGCCAATAGGCCGGTCCCGGCCAGGGCCAGGGGAAGTGCCGCCATGAGGAACTCACGGCGCCCAAAACCATGGGATTTGGGGTCTTTGGCGGGCTTGCCCGGATCGGTCATCCAACGAATATATCAAGCTTGGCGGAACGTGGCGAGGCGTGGGGAGGTGCCGCCGGCCTGATGCCCCGCCACCTCAAGCGGCGGGCGCGGCGCCTTGGCCCGGCGGTGTGCGCCCGGCGGGGCGGAATCCCGTTATTTGATGAATTCCTCCATCTTCGGCGTAACCCCGTGCTTGGCGAGCTCTTCCAAGAAGATCCGGTGGACGCGGGGGTCCTGGTCGGCGTATTCGATTTGCCGGCCGCCGTGCTTCACGTCGACGTCGATGCCCTGGTAGATGTTCCACATGTTTTCGGTGAAGGGATAGCGCACCGAGCCGTGGCCGATGGCGAGGTAGCGCACGGGCTCGGCGCAGGTGTTGAAATGCTGGTGGAACATCATGTCGGGCGGGGCGTAGACCCAACCGTGGCGCCAGTCGATGCGGGTGAGCTCGCTTTCTCCTTCGTACCAGAGAAGGGAATAGCCCTCGCCTGAGACGCAATAGACATGGACGTCGGGGCCGTGGCGGTGGGCCTTCTTGTAGGTGCCGACGGGCATCTCCGAGACATGGGCATGGAGGATGCCGTCGGCCAGGATCAGTTGGATGTGCGACCCGCCGGCGCCCCGCGCCGCCCATTTTTCGAGCTTCAGGTCGGTGGCGTCGGGGACGAAGTTGGTTTCCCACATATGCTTGCCGGCGCGCACGGGAATGAATTCGCCATCGCCGGTGAAATGCTTGTCGCCGCCCTCGCGCTCGGGAAAGCTGCACGGGTTGTCGAAAACGAAGGCCTCGGAATGAAACAGGTTGAGGACCGCCGGCAGGTTCGACGATATCGCCAGGCGCACCGGTTCCTGGCCCGAGCCGTTGAAGAATTGCGCCCGGCAATTGAGCGGCGGCGCGAAGATCGAATTCGGCCCCCACTCGAAAGTATGTGCCCGGCCCGCGTGGTCCTCGACCATGGCCGAGCCGTGGCCGGAAAGCACGAAACAGGCCTCCTCGAAGATGTGCTTCTGCGGGATGGTCTTGCCGCCCGGCGGGATCTCCAGCACGAAGACGGTCATGAAATCGCCCCGGCCCTTGACGTGGGCGATGGCGCCATGGACGCCATAGCGGTCCCAGGGCCCGGTCTCCAGCGCCAGCAGGTCGAGCCCGAAATCCTCGAAGATGGGCACCCCCTCGGCCTTGGCCCAATCGAGGTAGGGGTTGACCATGAACTTGCCGGTGGGAACCGCTTGATCGGGCATGGGTGCCTCCTAAACATGCATTTATTCCATCGCCCCCGCCGCCGCGCGCGGTCGGGGTTTCGCCGAGGCGCCATTGTCCCAGGTTGGGCGCGAATTTCCATGAAGAAATGCGGCGGCCGGGGCGGGGCGTGCCGCTTGCCGCAAGAGGCGGGGAGACCCGGGCGCCGATATGAGGTATTCTTGGCCCCCGGCCCGCTGAAGGCCGCCATGCACCACTAAACCAGGGAGGATGCCTTGCCCGCGCAAATCCAGGAAAACGATCCCCGAATCGAAACCGAAACCGTAAGCTTCGACGGTGCGTCGGGCACGATTTCGGCCTATGTAGCCAAGCCCGCCGGTGCCGACAACGCGCCTGCCGTCATTATCATTCATGAAAACAAGGGCCTGCAGCCCCACCTCAAGGATGTGGCCCGGCGCGCCGCGGTTGCCGGGTTCATCGCCGTGGCCCCCGATTTTCACAGCCAGATCGGCGGCACCGTGGAGGATCCCGACAAAGCCGTGGAAAACACCCGTTCGCTGGACATGGCGAAAATCACCGGTGACGCCGTCGCCGCCGTGGCCTATGCCCGGGGCCGGGCCGACAGCAACGGCAAGGTCGGTTCCATCGGCTTCTGCTGGGGTGGGGGGCTGTCCAACCAGTTGGCGGTCCATGATCCCGATCTCGATGCCGGCGTCGTCTTCTACGGCCGTTCGCCGGCCGACGAGGACGTGCCCAAGATCAAGGCGCGCATGCTGCTCAATTACGGCGGCCTGGACGAGAACATCAACGCCAAGGTGCCGGGATACGAAGCGGCGTTGAAGGCGGCCGGCACGGATTACACCCTGTATACCTACGAAGGCGCCAAGCACGCCTTCCATAACGACGACAATCCGGACCGCCATCACCCGGAAAGCGCGGCCCTGGCCTGGGACCGGACCATGGGTTTCCTGAAGGAAACGCTGGCCTCCTGAGGGCGGTGGAACCACTAAGATCGTATCCGCCGGTCCCCCGGGGCCGGCGGCATATGGCAAGGATCAAGTGGCGCGCCGCACGGTGAGCCGCGGCGGGAGGACGGTTGCATGAGCGACGACGGCAATCCGAAGAAAATTCGCTTGGGCGTGGTCAAGCCGACGACCACCTCGAATTCGCTTGAGGACCTGGCCGCGCTGTTGCCCGGCGACATCGAGATGATCCCCGAATACACGGGCTTCATGTACAAGTCCCTCGACGAGTTCCGCTCTTCCATGCCGATCTACGCCGAAAAGGTGGCGGCCCTCGCCGCCAAGGGCTGTGACCTCATCCATCCCGAGGGGGCGCCGCCTTTCATGCTGCAGGGGTTCGCGGCGGAGGCCGCCTATATCAAGCAATGGGAGGAACGCCACTGCGTCCCCGTGTTCACCACCGGATCGACCCAGGTGGCGGCGCTCAAGGCGTTGGGTGTCGCGCGTTTCGTCGGCTACACGCCGTTCGCCGGCGAGCTGGCGGAAGCCTTCCGCCAGTACTTCACCGATGCCGGGTTCGAGGTGCTTGCCATGGGCAAGCCCATCGACGATGCCGACGATGTCTACAACCTCACCACCGAGCAGATTCGCGACCGCATCATCGCGGCCTACCGCACGGTCCCCGGCGATTCCCAGGCGCTCTATATCCTCGGCAGCGGCTGGCGGGTGCTCGACGTGATCGAGGATTTGGAGGCAGCGCTGGGCGTGCCGGTCCTCCATCCCGTGGTGGTGCGTTGCTGGTACATCCTGACCCAGTTGGGGCGTGGGCAGCCGATACCCGGCCACGGGCGGCTGCTGGCCGCCATGCCGCCCTTCGCGGCGTGAGCCTGGGCGGCGTGAGGACGATCCCATGAGCGACAACACCAAGACCATCCTGCTCGGCATGGTCAAGCCGACCTCGGATTCCAAGTCGCGTGCGGACCTCGAGGCGCTGTTGCCGGGCGACATCGAGATGACCTACGAATACATGGGTTTCGCTTACAAGTCCCTCGACGAGTTCCGCCAAGCCATGCCGGCCTATGGCGAAAAGGTGGCGGCCCTCGCCGCCAAGGGCTGCGATCTCATCCATCCCGAAGGGGCGCCGCCCTTCATGCTGCAGGGGTTCGCGGCGGAGGCCGCCTACATCAAGCAATGGGAGGCGCGCTTCGGAATCCCCGTGTTCACCACCGGATCGACCCAGGTCGCCGCCATGCGGGCGCTCGGCATCGCCCGCTTCGTCGGCCTCACGCCGTTCGCGGGCGAGTTGGGTGATGCCTTTCGCCAGTACTTCACCGACGCCGGGCTCGACGTCCTATCCATGGGCAAGCCCGTCGACGGCGCCGACGATGTCTACGGCCTCACCACCGAGCAGATTCGCGACCGCATCATCAAAGCCTACCGCGCGGTCCCCGGCGATTCCCAGGCGCTCTATATCCTCGGCAGCGACTGGCGCGTTCTCGACGTGTTGGACGACCTGGAGGCGGCCCTCGGCGTGCCGGTCCTCCATCCCGTCCTGGTGCGCTGTTGGTACATCCTGACCCAACTCGGGCGCGGCCGGGGGAGGGCCGGCCACGGGCGGCTGTTGGCCGCCATGCCGCCCTTCGAGGCCAGCGGCTGAACGGCACCGCCGCCGCCGAATAGTCTTAATCAACCAACTGGTTGAATACGCGCTTGCCGCCGCCGGGCGGCGAACCCGGCGGAGGGGGAAGACCGCGGTCCGAAACTTTAGCGATTCTCGCCGGCGAGGCCGTCTTCTTCACCGGGATAGTTGTAGTGCAGGGTCTTGAGCAGGTTCTTGTCCTGCTCGCCGATGCCGACCCGGCGCTTGGAGCCGTCATTGGCCGAGGCCACCACCTGGAGCAGGTGCAACTCTTCGTCGCCGGTCTGGTTGAACGAGTAGCGCGAGTAGCGCGGCACCATGATGCCTTCGCCGGGCCCGAAGACGCCGAGCAGCTCGCCGTCGACGTTCTTCCATTCGACCTTGCCCTGGATCACGAACCAGAAGCCGTCGGCGTCGGGATGGCAATGGATGTTGGTGTCGCCGCCGGACGGTAGAATCTGAACCGTGCCGCGAACCAGGCTGCCCTTGCAGAGCCGCACATGGGCGCGCCGCCCTTCGGGGAGGTCGTCGGGGCGCTTGAAGCTGAACGGCGTGAAGTTCTCCTCCTTCTTGCGGAAGAAGGCCTCCTTCTTGGCCGCGCCGCGCAGCGTTTCGTGTGAAATGTTGTCGGTGGTCTGGTCGGTCAGTTCACTGGGGATTTCACTGTCGAGTAGTTCGGTCGCCATGGTTTCCTCCTTATGTTTCGGTGGTAGATTCTTGGCCTTGGGTGAAGAATGGCCAATTTGCCGAGGGCGCCGCCGGGGCAGGGCACGCCGAGTCCACCACGCCCAGTTTACCCCGCGCGCAGCGGGGATGCCAGCCCATAGCGGCGTCGGCGAAGGCGCCCCATGGAATCCATTCTTCCACCGGCGTGCCCAACGGGGCGCAGATTGAGTGCCTGGCGGCCATCGCCTAACATGGCGCCATGAGTTCCGCACGCCTTTCAGGCCTGTTCTCGGCCCCGCGTTTCGCCGCCCTCTTCGCCATCCTGCCGCCCCTGTTCTGGTCGGGCAATTTCCTCATTGCCCGGGTCATGCGCGACGACATTCCGCCCATTCAGATGTCGTTCTGGCGATGGGTCGCGGCGTTCCTGATCCTTCTACCCTTCGCGATTTCCCAAGGACGCGGCCAGGGCGCGCGGATCCGCGAGGAACTGCCCTTTCTCTGCGTCATGGGCGCCGTCGGCATCACCGCGTTCAATTGTTTTTTGTACGCCGCCCTGCATACCACCACCGTGGTCAACGCATCGCTGATCAATACCCTGGCGCCGGTGATGACGTTTGTCCTCGCCCTGGCGCTGCTGCGCGAGAAGCTGCGGGCGGTGCAGGTCGGCGGCGTCGCGGTGGCGTTGGCCGGCGCGGTGGTGATCATCGGCCGCGGCGACCTTACCGGGCTGGCGGCGCTGGCGCCCAACCGGGGGGATCTCCTGGTGATGGCGGGGCTCGCCTTCTGGGCGCTGTACACGGTGCTGATCCGCTGGCGTCCGACCAAGCTGCCGCTGCGGGTCTTTCTTGCCGTCATCATGGGATTGGGCGCGCTGTTTCACCTGCCCCTGGTGGCCTGGGAGGTGTCCACCACCGGCGGCTTCACGGTGACCGCGGCGGCGGTGGCGGCCATCCTCTATTTCGCGATTTTTCCCTCGGTGCTGTCGTATCTCATCTGGAACAAGGCGGTGGCCGTGCTCGGCCCGGGACGGACCGGCATGTACATGTACCTGATGCCGTTCTTCGGCGCCGTCCTCGGAGTGTGGCTGCTGGACGAGGATTTCTTCCTCTATCACCTTGGCGGCATCGCCTTGATCATGGCCGGAATCACCCTGGTCAACCGCAAGGCGCACCCGGGCTAAGCCGGGCCCACGGCGTCATCTTGGAATTGATGGAGACCCGGTCCAATGGTTCCAATTTGGCGGAGTGTGCATTAGTGTACCCATCGGTTTCGGTCGGGAAGGGCGGCGGCAAAAAAACGGACAGCTAGATCGAGACCGCGGGTCCGCCGTTCAAGGCCAAATTAAATTGGGTCAACAGGGAGACAGGATGATGAGTTTGCGAATTATTGGACAATCAGGCTTTCTTGCCACGGCAATGGTCGGGGCACTGGCCGCGGGCATGGGCACCGCATCGGCCTTTCCCGACAAGCCGATCACGGTTTTTGTGGGGGCCGGCGCCGGCGGCAGCACCGATGCCGGCGCGCGCATTGTCGCCAAGGCCATGGAAAAGGTTCTCGGCAAGCCCATGGTCGTCATCAACAAGCCCGGCGGCGGTGGTTCCAAGGCACTGCTCCTGTTGAAGAAGGCAAAGCCCGACGGCTACACGGTCGCCTATGCCTTTGCCCATCACGTCGCGTTCCAGCCCCACTACCGGCGCAAGACGTCGCTCTACACGGCGAAGGATTTCACCTATGTGGGCTCGATCACGGTGCCCCATCAGTCCATCGTCTCCCTCGCCAACAGGGGGTGGAGCACGGTCACCGAGATGGTCGCCAAGCTCAAGCAAGCGAACAAGCCCCTGCGCCTGGTCTATTCCGGCGGCGCCGGCCGGCTGGTGGGTGAAGCCATCGGCGCGCATTTCGGCATACCGGTCCAGATCATCCGTGTTAAGGGCGGCGGCAATTCCATGCAGCGGGTTTTGGGCGGCCATGTGGACGTGGTCTATACCGGCGGCGCCCATGTGAAGCACACCGATGCCGGCAAGACCATGGTCATCGGCACGGTGAGCAACCAACGCAATCCCGATTACCCCAAGGCGCCGACCTTCAAGGAAATGGGGCTCGATGCCGCGACGCCCACCTTGCAGATCATGCTCGCGCCCAAGGGCTTGTCGGCGTCGGTGGGAAAGACCCTGACCGCGGCGTTCATGAAAGTGCGCAGCGATCCCAGTATCATCAATCTTTACCGGAAGAACCTGCGCATGGTCATGGATACGCGCAACCAGGCCCAACTGACCAGCTACATGCAGAAGCTGGAGGTCCAGTATAAAGCGCTCATCAAGAAGTTCGATAAGGGCAAGAAAAAGTAATAAGGCCAGGCAGGGCCGCGCGGCTTCGCCCGCGCGGCCCTGGCCACCAACCCCGGACACGAGTTCAAACCCATGCGACGTGCCGACATCATATCGGCGGCCCTGCTGTTGGCCTTCGGGCTGCTGCTCATTTTCGTCGTCATTCCGATTTGGGTGCCGGGGCATGATGCCGGCAATTACGGCCTGCGGGCCCAGGACACCCCTTATCTGACCATGTTCCTGGTGACCGGTTTTTCCGCCTGCTTGTTGGTGCGCCGCCTGTTTTTCGACCGCGGCGACGACGAGAAGGCGCCGATCCCCCGCCAGAGCTGGGTGTTCCTGCTGATCGCCTCGGCGGTCCTCGTCATCACCTTGATCCTGCTTGAAACCATCGGCATCCTCGCCGGCGGGCCCTTTGTCATCGCCGTGCTGATGTACATGATGGGGGAACGGCGGCCCATCGCCATCGCCGCCACCGCGGTGCTGGCGCCGCTGCTGGTCTGGGCGTTTTTCTGGAAACTCTTGCAGTTTCCGCTGCCCTAGCGCACGAGGTTCGCCCGCCATGGACATGGACATGATCCTCTCCGGACTGGCCGAGGCCTTCACCTTCTACAACATGGCGATGATCTCGCTCGGCGTATTCATCGGCATCGCGGTCGGCGCGATTCCCGGCCTGAACGGTCCCATGGCCATCGCCATCGCCGTTCCGCTGACCTTTTTCATGGGACCCTTGACCGCCATCGCCTTCCTGGTCGGCATCAACAAGGGCGCCAATTTCGGCGGCGCGATTTCCGCCTGCCTGATCAATATCCCGGGCGCGGCCGAGGCCATATCGACGACCTTCGACGGCTATCCCCTGACCCGCAAGGGCAAGGGCCTGAAGGCGCTGAAGATGGCCTTGTATTCGTCGGTCTTCGGCGATTTTTTCTCCGACGTGATTTTGATCCTGGTCGCCGCGCCTTTCGCCATCCTGGCGCTGACCATGGGGTCGGCGGAACTGTTCGCGTTGATGCTGTTCGCCCTGACCTTCATCGCCGCCCTGGTGGGGCGCTCGGTGGTCAAGGGCCTCACCGCCGCCGTGCTCGGCATCTTCCTTTCTACGGTGGGTCTCGACACCGAAGCCTCGACGCCGCGCATGACCTTCGGGGAAATCGAGTTGGAAGACGGCGTGTCGCTGCTGGCGCTGGTGATCGGCATGCTGGCGCTGTCGGAAATCCTGATCCAGGTGGAAAGCGGTTGGCGCAACCGGAGCGCCGGCGGATCGGACGGGCAAGACGCCATCTACAAGAAAAGCCCCAACCCCGAGGACAACAGGGTGTCCTGGGCCGAGTTCCGCGAATGCTTCAGGACCCTGCTCCGGTCCAGCATCATCGGCACGGTGATCGGCGCGATCCCGGGCCTGGGCTCGACCCTGGCGGGCTTTCTCGGCTACGGCGCCGCCAAGCGGGCGTCCAAGACACCCGAGGAATTCGGTCATGGCAAGCTCGAAGGCGTGGCCGCGGCCGAGGCCGCCAATAGCGCCACCGTGGGCGCCAACCTGATCCCCACACTGGCCTTGGGGATCCCCGGCAACCTTTCCGCGGCGGTGCTGCTCGGCGCCTTCATCATTCATGGCCTGACCCCCGGGCCGATGATTTTCGAGCAGCACGGGGCAACCATCTACGGGCTGTTCGGCGCCATGCTGGTGGCCAATTTCATCAACCTGTTCATCGGCTATGGGGGGCTTCGGTTCTTCGCCTGGGTGATCACCCTGCCGCGCCAGTT
>SMVB01022259.1_pt1 | contig 29542 bp, 30 predicted proteins | sample 2456461 | NCBI WGS metagenome assembly SMVB01 (sample SAMN11095934, study PRJNA526329) | marine sediment metagenome | biome: Marine sediment; feature: Surficial sediment; material: Deep marine sediment; isolation source: Hadal surficial sediment | place: Pacific Ocean | collected 2014-05 | depth... | reverse complement strand
TTAATTTTGTATTACAAAATTACAATCTTTCTTGGTGTTGTGATTGCAAATTCATTATTTTTAACAAAAAAAATATATATTTAATTGAAATGAAAAATATTTACCATACTCTTTGGATATTTTGTTTGGCAGCTGTTTTAGTTGCTTGTAAAAATGATATAGAGGATTCAAAATCAATGAATGATAAAGAGATAATAAATACTGAAACAAAACCACTTTCTAAAGAAGCTAAAAGAGAATTAAATAGTATATTTTCAAAGTTAATGATTACTCAGGAGTTAAAGACTTATGTGAGATTTATTATAAGTGCAGATTTAGTAGAGGTCCTTTCTAACCAAAAAGGGCCATTTACAGTATTAGCTCCAACTATTGATGCTTTTAATAATATCCCTAAAGAAAAGATGAATTTATTATTAAATTATAACAAAAAAGAAATTTTAATTGATTTAGTAAAAACACATATAGTTGAGGGAAATTTAGATTCTGCTACATTGGTACAATCTATCAATAAAAATGGAGGGATTTATAATTTAAAGACTTTATCTGGAGTTACTCTTACAGCCTCTATGATTGGTAATGAAATAGTTATTAAGGATAATAAAGGAGTAAAGGCAATAATTGGTAAGAGTGATATCAATGGATCAAACGGAGTAGTACACGTTCTGGATACTGTTTTAGGGTTAAATTAAAAAATATTTACCTCAGGTTCTATATCAATTCCAAAAATTTCTTTGACTTTTTTCTGAATAGTTACTGCCAATTGCCAAATTTCCTTTCCGGTGGCATTACCATAGTTTACAAGAACTAATGCTTGGTTTTTATGTACTCCGGCATCTCCATATCGTTTGCCTTTAAACCCTGATTTTTCAATAAGCCAACCAGCGGGTATTTTGTATTCTAATGAAGAAATTTTATAGTAAGGAGCATCGGGGTATAACTCATTAAACTCTTTAAAAGTCGATTTGTCGATAATAGGGTTTTTAAAAAAGCTTCCACTGTTACCTATTTTATTTGGGTCTGGAAGTTTGGACTGTCTAATGGCAATCACAGTTTCCGAAATATCTTTTATAGTAGGGTTTTCAATATTATTTTCGTTTAATTTTTGTTTTACAACACCGTACGAAATGTTTTTCTTATGGTTTCTTTTAGTGAGTTTTAAATTTATGCTAGTAATAATAAACTTTCCTTTGGCTTCATTCTTAAAAATAGAATTACGGTACTCAAATTTACATTCTTCTTTCGAAAATTCTTTTTCGATTTGAGTTTTTATAGAAATCGTTGAGCAGCTTAAAAAAACATCTTTTAATTCGACTCCATATGCCCCAATATTTTGAATAGGAGCCGAACCTATATTTCCTGGAATTAACGATAAATTTTCAATTCCTCCATAGTTATTTTTAATGCAATATTTTACAAACTCGTGCCAATCTTCACCCGCCATAATTTGAATGTTTACATAATTGTTATCTTCATTGATTATTTTAATCCCTTTAAGATTAATATGGATTACCAAGGCATCGATATCTTGAATTAGTAATATATTACTTCCACCTCCAAGAATATATTGTTTTTGATGTAGGTTGCTGTATAAAACTTTTTTAAGGTCTCTAATACTGGTTACCGAAAAGAAATATCGTGCAAAACATTCTATTCCAAAGGTATTGTAGTTTTTTAGTGATTTGTTCTCTTCAATTAGCATTAACCCTGATATTGTTGTAGTGCTATTTTTATAATTTCAACAGCTTTTATTAAGCTTTCCTTATTTAAAACATATGCAATTCTTATTTGATTTAATCCAACTCCTGGAGTGGAATAAAATCCTGTTGCAGGTGCGACCATTACAGTCTCACCATTAAGATCAAAATCTTCCAAAAGCCATTGTGCAAAATTATCACTATTGATAATAGGAAGTTCTACGATACAATAAAATGCTCCTTTGGGAATTCCAACTTTTACTCCTGGGATTTCCATTAAATGTTTTATCAAAGTATCTCTACGATCCTCATATTCTACAATAACTTTGTCAAAATAACTTTGGGGAGTTTTAAGAGCAGCTTCACTGGCTATTTGCGCGAATGTTGGGGGGCTTAATCGGGCTTGTGCGAATTTTAAGACTGTTGCAATAACCTGTTTGTTTTTTGAAACTAAACATCCAATTCGTGCTCCACACATACTATATCGTTTTGATACAGAGTCGATAATGATTCCGTTTTGGGAAAGGGATTCAACTTGAAGTATAGAATAATGTTTATTTCCATCGTAAGTAAATTCGCGATAAACTTCATCGGCTACCAAAAATAAATCATATTTTATTACAAGCGAAGCTAGTTTTTGAATTTCATCTTTTGAATATAAATACCCAGTTGGATTACCAGGATTACAAATGATAATAGCCTTGGTTTTTTTGGTGATAAGTTTTTCAAATTCAGAAATTGGAGGAAGCTTAAAATTATCTTCAATTTTTGAAATAACAGGTATGATTTTTAAACCAGAAGAAATTGCAAAACCATTATAATTTGCATAAAATGGTTCAGGAATTATAATTTCATCGTCTGCATCTGCTATAGTTCCCATTGCAAAAAGCAGTGCTTCACTACCCCCTGTAGTTACAATGATATCATTAGCCTCAACAGGAATATCATTTCTTTTATAATATTCAGCAATTTTTCCCCGGTATTGTTGTGAACCTTCAGAACGGCTGTAGGCTAAAATATCTAAATTATGATGAGCAACTGCATCCATAGCTATTTGTGGCGATTTAATATCAGGTTGCCCAATGTTTAAATGATATACTTTTTTATTTGCTCGATAGGCTTTTTCAGCAAACGGAACCAATTTTCTTATTGGAGATTCCGGCATATTTATTCCCTTTTTTGAAATGGAAGGCATAAAGAATATTTTTCAAAGACAAAGTTGCAAAATATTTCTTAATTCTTTGCTCTATTCATATCACTTTCAGTATTTTTTTATATCTTGATAATGTTGAAAATAAGTTGTAAAATAAGGTGTTTTTTTATATTTTTTGGCATTCTTTTATGTGTAATAACAAAAGGGTTCTCACAAAAGGGGTTTTTCTTACCTCATTACGTTAAAAGTGATAAAATTTCTTTTAAGTTAATAAATAACCTAGTGGTGATTCCTGTAGAATTGAATGGAACTCATCTTACATTTTTACTCGATACGGGTGTTAATTCAACAATAATATTTAGCTTATCGGAAGAAGATTCACTTAAGCTTAATAACGCAAGATTTATAAAGCTTAGAGGGTTAGGAGAGGGGGGAAGTATTTCGGCGTTAAAAAGTGATAAAAATATTCTTAAGATTGGGAAAGCTATTGATGTAAATCATTCCCTATATGTAATTTATGATGATTCATTTAATTTATCAACTAGAATGGGGATACCAATACACGGGATAGTTGGGTATGAGTATTTTAAAAATTTTATTGTAAAAACAAATTATATAACAAAAAAAATCACAACCTATAATCCTCGTAACTATAAACAAAAGAAATGTAAAAAGTGCCAAACTTTTGATTTGATTATTAAAGAGAATAAACCTTTTATAAAACTTGATATAACAAGTCATGATAAAATTGAAGAGGTTATTTTGTTAATAGATTCTGGTTCTAGTGATTCGATTTGGTTATTTGATCAAAAAGGGTATATCGATGAAAATAATAAAAATTATTTCGAAGATTTTTTAGGTCAAGGTCTTAGTGGTGATATTTTCGGGAAACGTTCAATATTAACAAAAATAAAAATAGGCGAATTTGTATTAAATGACGTTAAAGTTGCATTTCCAGATAAAAAGTTTTTAAGAAATACCAATTTTTTTAAGGCTCGTAATGGAAGTATTGGCGCCGAAATACTTAAACGTTTTACAATTTTGATAGATTATCCTTCACAAAAAATAACATTAAAAAGGAATAGTTATTTTAAAGATCCATTTAACTATAATATGAGTGGGTTAACCTTAGAACATGACGGTGTTATTTTGGTAAAGGACAAACAGCAGGGAGGATTTGATAATTCTTTAAATATCAATCAATCCAATGAAAATACTGGAATAGTAAAAATACCATTGCGTACCATATATAATTTTTACTTAGCACCGAGATATATTGTTGCAGCAATACGTGAGAATTCACCAGCAGCTTTAGCTGGAATTAAAAAAGGAGACGAAATAATTTCGATTAACGGTAAAAAAACTTACAGATATAAATTACAAGAATTAATAGGTTTGTTCAGTTCTAGTGTTGGTAAAAAAATATATATGAATGTTGGAACTAATGGTGTTATCTCAAGAAGAAAATTTACATTAAAAAAAGTGTTTTGAATAAGAAAACGGTTTCAATTTAATTGAAACCGTTTTCTTATTTAATGAAAATTACTATTTAGTCTTTTCCAATACACTTTTACCACCCGATAAGACCTTTCCTTTTATTTTGATGGAATATATAGGTTCAGTAGCATTAGAATAAACTGTAATAGTTTTTCTAATTGGACCAACACGGTTTGTATCGTATTTTACCTGAATTGTATTCGATTCTCCTGGACCTATTGGACCGTCAGGTTTTTTAGGAACAGTACAACCACAACTAGATTTAACCTCTGAAATAATTAAGGGAGCATCCCCGGTATTCGTAAATTCAAATACCCGAACACCATCACTACCTTTAGCTATCTCACCATAATCAATTGTATCACTTTTAAATGTAATTTCCGCTTGTGCCTGAAGTCGTGGGGCGAATCCAACAAATGCCAATAACAAAATAATTAATAATTTTTTCATAAGTATAATTTTAATTAATGCTAATGTATATAACTTTTATACAAACCCCAAAATAAGTTATTCACTTTTATAATCTGACAGATATACCTATTTTTGCACAATAGTTTCAAAAACCAGACCAAACTATGGCTATAGCAGCAAAATATAATTCTCAAATTGTTGAAGATAAGTGGTATAGCTACTGGATGATGCATAATTATTTTCACTCTGAAGTAGATAAAAGAGAACCATATACCATTGTTATACCACCCCCAAATGTAACAGGGGTATTGCATATGGGTCATATGCTTAATATTACAATCCAAGATGTATTAATTCGCAGAGCCCGCCTTAAAGGGTATAATGCTTGCTGGATTCCAGGAACTGATCATGCATCAATTGCTACTGAAGCTAAGGTAGTAGCAAAACTGAAAGAAGAAGGCATAAACAAATCAGATTTAACACGTAGTGCTTTTTTAGACCATGCGTGGGATTGGACTCATAAACACGGTGGAATTATATTAGAACAACTTAAAAAACTAGGTGCTTCCTGCGATTGGGAACGAACCAAATTTACAATGGATGACGATATGTCGGCTTCTGTTATTAATGTTTTTGTGGATTTGTTCGATAAAGGAAACATATATCGTGGTTATAGAATGGTAAATTGGGATCCACAGGCAAAAACCACACTATCTGATGAAGAAGTAATTTATGAAGAAAAACAAGGAAATCTTTACTATTTAAAGTATAAAATTGAAGGGAGTGACGACACCTTAACTATTGCCACCACTCGTCCTGAAACTATTTTAGGGGATACAGCTATTTGTATTAACCCAAATGATCAACGTTTTACTCATTTAAGCGGCAAAAAAGCCATCGTGCCAATCTGTAATAGGGTAATCCCTATTATTGAAGATGAATATGTAGATGTTGAATTTGGTACAGGATGTTTAAAAGTGACTCCTGCACATGATGAAAATGATAAGGTTTTAGGAGATAAACATCACCTTGAGGTTATCGATATTTTCAATGATGACGCTACGTTAAATAGTTTTGGGCTTCATTATAAGGGGAAAGATAGATTTGTAGTTAGAAAAGAAATAATAAAAGAACTAAAAGAACTTTCTATCATTGTAAAAATTGAAACTTATACCCATAAAGTTGGAACTAGTGAGCGAACTGGCGCAATTATAGAACCGAAATTAAGCGATCAGTGGTTTTTGAAAATGAAGGAATTGGCTGAACCAGCACTACAAGCTGTGTTAAAAAAAGACATACATCTATTTCCGAAAAAGTTTATAAATACTTACCGTCATTGGATGGAAAACGTTCGAGATTGGAATATATCTCGGCAATTATGGTGGGGACAACAGATTCCGGCATATTTTTACGGAAAGGGAAAAGAAGATTTTGTAGTAGCCGAAACCATTGAAAAGGCTCTTATCCTGGCTCGAAAGAAATCAGGTGATAAATCTCTTTCAACTTCAGACTTAACTCAAGATCCAGATGTCTTAGATACTTGGTTTTCGTCAGGGTTATGGCCAATAAGTGTTTTTAACGGAATCTTAGAACCTAATAATAAAGAAATAAATTATTATTACCCTACAAAAGATTTGGTTACCGCTCCTGAAATTTTATTCTTTTGGGTAGCGCGAATGATTATTTTCGGATTTGAATATAGAAACGAAAAGCCTTTCAGCAATGTATACCTCACAGGGATTGTTCGCGATAAGCAACGTCGTAAAATGAGTAAATCACTGGGCAACTCACCTGACCCCATTAAACTTATGAAAAAATATGGGGCCGATGGGGTACGTGTAGGAATGCTGTTGAGTTCACCTGCCGGAAATGATCTTATGTTTGATGAGAGTCTATGTAAACAAGGGAGTGGATTTGTAAATAAGATTTGGAATGCCTATCGTTTAATTGATGGTTGGGAAGTATCGGACACTCAACAAGAAACAGAAGCAGCTATTAGTGCTATAAAATGGTATAAAAATGTATTTCAAAAAAAGTTAACAGAAATTGAAGATCATTACAGTAAATACAGAATTAGTGATGCATTAATGGGTACCTATAAATTGGTATGGGACGATTTTTGTTCGTGGCTTTTAGAATTGGTTAAGCCAACATTTGGACAGCCTATTTCAGAAAAAACATTGAATGAAGTAATATTGATTCTAGAGGATATCTTAAAGATTATGCATCCTTTTGTTCCCTTTGTTTCAGAAGAAATTTGGCAGCTTATTTCTGAAAGAGAACCTCAAGATGCTTTAATAATATCCAATTGGCCAAAAATAAAAGAATATGATGAAAAAATTATTAAAGAGTTTGATTTTGCAACCGAAATAATTTCAGGAATACGAACAATTCGTAAAGAAAAAAACATTTCAATTAAAGAATCCATTAACCTTTACATAATTAATAATGAAAAGATATCAACTTCATTTGATGCTATTATTTCAAAACTTGGAAATATAAGCACTGTAAATTATATTTCAGAAAAAATTACTAATGCATTGACCTTTAGAGTAAAATCCAATGAATATTTCATACCAATTTCCGGTGCTATAAATGTTGAAGAAGTTGTTGGAAAACTTACAGAAGAATTAAAATACATCAAAGGTTTTTTGAGGAGTGTTCAAAAAAAGCTTAAAAACGAACGATTTATAAATCACGCTCCTAAAAAAGTAGTTGAAATTGAACGTTTAAAGGAGACAGATGCCCTTGCTAAAATTAAAACGCTAAAAAACAGCTTGGATAGTATGCGATAATTAACACCTATTTTCTGTACAAAAAATAATGATTTACAACTTCAATATAGAGTTTTTTTGCCTCACTACTACTTAAACCCTTATTTTGAAAGATAGCATTGGTCTTAAAGGCATTAATCAATGGAGTACTACTACTAGGAGATTCTTGGTTATTGGTAGCTATTTTATAATAAGAGTATAAGCGCAATAATAAATCTGCCGGAAAAGATTCGGTATGCTCATTTATGCTTTTTACAGCATCATTAAATACAATATCTAATTCTTTTGGGTTCATTTATGTGCTAATACGGAAATACCGCCTATAACTTTTTGATTAAGTGATACATCTATTTTTGCATGCAGAGGTAAAAAAACATCCACACGCGAACCAAATTTTATAAACCCACTATCTGCAGACTGTTCTACATTCTGGCCTACTTTTGCATAATTTACAATGCGTTTTGCCATAGCCCCTGCAATTTGTCGGTGTAAAATATCTCCAAATTCATCTGAACGTACTACCACAGTCGTACGTTCGTTTTCTTCAGATGATTTAGGATTCCAGGCTACTAAATATTTTCCTGGATGATATTTACTTAGGATAACGTTTCCACTTATAGGATATCTGGTAACGTGAACGTTTATTGGTGACATGAAAACAGATATTTGAATACGTTTTTCTTTAAAATATTCTTTTTCGAACACCTCCTCAATCACTACTACTTTACCATCAACAGGAGACAATATCTCATTTGAATTATGGGTAAAATTACGTTTTGGATTTCTGAAGAACTGTAATACCAAAACAAATATGATTAGTAGTATAATAGTAATACCACGTTTAATAAAATCACTTGCAATAAAAAATTGAGTTAAGATACTAATTGAGATGCAAAGCAATAATGCTGTAAGAATAAATATATAACCTTCTTTATGAAACATAATTTATTAATTCTAAAAAACCATAAACAAAGGGACTAGCATATATTATGCTATCTAGCCTATCATAGAGCCCACCATGTCCCGGCATAAGTCTTCCGCTATCTTTTAGACCTACTTGTCTTTTAAATTTTGATTGAATTAGATCCCCGATTGTACCAATAATTGATATAATTAAAGCAAGCAATAACCAAATTACTAAACTTAATAGTGATGTGTATATAAATATAAAAAAACCTGCTATAATTGTACCTATTATTCCGCCAAAAAATCCTTCTAAGGTTTTCTTGGGTGAAATACGTTCAATTAATTTTCTTTTACCAAATCGTTTACCAATCAAATAAGCAAAAGTATCATTAGACCATATTAGAATAAAGACACCAATAATAAATTTAGGTGGAATGAGTGTTAAAAAAACAAAGCCATTAATGATGTAAAAAAAAATATATAAATATCTTCTTTTTTCAAAAAGAGAAAATTTATATAACACCAAAACTTCTTTAAATAAAAAAAGATTTACAAATATAGTAGCTATTAATAATATGTAAATTGCAACCATATCTATTTCTTTGTAGCTAAAAAAGAATAAGGTTCCGGCGAGTAATAAATAGGGTATAAGACTTTTAACTTTTACAATACGTAAAAATTCATTTAATGTAATAAGGGCGAGGATAAAAAACAGACCTATAAACCATTCGTGTGATGCGAAAAGGGTGAATATAACTATCGAAATGTATAACACACCCGATAAAGTTCTCACGAAAAGTTCCTTCATATTATAGGTCTTCCAGAAGTAACAAATATAGGTTTTTTGCACTACTACCATAACTCAAGAAATCCTTTTCTTTCTCAGTTTCAAAGTCTTGAATAGTAGTTATATTACTGGGAAAATAATTTTTACTTTGTTTTTTTATTTTACGCATGCCCTCGCTAATAGTATCAACTAATTGGCTTGTTGTGGCAAAAATAACAAAGTTAACAGGTAATTCATTTAACTTCTTTTCTTTAATTTGATTAGAAGATAATAATATTGCACCACTATTTGCAACTAACGACTCACAGGTAGAAAGTAAAAAAGATGCATCTTTAGATTTACAAAAATTAAGATTAAAACCATCAAATTTTGTGGATAGTTTTTCATTGATGAGAAATACATCTTTCTCATACCAATCATTTTCAAGTAGGATGTTATCGAAGGCTTCCAATATTTCTTTATCATTTTCACAATAAAGAAATTTACCACCATTTTTATTGAAGTTATAAGTAAACTTCTCGTCAATAGGTAATTTATCTTCAGGGAAATATCTACTATGGTCAGTTTGTTTTGATTTAAATACTGACTTCCTTTTTACATTAAAAAGTTTTTTTAGCAGATTCATTAATTAATTATTAAGGAGTTAAAATTACCTTATTTCTCAAATATATAAAATCTATGTCTATTATTATAAGCTTAATCTCAAACTTTAGAAAGTTGATTCAGTAGAATAAGCTATGAATTAGGTTTTTTATTATTATTATTCTTCTTCTTCTCTTCCTTTTTCTTCTTTAAATGGTCTTTTGCCAAAAATCTTTAGAAGATTATCTTTAAAAATAACTTCCTTTTCTAATAACACATTTGCAAGTTCTGTAAGTTTGTCTTTGTGTTTTTCAAGAATACTAATAGCACGTTGGTATTGTGTTTCTATTAATTTAGATATTTCTTTATCAATTAGTTCGGCAGTTTTCTCACTATATGGTTTTGTGAAACTGTATTCAGATTCTCCGGTAGAGTCGTAATATGTAAGGTTTCCAATTTTATCATTTAGCCCATAAATAGTAACCATAGCTCGAGCTTGTTTGGTTATTTTTTCTAAATCATTTAATGCACCTGTAGAAATTTCATTGAAAATCACTTTTTCAGCAGCACGACCTCCTAGGGTAGCACAAATTTCATCTAATATTTGATTTGGTTTTAAAATAAGACGTTCCTCAGGTAAATACCAAGCAGAGCCTAATGATTTTCCTCGTGGAACAATAGTTACTTTTATTAAAGGGGGAGCGTGTTCTAACATCCAACTTACTGTAGCATGTCCTGCTTCATGAAAAGCAATTGATCTTTTTTCTGATGGAGTAATGATCTTATTTTTCTTTTCAAGACCACCAACAATTCTATCGACAGCATCAAGAAAATCTTGTTTTCCAACTGATTTCCTTTCCTTCCTGGCAGCAATTAATGCAGCTTCATTACAAACGTTAGCAATATCAGCACCTGAGAATCCAGGAGTTTGTTTAGCAAGAAATTCAACATTTAATTTTTTATTCTTTTTTAAAGGGCGAAGGTGTACATCAAAGATATCCTTACGCTCTCTCACATCTGGCAAGTCTATATATATTTGCCTATCAAAACGACCTGCACGCATCAATGCTTTATCTAAAATATCGGCGCGGTTTGTTGCAGCCAATACAATTACGTTTGTGTTAGACCCAAAACCATCCATTTCGGTTAATAATTGGTTTAATGTGTTCTCTCTTTCGTCATTAGAACCCGAGAAATTAGCTTTTCCTCTAGCACGACCTACTGCATCAATCTCATCAATAAATATGATCGAAGGAGATTTTTCCTTAGCTTGTTTAAATAAATCTCTTACACGTGAAGCACCCACACCTACAAACATTTCAACAAAATCAGATCCTGAAAGAGAAAAGAAGGGTACATGAGCTTCTCCTGCAACTGCTTTTGCTAACAAGGTTTTACCAGTTCCGGGAAGACCGATTAATATTGCACCTTTAGGAATTTTACCACCCAACCTAGTATATTTATCTGGGTTTTTAAGGAAATCTACAATCTCTTGTACCTCTTCCTTAGCGCCTTCTAACCCAGCAACATCTTTAAAGGAGGTTTTTACATCTGAATTTTGATCAAATAATTTGGCTTTGGATTTACCAATATTAAATATTTGACTACCTGCACCCCCACCTGCACCCGAAGACATGCGCCGCATAATAAATATCCAGATGCCAATAATTACAATAAATGGAAGTAAAGTAAGGAGGAGTTCACCCCACATGTTGCTATCTGTTTCCCAAACCATTATTGAGGAGAGGTTGTTTTCTTCTTTTATTTGATTAAAACTATTTTCAAAATTTTGAAGATCTCCAAATTCAAATTGATAAGTGGCATCACTTGAACTTGATGGAAAAATTGAATTACCGGTATTCTTTGAATGTATCTCTTTTCCTCTTGCTTCTTTGGTTAGATATACTTTTGCAATTTTTCTGTTTATAATTTCAACTTTTTCAACGTCTCCATCTCTTAAAAAAGTCTCAAAATCAGTTTGTGTAGTTTTACTTGGCTGAGACCAGCTACTACCACCAAAAATTTGAATCCCTAAAAAAACTAATATAATAGCTGCATAAATCCAATAGCTATTAAACTTTGGTTTTTTTATCTCGGGTTTTTTATTCTCTTTAGCCATATGGCACTTTTGTTTTAAATTGTTGTTTCTATTTTTAGAAATTTAGCATCTCCCCATAATCCTTCAATATCATAAAATTCACGAATGTGTTTTTGAAATACATGTACTACTATGTTTACATAATCTAATAAAACCCATTCCGCATTACTATTACCTTCTACGTGCCAAGGTTTTTCCTTCAAGGATTTACTTACTAATTTTTGAATTGAATTTACAATAGCATTTACTTGTGTGTTAGAAGTACCATTACATATTATAAAATAGTCGCAAACGGTATTTTCTATTTCTCTTAAGTCAAGTATTTCAACACTTTGGCCTTTTACTTCATCAATTCCTTTTATGATTTGTGTTATAAGTTGGTCTGCTTCTTTTTCCTTTTTCGTCATTAATAATTTTTATTTACGCAAAGTTATTACTTTTTTGTTTCTTTAAACGTTTAAGTAGCGTAAGATTAACACATCTTTAATTCTTTTGAATATAATCAAACTTAATGCCACCGATTCTACCAACACCTACCTTATTAAATTAAGTAAAAAGGAATGGATAGAAGATAAGACACTAGTTGTTGCCAAAACCCAATTCATGGGGCGAGGTCAAATGGATACCAGCTGGCAATCAACTCCTCAGCAAAGTCTTACATTTAGCTTGTTTAAGAGGTTTAAAAACCTTTCATTAAAGGATCATTTTTATATTGCTTTTGCGGTTTCTATTGGTATCAAAAAAACAATGGAAAACTATTTGGTTCCAGATATATCAATAAAATGGCCAAACGACATTATGTCACTTTCAAAAAAAATGTCAGGGATATTAATTGAAAACCAAATAAGGAATAATAAAGTTATAAATTCAGTTATTGGGGTTGGTTTAAATGTAAACGAAGAATATTTTAAAACTTTACCTCAAGCAACCTCCATGTTTTTAACAACGGGAATCAAAAATAATCTTGATAAAGTACTTAAAAGTGTATCGAAAATAATTTTTACTGAACTAGATCGTATAGAAAAAGGTGACACTAAGTTCCTAAAGAATAAATACGAGGAATTTCTTTTTAGAAAAGACAGGGTAACAGTATTTGAAGATATTGAGGGAAACCGATTTAATGGTATTATAAAAGGAGTATCTGAAATCGGAGAATTACAGATTGAAAAAAAAGACTATGTATTACAGAAATACAAACTAAAGGAAATTAAGATGTTGTTTTAACTTTGCTCCAAATTAATTGCTAAAGTTTCTAAAAATTTTGTGATAGGTCCTTTAATCATCATTGCCATCATAGGGTTAAAATCACCTTGAAACTTAAATTCTACTTTTGATTTAGTATTGTCTATCGATTCAATATTACTTATGAGTGTAAATGGAATTTTATTGTCTATAGCTCCTAAAATCACCTGATTTGGAATATTTACTTCTTTGATTTCTAAAGAAATCTCGGGCATACCTTTAAGAGCAAATAAAAATGCTTTTTCATTAATTACTTCAAACTTACTTATATTTTCAGGCATTAGATTTTCAAAGTTTTTTACATCACAAAAAAATTCACAAAGCTCCTTAGCTGATTTTTGTACCGTGATTTTTTTACTGATTAATTCCATTTTGTTTATGTAAATTTTTTGAAGCAGGTAATAATTATACCCCTTAGGCTAATTTAAGTTTTATTTCCGACAATTACCCAGACCAATTTTCTGGGTCTTCTCTCCATTGTGTAAGAATTTCTGCTTCTTTATGATTAATATAGTTAGATTTCTCTGCAAGGAGTATTAAATTTTCGTAGTCACATAATGTGTTTAGAGTAATATTGGCTTTACTAAAATTTTCTTCAGCTATTATAAAACCGTAGGTAAATATTGCAAGCATTCCCTTAACATTGGCATTTACTTCTTTAAGAGCATTTACTGCAAATAAACTACTTTTCCCGGTACTTATTAAATCTTCTATGACGACGACAGATTGTCCATCTTGTAGATAACCTTCGATCTTATTTTGACGACCATGTTTTTTGGTTTCAAGACGAACATAGCAAAAAGGGAGATTTAGGTAATCTGCAACTATTGCTCCAATACCAATGGCTCCAGTAGCAACACCAGCAATAATATCTGGTTTTCCATACAATTCTTCAATTTGATTTGCCAAACTTTCTTTTAAATAATTTCTAATAACGGGGTAAGACATCGTAATACGATTGTCGCAATAAATAGGAGATTTCCAGCCAGAAGCCCAAGTAAATGGATTTTGTGGTTTTAATTTTATTGCATTAATTTGCAACAGTAATTCGGCTGTTTTTTGAGCAGTTTCTTTATTTAATATCATAGAACAAATGTATAAAGTTTTTGTTAAGGACATCCCTATTATTCTATCTACAAAAAAAAATATTGGAAAACAATATACTGCTATACCTTTAAAACTTGTTAATTTTAAAGGCCTCATAAAAAAAATTATTAAGGGTAAATTAATTTATATAAACCTGTATCATAAAAGTGAAGAAAAATTAGAAAAATTTCTTCGGAAAAAATTACCTGTAGTAGAAGCTGCCGGGGGATTGGTTTACAATAATAAACGTGAAATTCTATTTATTTACAGAAATTCCAAGTGGGATCTACCCAAGGGAGGAATTAAAAAAGGAGAGGGTTATGAGAAATCTGCCTTGAGAGAAGTTAGAGAAGAAACCGGGGTTAAAAAGCTTGAGATTAGGCGATTTATTGACAAAACATATCATGTTTTTAAACGAAACGGTAAACTTAAGTTGAAAATCACCTATTGGTATGAAATGCACACCGTTTATCGTGGACCACTTGTTCCCCAAAAAGAAGAGGGTATTAAAAAAGTAAAGTGGAAAAATTTTGAAAAATCTCAGAGAGCTCTTCAGGGAAGTTATGAAAACGTAAAACTTCTTTTTCCTAAGGAATATTTAACCACCCACCCTAATGATAGGATATCTTAAGTGTGATCTTTCATAATAAGGAGATTGCTTAAATATCCAATCCAATTGCAAATACCAGTTTATAGAAAAATTGGGTTCTGCTAATTTTTTTTCTTCGAATCGTTTTTTTATTTCCGGATGTTTGTTCAAAAAGTCTTCAGCGGTATCTTCCCATATATAAGGAGAAAATCCTTCTTTTTGCTGAAGTATTGTATCGAAAAAATTCCAGTTAAAGAAAGAGTCTATGGCAGAAGGCTCTAGAGTCTCTAATATATATCGAACTCCATCCTGATTAGTATTTACTATATAATCACCTTTTTTAATTGATACATTTTCTGAAATTGTTTCGGTTTTAGTGTTATAATGAAGATAATGACCTTCAAAAGGATTTCTTACTGTTTCATAGCTTTTTATATAATAGACCTTTGCATTAATCAGGGTGTCTTTATCTATTCTCCCCAGTTGTATATTATTCAGTTTTAAAAGATCAATAACATTCCAATACCCTTGTGGGATTATATATTTATCTGGGATAGTGATTGAAGTAGTGGGGGTATAATAATTGTAATAAATTATGTCTTTTGTAAAAGGTTTATCCCGATTGTATTTCAATCGGGTGGAATTTGTAATCTTACTTGGTATCCTTTGACTTTCATATCCTTTAAAAGAAAGAATTGAGGTTTTAGAGCTATCAAGTCTCCAGGCAATAGGATATTCGTTTCCGGGTTTGTAGTTTTGAGTTACATCAGTAGTAAGTTGTTTTATTTTTTCTGCATCATTGTCGACAATGGCTATAAAACTTTTCAAAAGTTCATAAGTGCCTTGTACTCTTATGTGGTAAGGTTTTAGCATATGGGTTTCTACCATCATACCCAGGGTATTAAACAATGTAGTATATCCCGTAGAATATCTAGGGGAATCTAAAAACTGTGAAAATCCATTTTCTGGTGTTTGGTTAAAAACATTTACATAGGGTGTTATATCCCACTTTTTAAGTTGAAGAGAGTCTTCTAATTGAGGTATCAATGATTCATGTAAATAAGCACCAAGGGAACCTCCTAATTTGTTATGTTGCGTAAACAAATGTGTTAATACGTATTGGTAATCGGCTCCATTACTTACGTGATTGTCTATAAAAAGTTGGGGTTTAACAATCCTAAAGATTTCTTCAAATGCTCGTGCATTTTTAGTGTCTGCTTTTATAAAATCCCTGTTAAGATCATAATTACGGGCATTACCGCGAAAACCATATTCTTTAGGACCATTTTGATTGGTACGGCTTGTACTGTTTCGGTTTAGAGCTCCACCTATATTGTATATGGGTATAACAGCAATTATAGTGTTTTTTGGAGTTTTTAATTTATTTTGAGCAAAATCCCTTAATAAGATCATAGAAGCATCTATACCATCACTTTCCCCTGGATGTATACCATTATTTATTAAGAGGATGTTTTTATCACCATCACCAGAAAACTCAGATTCAAAGCTCCTTTCTGGATTGAAAGTAACGAGATGTAAAGGCTTACCACTGTCTGTTTTTCCCATACTGTAAATTGCTATCGAAGTATAATTATCAGCTAATTGGGTGTAAAATTCTATTACTTGTTGGTAGGTTGCTGTTTCTGTACCATTCGAAGATTCAAAAACAGTTGTAAAATCAAAATCTGCATTCTTGTTTTCTGAATTACAAGATATTAATATGAAACCTACTATGAAATAAAAAAAAGATATTCTCATTTGAAAGTTTATTTTTCAAAGTAATATTTATTATCTGTAAAGGGTTTTATTTTTTAAAATTTTAACACAAAATGGGAATATTAATAAATTGCTTTTATATATTTGTTTTCAATATTAAATTTAAAAACACTATTATGAAAAAAATTACATTACTTTTTATTTTAACAGTTTCATTTTCGTTTGCTCAGCAACCGGGAAGTTTTACCGATCTGAATATTTCAGATAATGAAATTAACAATCCCAATACAGATATTGAAGTTATTGTTACCCGATTAGATAATGGGAGACAACCTGTAATTGAAACCTTTACGTCTAGAGTAGATTTTGATGCAGCCTATGTTTGTGCAACCTTAGTAGAAGAAGATTTTACTGGTGGACCTTCAGGTATCACTACTTGTGGTCCTATTATTAGTAGTGCAGGCGATATTTGTTTTCCTGCCGGGGAATTAGAGGATGGTTTTGATGTTCAGGCATCTAATGCCACCGATGTCGTTTTAATCGCAGTGGGAGCCATAGGGAATGCAATACCATTAGTAGGTGCAAATACATTTTTAGAATATACAATTGTTAATTTTTCTGGCGATGTATATGCAGTAGCTCATGAATTATGGAACAATTCAGATCCTGAAACCGAATATAGAATTTATGATAGTGGTGGTGTCTTAATGGATACATATTTGCTTGCCACTCCAGTAGGTGCTGAAACTTTTTTCGGCTTTACCTCCGATGAGCTTATAAGTAGAGTAGAAATTGATGGTATAAATGGAAGTGGTGAATTATTTGGAGCGTTTGCTTTTGGAGATTGTCCTATTTTATCTGTAGAGGATAATTTAGCAGATCTTATATCTATATATCCTAATCCTACTAGCGATGTTCTTAATATAAAAATACCTTCTACAATTGAAATACAAAATTCAATTCTATATGATATTTTAGGTAAAGACACCGGTGTAAGATTAATTAATGGTACTATGAATACATCTAACCTTGCAAGAGGGGTTTACATTCTTAATCTAAAAACTTCAGCTGGAACCTTAATACAAAAGGTTATTAAGCAGTAATAAAATTTTAAAATTATAAACTAAAAAACCTCGATTGAAAAATCGAGGTTTTTTTTACTTATTTAATATTTTAATATAAAACAGCTATCTATTCATTGAGATTAAAAATTCCTCATTATTTTTAGTTTGTTTTATTCGCTCATTAATAAATTCCATAGCTTCTACAGGATTCATATCTGCTAAATACTTACGTAAAACCCACATACGTTTTATCACGCTTTCGCCAAGCAATAAATCATCTCTACGGGTACTTGATGAAATAAGGTCTATTGCTGGGAAAATTCTTCGGTTTGATATTTTTCTATCTAACAGAAGTTCCATATTACCCGTACCTTTAAATTCTTCAAAAATAACTTCATCCATTTTAGACCCTGTTTCAGTAAGTGCAGTTGCAATAATAGTTAATGAACCTCCATTTTCAATTTTACGAGCCGCTCCAAAGAAACGCTTGGGTTTGTGTAAGGCATTAGCATCTACACCACCACTTAATATCTTACCACTTGGAGGCTGTACCGTATTGTAAGCTCTTGCTAAACGAGTAATGGAATCTAATAATATTACAACATCATGACCACATTCTACCAGTCGTTTTGCTTTCTCAAGTACAATATTAGCTATTTTAACATGTTCGGTAGCTTCTTTATCAAAAGTAGAAGCGACAACTTCTCCACTTACGTTACGTTGCATATCGGTAACTTCTTCAGGGCGTTCATCAATTAAAAGAATTATTTGGTAAACCTCCGGATGGTTTGCTGCAATAGCATTTGCTATATCTTTTAGTAAAACGGTCTTCCCTGTCTTTGGTTGAGATACTATCATTCCTCGCTGTCCTTTCCCAATTGGAGCAAACATATCTATTATACGAGTAGAGATAGTACTTTGTTTATCGGCGAGATTAAATTTCTCCTCGGGGAATAGGGGTGTTAAATGCTCAAATGATATGCGATCTCGTACAACATTTGGGTCTTGACCATTAATCTTATAAACTTTAATTAGCGGAAAATATTTTTCTCCTTCTTTTGGGGGACGTACTACTCCTAATACAGTATCACCCGTTTTTAGACCAAACAATCTTATTTGCGACTGAGATACATAAATATCATCTGGTGAAGACAAATAATTGTAGTCACTCGAACGTAAAAAACCATAACCATCCTGCATAATATCTAAAACTCCCTCACTTTCTATGATACCATCAAACTCAAAATCGGGTTGACGATAACGATTTCTTGTGTCCTTGTTACCATCTTTTATATTGATTTGTCTCGTATCACGGCGGTTTTGATCTTTTGAGTGTTTTTGTTTAGACTCTGGTTTATTAGATTCACCTTTATTTATATCACCCCTTTGCCGTTTGTTATCTCCTTCTAATTGTTTTTGTTTAGACTCTGGTTTATTAGATTCACCTTTATTTATATCACCCCTTTGTCGTTTGTTATCTCCTTCTAATTGTTTTTGATGGTCTTGTTGTTTACGATGTTCGTCCCGAGGAGCGTGTGAACGCTTTTCTTCATGTTGTGCTTGTTTAGGCTTGTTTTCCTTTTGTTCTGGACTTACCTGTTGATTGGTAGAAGATGTATCATCTTTTGATACTTCTATAACAGCTTTTGGATTAGCAGCTTGGTGATCTAATATTTTATATACCAAATCTAATTTTTTTAAGCTACGGAATTTAGGAACTCCTAAAGTTTTAGAAAGTTCCTGTAATTCGGGCAACTTTTTTTCTTTTAATTCTGAAATCTCAAACATTTAAAAAAATCTATAAGTTTTAATTGATATTATCGAATACTCCTTTAAGGATATAATTTGAAAATTTTTATTGAAGACTGAGTAACCCTAATCAAATTGGTTACTATTTGGTATTGCAATTATACAACAATAATTTATTATTTGCATTTATTTTTTATAAAAAGAAACAGTATTTTTGTGTTTTATATAGCATTATTTATATGTTACAGCGAATACAGACCGTTTATCTTATTATTTCTGCATTAATTATGGGAGCATTATATTATTGGTTTCCTTTAATAATGGATGAAACAGGGATAGTAATTATTGTAAAAAATGAACTTCTTTTTTTGGGTTTGATTTTTGGTTCTATTGTGTTGATAATTATTTCAATTTTAAATTTTAAAAAACGGCAATTACAATTTGTACTTAACCGTTTAAGCATCATATTGAACTTTGTATTACTGGGAATTTTCGTATATAGATCACTAATTCTAGCCGGAGAGACATTGGTTTCAGAAAAGGGTATTGGTGTGTTACTTCCTGTCATTTCTATCGTTTTTTTAGTATTAGCCAATAAGGCTATTAAAAAGGATGAGGACCTCGTAAAATCTGTTGATCGTTTACGTTAAACTAAATCTTGGCATATTATTGTGGAACCCTAAAAGGTTACTCCATTTAGGGTTTTTGTTTATCTGAAATTTTAATTAGATACCAAGAAAAACTTAACAACCCTAAATCTAAAAAAGATTACTTCTTAAATTCAATTACTTCCAAATTTTCAATTTTGGCACCATCTATCTCAAATCGAAGCATAGTCCTAACTTTATGAACCCCATACTTTCCAACAGCTCCAGGGTTCATATGTAGTAACCCTGTTTTTTTATCGTTCATTACTTTTAAGATATGTGAATGACCGGAGATAAATATTCTTGGAGGATTTGAATAAATTTCTGGTCTTATACTCGGATTATATCTTCCGGGATAACCTCCAATATGAATCATCAAAACATCAACTTTTTCACACATAAATCGATTTTTTAATGGAAATTCTGTTCGAACTTCTGCGTTATCTATATTGCCATACACTGCCCGAAGAGGTTTTAGATTTTTAATGGTATCGGTAACTTGTAAATTGCCAATATCTCCTGCATGCCAGACTTCATCAGATTTGCGAATATACTTTAAAATAGATTCGTCAATATAATTATGTGTGTCACTCAGTAATAAAATTCTTTTCACAGTTCTTTATGTTGATTGCAAGGATTTGCAATGATTGCTTTATGTATCTTTGCCATTGTCCAAAAATACAAGATTCCTTGCGATATTTTATAGAATTAGCTTATAACGGAAAAAATTATCACGGTTGGCAATTACAAGAAGATGCGGTGACCGTACAGGAAGTATTGGAAAATTCACTCTCTACTTTACTTAAGAAAGTAATAAAAGTTACAGGAGCGGGAAGAACAGATGCTGGAGTGCATGCTAAACAATTGTTTGCACATTTTGATTTTAGAGAAATTGATGATGTTTTAGATTTAGTATTTAAACTTAATTCTTTTCTTCCAAAAGACATTTCGGTAAAAAACATATATAAAATGAAGGATGATGCACATGCGCGTTTTGACGCAATTGAAAGAGAATACGAATATATTATTACCTTGAATAAAAATCCCTTTATACAAGATTTCGCATATCTTATTCACCAAAAACCCAATGTGGATTTAATGAATAAAGCAGCAAAAACCTTAGTAAACTATAATGATTTTCAATGCTTTTCACGTTCAAAATCCGATGTAAGAACATATCATTGTAACATTAAAGAGGCGTTTTGGAAAGTAGAAAAGTCTAAATTGGTTTTTACTATTTCTGCAGATCGTTTTTTGCGTAATATGGTACGAGCAATAGTAGGAACACTCTTGGATGTAGGATTTAATAAAACAACTCTTGAAATGTTTCAGGAAATTATAAAAGGTAAAGACAGGAGTAAGGCAGGTGCTTCGGTACCGGCCCATGGTCTTTTTTTAACAAAAATAAAATATCCTAAAACGGTAAAAATATAATGGCAGGTTCTGGTAAAGCATTCGATTTTAAACTTTTTAAGCGGTTATTAGGTTATACCAATTCGTATCCCCTCTCATTTTACTATGTGGCATTTGCGGCAATAATTATGTCTGGACTTGGAATACTACGTCCAATATTATTACAGATAACAATAGATGATTCCATCGTTCCAAAGAATGATGAAAACCTTGTATTCTACATTACATTAATGGCAATAGTTCTTTTACTTGAGGTACTGTTTATGTTTTCATTTATATTCTTTACCAATTGGTTGGGGCAGAATGTAATTCGGGACATTCGTGTTAAGCTCTTTAAATTAATGTTGAGTTTTAAATTAAAATATTTTGATAATAGTGCTGTCGGAAGACTAACAACCAGAGCAGTAAATGACATAGAAACAATATCCAGTATTTTTAGTCAGGGTTTGTTTATGATAATTAGTGACCTTTTAAAAATGGTTGTTATTGTTGTGTTTATGTTATATAAAAGTTGGCTATTAGCCTTAATTGTATTTGCAATTTTACCCATTATTCTTTATGCCACCAGAGTTTTTCAACGTGCAATGAAAGCAGCATTCGAAGAAGTTAGAACACAAGTTGCTAACCTGAATTCCTTTGTACAAGAGCGAATAACGGGAATGAAAATTGTACAAATATTTACTCGTGAAGAAACCGAATATAAACAGTTTAAAGAAATAAATGAAAAACACAAAAAAGCATGGATAAAAACAGTATGGTACAATTCAATCTTTTTTCCAATTGCTGAAATGGCCTCATCGGTAGCCATTGGACTAGTTGTTTGGTATGGAGGACTTAATGCTGCTCTAGGGGGGGTTATTACACTTGGTATTATTATAGCATTTATTGAATTATCACAGATGCTCTTTAGACCTCTTAGGCAAATAGCAGATAAATTCAATACCCTACAAATGGGAATGGTTGCCGCAAGACGGGTTTTCGATATTTTAGATACTAAATCTCATATTGATGATTCAGGAAAATTAAAACTTGTTCAAACAAACGGAGCTATAGAATTTAAAAATGTACGTTTTGGGTATATTGAAGATGAAGAAGTGATTAGAGATATTTCGTTTACAGTTAATCCAGGAGAAACTGTTGCTATTGTTGGAGCTACTGGAGCTGGAAAATCTACAATTATCAATTTGCTGTCACGTTTTTATGAAATTAATAGTGGTGATATTTTAATAGATGGTATTTCAATTAAAGACTATACATTAAAATCGTTACGAAGTCATATAGCTGTTGTTTTACAGGATGTATTCTTATTTGCCGATACCATTCTAAACAACATCACATTAAAAGATGATAACATTTCTGAAGAAGAAACCATTTCGGCTGCCAAAGAAATAGGAGTGCATAGATTTATTAGTTCATTGCCAGGGGATTATAATTACAATGTTAAAGAAAGAGGTGTAATGTTGTCTACAGGGCAACGGCAGCTTATAGCTTTTTTACGCGCTTATGTAAGTAACCCAAGCATATTAATTTTAGATGAAGCTACTTCTTCAATAGATTCTTATTCTGAAGAAATGATACAAACTGCCACAGAAAAAATTACTAAGGGTAGAACCTCTATTGTAATTGCACACCGATTGTCAACTATTAAAAAAGCCAATAAAATTATTGTAATGGATGCTGGAAAAATCGTTGAAATAGGCACTCACAAAGATCTACTTGATAAAGAAGATGGATACTACAAAAACCTGTACGAAGTACAATTTATAGCAGAAGAAGCAGTATAGCTTACTGCTTTCAGACTTTTTGCAAACTCTTCTAAACTTCCATAAGTCCATATCATTATAATTCAGTTGTTAAAGAAAAGTTGCAGTTATTACAATCCATTTTTACCTAAGCCAGATCCTTTTCAAGAAGTTTTGTAAGTTCATCGTGATTATTAAACAACACAAAATCACCGTCTTTTAAATAGGATATTTGTCCGTTTTCTTCTGAAACTACAAGGCAAACAGCATCGGTTTTTTCTGTAATTCCCGCAGCGGCTCTATGCCGTAATCCAAACCGTGATGGAATTTTACGATCATCTGAAATAGGTAGTATTACTCTTGTAGCTGTAATTGTGTTTTCTTCAATAATAATAGCACCATCGTGTAAAGGACTGTTTTTAAAAAAAATGCTTTCTATGATGGGCTGATTTAATTCTAAATTCATTTCATCACCTGTAATTTTTACAAAATCAAGGCTGTTATTTCTTTCAATTACAATAAGAGCTCCTGTTTTACTACTTCCCATATTCTTACAAGCATTTACTATGGCATCAATGTTTGTAAGTAAATCATTTTCTTTTGAAAGCAATTTAAATTGTTTGATAAACTTACGTCTCGCTTTAAAATTTGTGGAACCTAACATTAAGAGAAATCGTCTGATTTCCTGCTGAAATACTACGATGAGTGCAAACATTCCTACACCCAAAAAACCACCTAGGATTTTACTAAATAGCTCCATTTCTAAAAGTTCGGTTAGCTTCCAGATGATATAGATAATAACAATTCCAATAAATATATTGATTGCTACGGTGCCTTTTACTAATTTGTAGACATAATAAAGCAGGAAGGCTACGAGGACTATATCAACTATATCTATTATTCGAATGTCTAATAATTCCAAAGGATATCGGCTTTTTGTAAATGTACTTTAAATCAATGAGACTTCAAATTATGTATTAAATTTATACATTCCACAGCTTCTTTTACATCATGAGTTCTTAGCAAAGAAACGCCTTTATATATAGCTATAGAATGCAGTGCGGTGGTTCCGTTTAGTGCATCATCGGGAGTTATATCTAAAGTTTTATAAACCAAAGATTTTCTGGAAACGCCTATTAATATTGGCACATCTAAAGAATCGAAAAGCTCAAGGTTATTGATTAATTCAAAATTTTGTCGCCGGGTTTTGGCAAAGCCAAAACCCGGATCTGCTATTACATCATTGATACCAATTTCATGTGCTTTTGCAATTTTTTCTGAAAAATATTTTAATAGGTCAATCGTGATATTTTCGTATTTGGTGTCCTTCATCATGGTTTTAGGTGTACCTCTCATATGCATTAAAATATAAGGAACTTTTAAGGCAGCTATTGTTTCAAGCATGGCAGGATCTTGATTTCCTCCTGAAATATCATTTACTATTGCGGCACCTGTTTCTACGCATTGTTTTGCAATTTTACTTCTAAAAGTATCTATCGATAATAATGCATTGGGGAATTCTTTTAAAAGCAATTTCACAACCGGAAGCACTCTTAATAATTCATCTTTTTCTGAAACAAAATGAGCCCCGGGTCTTGAGCTATAACCACCAAGATCTAAAAAAGTAGCCCCGTCATTTAGCATCTTTTCAGCTAGTGAAAGAATACTTTTTTCAGTATCCAATTTACCACCATCGAAAAATGAATCTGGAGTAAGGTTGAGGATACCCATAACCTTTGGCTGAGAAAGGTCAATAAGTCTTCCTTTACAATTAATTGTTTTCAATTTTTTAAATTGATTTATTTAAGCGAAATTTACGGAAAATCTTACAGACCCAATGACGGATACTTCAAAACAGTATAACAAAGTTATAGATACTTGTAGAAGCTTGTTTATAAATAAAATGAAAGATTACGGTAGTGCTTGGCGCATTTTAAGACTACCGTCCTTAACAGATCAAATTTTTATTAAAACACAGCGTATTCGTGGTTTGCAAAAAAATACTGAACGTAAAATAAATGAAGATGAAACAAGTGAATTTATTGGGATAATCAATTATTCGGTAATGGCATTAATTCAGCTTGAAAAAGGTGTAGTTGAACAACCCGATATGAACTTGGAAGAAGCTATTTTTGAATACGATCAAAAAATAGCTGAAACCAAACAATTGATGGAGGACAAAAACCATGATTATGGAGAAGCATGGCGCGATATACGGATTAGTTCATTAACCGATTTAATTTTACAAAAGCTCCTTAGAGTAAAACAAATTGAAGATAATCAAGGAAAAACCTTGGTTTCTGAAGGAATAGATGCTAACTATCAAGATATGATTAATTATGCTGTTTTTGCATTGATTCACCTTAATGAATTGTAGATAAGATAAATAATCCCATTAAGAGGGACATTAGTGGTATAAATCCCACAACCTTTCTACCCCGACGGTGATGAGTACATTGCTTAAAAGGTAGAATTATTTTAATACACATTTAAAAATATGAAATACATCGTAGGACTCTCAAGAATACTTGTTGGATTATTATTTATTATCAGTGGAATTATAAAACTTAATGATCCTGTTGGTTTTTCTTTTAAGTTAGAAGATTACTTCGCACCAGAAGTACTCAATCTGGAATTTTTAGTGCCCTATGCTTTACTAATAGCCATTTTTGTAGTGATCTATGAAGTAATGCTGGGGGTTATGATTCTACTGGGATATGCCAAAAAATTTACACTATGGAGTTTATTATTAATGATCGTTTTCTTTACGTTCCTTACTTTTTATTCGGCGTATTTTAATAAAGTAACCGATTGTGGATGCTTTGGAGATGCCATTAAATTAACACCTTGGGAATCTTTTACCAAGGATATAGTGTTATTGGCACTAATTTTAATTTTATTTTTCAAAAGGGATCATATCAAACCTATTATATCAAGCACTATTAGAAAAATTGTAGTCTATAGTTCATTTATAGGCTGTATGATCTTTGGATATTATGTATTACAGCATTTACCTGTCATTGATTTTAGACCCTATAAAATAGGGGCAAATATAACCGAGGGAATGACGTATCCACCAGATGCCCAAAAACCAATTTTTGAATACCATTGGACCTTTACAAATAACGGAAAAGAAAAAATTGTTGTTACCAATGGGAGTTTTCCGAATGAGGAGGGTAAATATACTGTAGAAACCAAAATGATACAAAAAGGATACGAACCACCCATCCATGATTATACAATGGAACTTGAGGGTAAGGATTATACTTCAGAATTATTAGCTGAAGATAATTTAGTTATTGTTGTTGCTTACAGTTTAAGCGATAGCGAAAAAGAAGGATTTATTTCTATACGCGAAATAACGAATGAAGCATTAAAAAAAGGATATAAAGTTATAGGTCTTTCTGCATCCAGTAAACAAGTTACTAACGCTTTGGTTAAAGAATACAAATTGAATTTCAATTTTTATTTTTGTGACGAGACCACTTTAAAAACCATAATACGAAGCAATCCTGCAATTATGGAACTTCAAAAGGGAACCATTATGCAAAAGCTTCACTGGAACGATGCCTTAGATTTGAAATTAAATACTTTAAAACGTAAATAAATAGACAGTGTTAGGATACTTACTACAAAAATTAGGTTATGCAATATTTACCTTGTTTGGGGTAGTAACCGTAATTTTTTTATTGTTTACTATTCTTCCAGGAGACCCTGCTCGTATGATGTTAGGACAAAATGAAAGTGCTGAGCAAATTGCCATTGTCAAAAAGAAATACGGCTTCGATAAACCTGTTAGTAAGCAATATATATATTATTTAAATGACTTGTCTCCCTTGTCATTTCATAGTTCGAACCCGGAGGATTACACCTATCTTTCAGAAAATAAATACAACGCTACAAAAATGTTTAATATTGGGGAAATAGACGTTGTAATTAAACTTCCTTATTTGCGAGACTCCTTTCAAAAAAACGGAAAGAAAGTAAGTACTGTAATTGCTGAAACCCTACCTAACACTTTTATTTTAGCAATTTCTGCAATTTTTATTGCTATGATATTAGGAGTTTTTCTTGGAATAGTTTCAGCGATGTTTAAAGATGGTTGGCTAGACAAAACGATACAATTATTAAGCACTTTCGGAATGAGTGTTCCTTCATTTTTTAGTGCAATAATTTTTGCTTGGTTGTTCGGATTTGTATTGCATGAATATACCGGGTTAAACATGACAGGTAGTCTTTATGAAGTAGACGATTTTGGTGAGGGTAAATACATACAATGGAAAAACCTTATTTTACCTGCTGTTGTTTTGGGGATTCGTCCCTTAGCGGTTGTGAGTCAGTTAATGAGAGGATCGCTCCTGGAAGTAATGAGTATGGATTATATAAGAACTGCAAAAGCAAAGGGTTTAACCTTGTTTACCATAGTAAAAAAGCATGCATTGAAAAATGCCCTAAACCCTGTGGTTACAGCTATTTCAGGATGGTTTGCATCTATGCTGTCAGGCGCAGTTTTTGTAGAGTATATATTTGGGTGGAATGGAATTGGAAAAGAAATTGTGGACGCTCTCAACACACTTGATTTACCTGTTATCATGGGAGCCGTGATAGTAATTGCAACTTTGTTTATAATAATTAATATTTTTGTGGATGTTATCTACGGGTGGCTGGATCCAAAAATTAGAACTAGATGATTTATTAAGATGAGAAAAAATATTGTAGCCGGTAATTGGAAGATGAATAATAATCTACCTGAAACAAAAGAATTAATTTCGGAATTAAAAAAGTTGGTACAAACTTCTGATACCGAAGTTTTGATTGCTCCATCTTATATAAGCCTTAATTCTGCTTGTGAAATTTTAAATGGTACCAATATAGAAGTCATTGCACAAAACATGCATTTTGCTGAAAATGGTGCTTTTACAGGTGAAATTTCAGCAGAGATGTTGAAGAGTGTTGGAATTAAAACAGTTATTTTAGGACATAGTGAACGCAGAGAAAATTTTAACGAAGACGAAGCCCTTTTAAAACAAAAAGTAAATACAGGCTTGCAAAACGGTTTGCGAATTATATTTTGTTTTGGTGAAAAAATTGAAGATAGAAGTGTGGGAAATCATTTTATTGTAGTCGAAAAACAAATAAGAAATGTATTGTTTCATCTATCTGAAGATAAATGGAGTTCTTTAATATTAGCCTATGAACCTATTTGGGCTATTGGTACTGGAGAAACTGCATCACCGGAACAAGCGCAAGAAATGCATGCGTTTATCCGTAGTCTGATTTCAGAAAAATACAATAACGCTGTTGCTGAAAATGTGTCTATACTTTATGGTGGGAGTGTAAAACCGGAAAATGCTAATGAAATATTTGGCAAACCCGATGTGGATGGCGGACTTATTGGAGGAGCTTCCTTAAATGCCAAAAGTTTTATGGCCATTGTAAATTCTTTTTAACATCAAAGTATTTATCTCTAAACATTTTATAGGTGTATGCCTTTATTTATAAAAACTTAAAAAAAGCAAGAAACTACTTTCGTTTCTATTGAGGAGAAAAATAACTGGATTGCAATAAAATTTGTATTTTAGTTATATTCTTAATAATTATGGGATCAAAAGAAAAAATACAAGAGGAAGTTTTGTATGCCGAAAAGGAGAGTGAACATCGCGAAATTGTTCTCTACAATGACGATATTAATACTTTCGATCACGTAATAAATACACTTATCCATGCCTGCGATCATACTCCTGAGCAGGCTGAACAATGTTCTATTATAGTTCATTATAAAGGTAAATGTATTGTTAAATCGGGTACTTATGAGGAATTAAAGCCTCGTTGTACCATGCTTCTAAATGCCGATTTAAATGCTGAAATAGTTTAATTGTTTTATTTATTTTTATTATGATTTTTGCATAATATATTTTTATATTTGCAGCCCATTTAAGGCCACGTGGCGCAACTGAATAGCGCACTTGATTACGGCTCAAGAGGTTACAGGTTTGAATCCTGTCGTGGTCACCATAAATCAACAAAAAGTTGAAAATATATCAATAAGAAAAAGAGGAAATTTATTTTCTCTTTTTTGTTTGTGAAGTTTTCTTTTGTTGATTTTCAAAGCGGAGCTTTACCAGAATCATATAAAGTTAATCCATGTTCACTAAAATAAAAACCCCTAATGAAAATTGTAGAGTTTTTTAATCCAAGGCATTTTTAGTTACCCATAATCGATATCCAAACAATGCCATTTGCCATTTTTTTGCTTTTGCAAGATCAACACCTCGTTTAGTAAGGCTTGGTAGAATTAATCTGTTGAATTTTGCTAAACTTTTAAATAAGGTTTTTTTCATATTTCAAAATTACTAAAAAAAAGTCCTACCTTGACATTAAACAAGATAGGA
>SMVB01001150.1_pt1 | contig 29580 bp, 21 predicted proteins | sample 2456461 | NCBI WGS metagenome assembly SMVB01 (sample SAMN11095934, study PRJNA526329) | marine sediment metagenome | biome: Marine sediment; feature: Surficial sediment; material: Deep marine sediment; isolation source: Hadal surficial sediment | place: Pacific Ocean | collected 2014-05 | depth... | reverse complement strand
CGTAGGATGCGTTCGTCCGGGCGTGAAGTAGCTGCGGCATCGAAGCCACGAATCCTTCAACTCCCGCGTAGTGCAGGGCTCGTCGCAGCGCGGTCGGGATATGCGGTTCAAAAATGATTGCCGCCTGCATCCTGAGGTCGTTCGTCCTTGTGTCCCCAGCTAACGCCAGCCGCGGCAGGAGCGGGATTGCGAAGGCGCCAGCGCCGAGTGAAGCCAACGCTATGCTTATCTGACGGCGTGTCAGTACTTCGCTTCGTGGCATGTTGATTTCATCCAAAAGCTTAAGAAAAACCCCGCAAGAGCGGGGTCATCCTTGTAACTGCCGGGGGGAATAATTCCCCGTAAGCGCAGTTTTAGTTGTCACCCCAGCGGGCAGTGATACGAAGTCCGTATTCTCTCGGCCGAACGGTGTACACGGAGTGAGCGCGGTCATACTCGCCTGACCTTCCCCACTGGAAGGCGTACGTACCGCCCTGGGATACCTGCGCACGCTCGTCCGTGACATTGTTGACGAACAAATCGATTTGCCACTCGCCGTTGCTCGAGATCAGGCCAGCTCGAAGGTCGAGAAGCGAATAGGCGTCATTGGTAAATGAAGGATTGCCGCTTGTTAATGATGCGGGAACCAGTTTGGTGAATGTCTCACCCATATACGAAGCCTGGCCACGGATAAACATCTCACCGCCACCCGGGAGAAATTGCACCGGCCAGGTGTATGTTGCCCAAAGTGATCCTTGGAACTCCGGTACGTTCGGCAGCTTCTGCCCCGCTTCAATTCCGGCTCTCTCATCAGCTGTAGTGCTGTCAACCTCCGCCTCAAGGAACTGGAAATTACCACCAACACGCCAGCTATCTGACGGAACCCAGTCGAGATCTGCCGTGACCCCGGCGATATGGGCATCGCCCACGTTGCCTACAATGGATATCCAGGGGAGTTGGCCTGAACCGCATGTGGGTTCCTCCGCAGGAATGACGCAGTCACCACCACTCGGATCAACGACTTCGTGTTGAAAGTCTGACCAATCCATATAGAAACCGATCACATTGAGCTGCACCGTATTGTTCGCCCAACGCGACTTCCAGCCTAGTTCGTAGTTCTTGAGTTTGTCCGGATCCCAGACCTGGCCCCAAAGCGTGCGACTCCAGTCAGCATTTCGGTTGGCCCGGTTGATTCCACCGACCCTGTAACCCTCTGAATAAACTCCGTAGACCATTTTATCGCCACCGCCATCGTTATTGAGCGAGTAGGAGACGCTTACTTTTGGAACGAATTCCGATAGTGTTGCGGACTGAGTTACGTCATTGCCCATCCAGATCGGCTGGATAAAGCCACCTGTTGCCCTGCCATCACTCCCTGTGCTTCCCGCCAAATACTTGATGTACAGTTTATCATTGGTGGTTTCAAACCAGCGTCCACCGATCGTCACGTCCAACTGGTCAGTAGCGTGCCAGTTGAGTTCACCGAATACGGCCTTCGTTTCCCAATTGGTGACATCGCGTGAATCCCAGTAATGGTCCGCAGTGAGCAAGGCGGCAGCGACTTCGGCCGGGTCGGCTCTGGCGATGCCATTAGCGGCACCGGCGTTGCAGAGGTAGTTAGCCACTGTCCCGCTCGAACAACCATCAAGAAACGCATAGGACAATGATTCTTGGTAAGGCGTGTTTGCGTCCTTCATCCAGACTGAATTCCAGGAGTCGTTGGAGTCCTCGTAGTACAGGCCAGCCAGCCAGTCGAACGTCTCGCCCTGGTGTGACAGGCGGAATTCCTGTGAAAACCGATCCTGCCATTCCGGGCCCTGGCCAACGCCGGCCATATCGGGAAGCTGCGATACATCGCCACTGGTGCTGCCCGCTACCGAGGTTACGCAGTACAGCGGTAGATAGATTGCCCGGTCCGTGACCGGGTTTGTCCAGTAATAATAGGTATACAAGGTAGTGGCAGCGGCGCCCTGGTCTCCACAGTAATTCGTGGTGTAGTACTTGTAGTACATCGTGTTGTCGATTACATACGTGCGTTGGTTTTCGTAGAAGCTGGTAGACGACACGAACTGCGCAAAGTCATTATTAAATTCAATCACCAGCGACGTTACATCCCACTCGGAATGAGACTTGTTCTTAACAAAACCGATGGTCTGCAAATCGCCAACGAATGGGTTATAAGCTGAGGACCCTTGCGATCTTGTATCTCCGTAGTTATAGGATAATGTTGCTGCCCAGTTGTCGTTGATGTCCCAGCGAGCTGCGATTCTGAAGGCTAAATATTCGGCCGAATTCCAGTTTTCCTCAACGACGTCATCATTTCGATAATTGCCCCATTCAAGACGATTGGTTCCCCAAACACAATCTCCCTGTCCTTGCTCGCATCGCCAAATGTACGGGTCGGGATACATATAGGCGGGCGGGGCATTCGCTGCCGACTCCGCCGCCGTTTCGCCATACCAGGTATCGGGTGTGTGGCCCAGGACGTTGTCAATATAGCCACCGTCTTCTGCTGCCTGTACCGCTAAACGAATCGCAAACACGTCCTCGACCAGCGGTATGTTGAACATGCCGGTGATGCTGTGGCTTGGGTCGCTCATTTCGCCTGTACGCAGCATAACGTCAGCACTCGCTTCAAACTGGCTGGGATCAGGCTTGTTGGTGATAATGCGCAGGGTACCGGCTTGCGCTGCGGCACCGAACAACGTTCCCTGCGGTCCCGACAAAGCTTCCACGCGGGAGATATCCATCATGCGGATGTCCGGCTGCGTGCCATCGGTTGCCGTGAGCGGTATCTCGTCGAGGTAGACCGACGAACTCTGCGTACCCGTGTAACCACTTGAGGTCGTATTTACGCCACGGAAGATGACGTAGTTGTTGCCGCCGGAATTAAAGTTAATCCAGTTAACGCTCGGCAGGAACCGTACGTAGTCCTCTGTGTTCAGAGCACCCATTTCCTTGAGCATCGCTTCCGGGAGAGCATGAATTGTGCCCGGAATTTTCTGCAGATTTTGCTCACGCTTCGTCGCTGTTACGATAATTTCGTCGAGCGAATTGCTCCCGTCCTCATTTTGTGCCAAAGCGGCGGTAGGTGTGACAAGCGCGGCCGATACGGCTGCTGCGATAGGGCTGATGGAATACTGACTGTTGTTGCGCATCTTCAACTCCCCCGGGGCTGATAAATCGAGGCACCTAACAGTCTTTGGACTTGCGACTGTCAGACGCATTCCTAGCTGAATATAAGCACGAAGGAGATGGTTTTACAATCCACGTTTGTTATATGTTATATGATATAGAACATTGATCACACGCTGGCGTAAGAGAGACAGCAAATAAATCGCCTTGCGTTGTATATTGTACAGCGCTCGCGGCAAAACGACGTAATTCTTAAGTTTTGCTCAGTCCTTGCCGACGTCGGCGATACCTTCGAGGCAGGCAGGGCGGTCGCGCACAGGCAATTTCAGCAGCAACGGTTCGAGCACCTCGATCAGGGCACCCAGATGCGACTCGTAGTGTCGCCAGGAATTGACCGCGCTGCTGTATATCGGCTGCCGTACCTGCTCTGAACTGGCGGTTTTCACTGAGCGACTGGTTTCATGAAAATTAAGGCAGGAGTCTTGCCATTCAAGCTCGCAGAATTCGAGGATTCGCCCGACCTGTCCCTGCAGGTCTGTAACAACGTCCTCGTATTGAACGTCGAGCACTTTGCCTGGAAGAACTTCGTGCCAGTAATCCATCATGCGCTGATACTGCAGGTAGTACTCGCCAAGCTCGATCAGATCGTAAGTAAATGGCTGTCCCTGGGCGAACAGCTGCTTGTAGCTTCCAAAGCAACTGTCCAACGGGTGACGGCGGGCGTTGATAATTTTCGCATTAGGCAATACCAGATGCAGTAAGCCCACGTGCACAAAATTATTCGGATTTTTGTCTGTAAAAAACGGTCTGTCGCCGCGATGCTTGCGGGTGCGCTCGATATATTCGCAACCCAGGCGTACGAAGTCTTCGCTTTCGAAGCTCGCTATCGTTGTCGGGTAGCGCAGGCGGGGACCGGTCAATTTTCGGTTGGAGCGAATGGATTTGCTCAAATCTGCCAACTCATGCGTTCCGTCTACCATGGAATGACTGGACAGAATCTGTTCCAGCAAGGTTGAACCGGAGCGTGGCAGACCAACAATAAATATCGGGGCTGGCTCCGGGTCGCCCTGGCCTGCATTGTCTTCGAGAAATTCTTGCGTAAATGCCTCGATCGTCAAATCGACCTTTTCTTCGTTTTCAACCCGGTCGTAGAACTCCTGCTCGCGCCGCAGGGTATTGCCGCGATCGAAGAATTCGAACGCCCGGTCGTATTCTTTGCGCCCGTCAAATTCAAGACCCAGTGCATTGTGCAATTGCACCTGTCCGACAGGTGCGATGCGCTCGTCGTCGATCAACTTCAGCATCTCGTCAACCTCGGACTCCTCAAACTGGAATGTTTTCAGGTTTGCCAGACTCCAGTACGCCTCGGCATGCAACGGATTCGCCTTTATACTTCGTCGGAACAGGGCAATCGCGCCATCCTGGTCGCCAACCGTACGGCTGGCATTGCCCTTACCACACAGTGCGCCAACGTGGTCCGGCGAAATTTCGAGCGCTTTGTCAAAAGACTCGACCGCATCCCGATGTCGCCCGGAAAATGCGGAGGCAACCGCCAGCCAGATATGCCCGTCCGGTTTGCGAGGTTGCAGCTTGATAAGCGTTTTCGCACTCTTGATGGCGTCGTCGAACTTCTCCTGCTCTACTTGTACGCTGCACAAGTCAGCCCAGGCCCTGTTAAAGCTTGGCGCCACCTTAACGGCCTGCTGCAATAACTCTTCAGCACCCGCGTAGCGCTTTTGCTGAACGCCGAGCCGGGCCCATAAACGCATCGCCGAAACACTGTCAGGATGGCGAGTCAGAATTTGCCGGTAGATCTGTTCTGCTTCGGCGAATTTCTCATCTTTTTCAAATTCGGCCGCCTTCGCAATGTCCTGATTGTCCTCGCCGAATTCCATGAACTCAGATTTCAACGCCTGTGCTTCTTCCGTGCGGCCCAGGACCAGCAAAACTTTTGCGAGATTCATGCGTGCGCGTTGTCGCGTGGGGTCGAGTTTCAGTGCCTGTTGAAATGCCTCCGCCGATTCCGGTAGCTCACCTTTTGCGAGTAACAGTTCGCCGAGTACCTCGTGTGGGCGCGCAAATTCGGGATAGATGGAAAGGGCATGTTCTATTCGGGAGTTCGCTTCATCGAATTGCTCGAGACTTAGCAGCGCGCGAGCCGACAGGCATAAGACGTTGGCATCCTCCGGGTGCTTTTTCAATAGTCTGACGCAGACGCCTTCCGCGGATTCGGCCTCGCCCGATTGCAGAAACTTTTGCGCATCCTGGAACTGTTGTTCTATTTCAGTGGAAATCGATCTTCTCCATTGTTCATGTCCTACGTGACGTCATCGCGCGATGATTAACGCACGCCAGAGGCGTCGATTGCGGCCGGTATGGCTTCAAGGTCGCCCAGTGCCAAAAGGTTGGCACCGGACACGCCGGGAACTGTCGCCAGTTCCTGCAGTAATTCGGCACATATTTCGATGCCTTCGTTTTCCGGGTTGGGTGAACGCTCCATGCGATCGATAATGGACTCCGGTACGAGCGCACCTTTCACGTTGTCGCGCACCCAACGCGCCACATCGGCGGACGGCAGCGGTGACAAGGCCGTAATGAAATTGGCCTTTCGAGTCAGTTTTGACTCAACGATGCGAGCCATGTAGTTGCGGACTACACCGATATCGAAGCAGATCTGCAATTGCACGAAGTTAGTGCCGGCATCGCATTTGCGATTCAGGTTCTTGGGCGTCCAGTCGTCGTCGGGATCGAACAATTCTGCATTGGCCCCAAGCATAAAATCCGACACTAGCGAAGCGTTGTCGCCTTGCTTCAAATTTTGTATGTATGCCATGAATTCCAGCGCGGGCGTGTCGAAAACGTTCGTTATTCCGAGTTTCCTGCCTTCCGGAATTTTTTTGCCACGCATTACCAACACGCTGGTCACGCCAAGCGCTATTGCGCCGATGAAATCTTTCTGCAGCGCGATGCGATTTCGATCTCGGCAGTTCATGTGCACGATAGGATCAATGCCCTGTTGTATCAGGATCGCCGCTGCAGCAACACCCGACATATGCTCCTTAGTGGTATCAGTCAGTTGCACTGCATCGACCACCGGCTGCAGGATCTCGACTTGTCGAATCAACGATTTTCTATCCGGCGCTTCTGCCAGGTTCACATGGGCAGTCACCACAAAGTCTTTCGTTTTCAGGGAATCTTTAAATGTCATGCAAACTCATGATTTTGAGTAATCCGCCATACCGACCATACGCTTCAACCAGACGTCGTGCGGTGGCAGTTTATCCTGTGCAGTGTTGACGGCGTCAAGAACCTTTTTGTGAATGGCAGGGCGTGGACGATTCTCGCCGTACCATTCATTGCATTCGTCACGAAGAAAATCCATGCCATAGAGAATTGCCTCATAGCTGTGGTGGTTCCACAGGCGACCGGTGTCGATCGGACATCTGATATCGCCACTTGCCCCACCTGATAACGGTGAACCTACCGGCTGGCCTGGAAAAAATGGGTCAACAAAGTCGGATACCGATGGTGGCTTAATGCGCCAATAGTCGAGTTTTGCTCGCAGCCTGTCGTTGATCCGTTCCGGGCGTCCGATTTCTCGCCAGAACTCAGTGTCCGTCCGGCGTGTCAGGCAGTAATGCATATTGATGAAGTCCAGGATCTCGTAGAATCGGTTCTCCATTAGGCGGTTAAATCGAAACGCGAGCGGCTCCATGTCATCACCGTAGGGAAAATGCTCTGCAAGTAACTCCGCGGCAACTTCGTTCAAGTAAAGGCCCGTCGATTCCAATGGTTCGAGAAAGCCGCCGGCCAGGCCCATCGCAATACAGTTCTTGAACCAGGCTTTTCGCCGCATACCCACTTTAAAATTGACGAAACGCGCATCCAGGTCTTTTGCATGTGTACCCTCGTACGCTCGAATTTCGCGCTGTGCTTCTTCTTCGCTGATATGCGCGCTGGAATGCACATAGCCGACACCGCGCCGGTTTTGCAATGGAATATCCCAGACCCAGCCGGCAGACAAGGCTGTCGCCATGGTGTGGGGCCGTACCAGCCCTGGATAATGGACCTCATACGGTACTGGCATCACCAGGGCTCGGTCACACAACAGCCATTGTGAAAAATCGACCCAGTCCACTCCAAGCGTTTTCTCGGTCAGTACAGCGGCGAATCCGGTGCAATCGATAAACAGATCGGCCTCCAGACGCTCTCCGCCTTCGGTTTTAACGGCCAGGATGTGCCCGGTTTCGGCAACATCGACATCAACCACGTTGTCCAGAAAATGATTTACGCCACGCACTTTAGAAAAATCCCGCAAATAGTCTGCAAACTTCAGTGCATTCAAATGAAATGCATATCCTGTCGGTATTCCAAGATTTACTTTTTCGAGCACTTTCGGCGCTAGGCCCATTTCACACAGTGCAGGCTGTGCAGACATGGTGTTCATATAGGGAATCGATCGGTCGCTCATTAGCCATCTACGGCCGGCGTCGTCTCTTAGTCCCGCGCCGAATCGGCTAAACGGGTGGTGGTAAAACTTGTTTTTGGTATCCAGCCAATTGACGAAGCGTATTGATGCCTTAAAGGTCGCGTCCGTCGCCTTCATAAAATCCAGTTCATCTATGCCGATCATCGCGAGCGTGCGGTTAATGTTTGGGACCGTTGCCTCACCCACACCGATGCGAGGAATGTCCGGCGATTCCACCAGGCCGATTTCCACGATGTTATTGCCGCCGGTATTCAGCGCCGCATTCAGATACGCAGCGGCCGTCCAGCCCGCTGAACCGCCGCCGACAACCAAAACGCGCTTTGTTCGCATATCTGAAACCTCTTGTTGCAACAGTCAAAGTGCTGCAGCATGCAAGCTAATTTACCGTAAGTAATAAATTGTCCATAATAGATTATAAGTAATCATAACCTGACCGAACGACTGCCAAGCCATGTCACAAGAAGATTCCAGCGATAATACAGAAGACAAAGATATCGCAGCGCTTTTCGAAAAGGCGTTGTTGCATTATCGAGACGGAAACTTGCAGCAGGCCCAGGACGAGTGTCTGCGCATTCTGCGCAAGCAACGGCGCCCCGACGTCATACTTATTCTAGCCAAAATTGCTCACGAGCAAAGGGAGTTTGAAATTGCAGTCGAACGCTATCAGCAATTTCTGGAGATTATGCCCAGCCATGAACAGACTCACCTGCACCTGGCCGCAGTACTTGAGGAACTGGGCCACACAGAACGCGCCATAGCGCATTACCAACAAGTCCTGGTTATAAAACCTGATGATGTCAGCACGATGATGAATCTCGGCGGTGCGTTTACGCAGGCGAAGCGGATTCCGGAATCGATCCTGATATATGAGCAGGCTCTGGCTTTCTCGCCCGACAGTGCATTGGCGCACAGACGACTTGGCGCGTCTCTGCAAATCATGGGGCAGGTGAAAAAGGCGATCAAATGCTTTGAACAAGCGCTCAGTCTGCGTCCGGAGTACTTCGAGGTACGTATTGAACTCGCGCTGGCGCTGCGGCAGTTGGGCAGAGCCGAAGAAGCATTGGTTTCCCTCGAAGAGGCTCTAAAACTGAAACCCGACGACGATGACGCGCATATCAACCTCGCGTTAACGCACAAACAACTGGGCCAGGTGAAACTTGCAGTAGAACGGCTGGAGCAACTCATTGCCATTCGGCCTTCCTGTGGCCGTGCCTACTACCATCTATCGATAATTAAGCCTGAAAAAGCGCAAATACCTGCTATCGAGAAACTCCTTAATGACCCCGAGTTGCCGGAGAGCGATGCCATCTATTGCCATTTTTCCGTGGCCAATATTTATGATAGCCGTGAATGTTTTGATCGAGCGTTTGCAAGTTATCTAACAGCAAACAAGCTGCATCGAGCAACATTGACCTATGACGCGAAAGAAAACATTCAATACGTAGACAGACTGATCAAGGTCTATTCCACAGGCTTTTTTCAGGGCAAGCGGCAATTCGGTTCCTCATCGACATTGCCCGTGTTCATAGTGGGCATGCCGAGATCCGGGACAACCCTGGTTGAGCAAATTCTCTCCAGCCATCAGCTGGTGCACGGTGCCGGTGAAATCCGCGCCTGCCCGGGAATAAACTATTCAATCGCACAGCAACTGAAAGTCGACAAGCCGGATCCGGAGTGTATGTCTCTTATTGACGGAAAGATGGTTGAGGATTACTCGGCCCGATATTTGCAGGAACTGACGCTTCACTCGACTACTGCTGCGCGCATTACGGACAAGGAACCGGGAAATTTCTTCAGAATAGGACTTATCAAGACCTTGTTCCCGGATGCCCGTATCATAAACTGCCAGCGCAATCCCCTCGACAATTGCGTTTCAGTGTTCTTTCACTTCTTCACGGCATTTCAATCGTCGTTCGATTTGACGGAGCTTGGTCAATTTTACCTGGATTACCAGCGTTTAATGGTTCATTGGCAAAGTGTCTTCCCCAGTGAAATATTTACAGTGCAGTACGAGGATCTGGTGGCAGATCAAGAAACCCTCAGCAAGCAGCTGATCGAATACGTAGGACTGGAGTGGGATGAAAATTGCCTGGAGTTTTATAATAACGATCGGAACGTCATGACGCCCAGTAACATCCAGGTCCGCCAGCCGATTTATGAGAGTTCAATCAACCGGTGGAAGCGCTACGAAAAACACTTGCAGCCCTTAATCGAGACCTTACAAAAAGCGGGTTAAGTCGACGCCTTGTCGGGGTCATAGGCAAGAGGACCGGGCGGCATGTAGTCGAAAATGAAGGTGATGCGATCCTCGCTTCCCTTGTTCACGACGCTGTGTTGCTTCTGATTATTTACTTCGTAAGCTTCGCCGACTTTTAATTGATACGCTCGACCGTCGATCGTGAACCAGACTTTCGGGTTGGTCGAAATTGGCACGTGAATGCGGTGCGCACAATGAAATGACTGGTGAATGTCAGAGTGTGCCTTGATATTCTTGCCGGCCCTTAGCCTGGCCGCCACTGCGCGAATTACCTCGCCGCCTGTCGTATAATGATTCTTGATTATTTCTTGCATGACCGGCATGGCAACGTCCGCCAACCGGTCCCACCCAGGCCCGTGGCTCACGTGGCGATCCGGCCATTTCGTATCATCAAGGGCTATCAGAACGATCGACCAGGTCTGATCGTGTACATAGAATGACTCCTGGCGAGATTCGTCCTCATGCCAGGCCACATCATCCTGGCCTAAGATAGCCTCACTCAAATCTGTCGAGTCGAGGGCGCCAAGGTCGCGCAGTGGTACGTCAATATCCATGTCAGTGTGCAGTATGAGATAGTCTCGGAAATTTATGGTGCCAGCATAGGTTGCACATCTGATGAATGCAAACCAACAGGATTCTCTTGCTCTGCACGATCCGCGATTCGCGTTGGTCGATGGCAGGACGCGACCGGAGTTCATGCTGGTAGGCGGAATGAAGTGCGGCAGCACATCATTCGCAAGGTATCTGTCTGCTCACCCACAGGTAAAGATCTCGGGTCCGAAAGAACCTCATTACTGGTCCTGGAACAGATTTCCCGCGCGTTACCAGAACTTTTTTGTTAACGAGTCGCCAGTTGTCATGCCCGCTCCCGATCAGTTCGTCAGTGGCGAGTTCTCAACCTCCTCGTTGGTTCACCCGCTTGTGCCACGACGGGTCATAGCAAATTTGCCCGAGCTGAAGATCTTCATCCTGTTGAGAAACCCCGTTGACCGCGCCTATTCACATTTCATGATGTCAAAATTGGCCGGCATGGAGATAGAGTGCTCGTTCGAGGAAATTGTGCGCAGGGAGATGGACGAGATCGCTGAATTGCTCGCAACCCACGAAAGAGGGTTTCTCAGCAGCGAATACGATTCAAAATCCTGGTACTCGACAGCAGATGGCAGATATATCGACGTGGCCAAGCATCAAAAAGGGTGGCCATTGAGAGTAATTCGCGATGACCTGGATTTAAGAGATTTCTACTTGAAAAGTTACGTGTTCCGTTCCATCTATCATGACCAGGTGCATCGCTGGCTCCGCCTGTTTCCCCGGCAACAGCTGATGATCATTCAGTCCGAGCGATTTTTTAACAATGAGGCGGACACGATGAATGCGGTGGCTGACTTCCTGGGACTTGAGCCATTTGAATTTCTCACGGCAGCTCAACTTCAACGCAGCTGGGACGCTGGTGCCAGCAATGCGCTCAAATTGCCACAGGAATATCCTGCAATGGTTGACGCAACACGCGAAGAATTGGCAGGCTTCTTTGAGCCCTACAATCAACAGCTCTACAACCTGATTGGTGAAGATTTTAGCTGGAACTGAGTTCGGGTCTTATTGCAGACCGAATTAATTTGTGCGATACGTCTAATTGTATGCAGCCAATTTTTCACAACAAGACCCAAACATGACCATTAAATTACCAACATTCGTCGCGACTTCTGTCGTTCGTGGCAGCCAGCAGGGAGAGAGTCACGGCGGCGTCTATACGGTTGATTTTGAGAAGCAGGAAGTCGAGCAGCGCGTCGACTGGAACAAGAGCGATATTGACTTTGAGGGTCGTGGGGCCGATCGTGGCCTGCGAGGCATCGCATTTAGCGGTGACGATATCTACATTGCAGCAAGTGATGAGCTTTTTCGTTACGACCGCAGCTTTAAGCTCATGACATCCAATAAAAACCGCTACCTGAAACACTGTCATGAGATTTGTCGCTTCGAGCAGATGATATTTCTGACGTCAACGGGATTCGACAGTCTGCTCGCCTTTAACCTGGACGAAAAAAAATACGTCTGGGGCTTCCATCTGATTCGGCAGTTTGATCAATGGGCCGGCCACACGTTCGATCCGCGCTCGGATATGGGACCGCGACCCGTCAACGATTATCACATCAACATGGTCCACGTAGATGACACCGGAATATACTTAAGCGGCCTGCACACGAAGGCCCTGTTGCATATCAACAGCAAAATGGAAGTGTCCGAAGTTTGTTCGCTTCCTGCTGGCGCTCACAACGCGCGCCCGTTTCGTGACGGGTTGTTGTTCAACGACACACAAAGCGATTGCGTACGTTACAGCGGTCGCGACGACAAAAATCTTGCATTTAAAATCGTCACGTACGACGAAAGTGACATCGAATTTTCGGGCGTAGACGACTCCAGGGTCGCACGCCAGGGATTCGGCCGCGGCCTCTGTCCGGCAGGAGGCCGGTTCGTGGCTGGCGGATCATCGCCGTCCACCATCAGTTTGTACGATCTTGATACCGAACAGAAAGTCGGTTCAGTCAACCTGACCATGGATATCCGAAATGCCATTCATGGCTTGGAGGAGTGGCCTTTCAATGACTGAGCACTTGGATGGAAAGTAAAATATGAAGGGTTATTCTGCATTTGAACTCATTCGCAATGCTTTCAGTGGACATCGCCACTGGAAGCCCGTCTGGCGGTCGCCTGAGATAAAGAAAACCTACGACGTAGTCCTGATCGGCGCCGGTGGTCATGGTCTTGCCACCGCCTATAACCTGGCAAAGCATCACGGAGTCAAAAATATAGCCGTTCTGGAGAAGGGCTGGCTTGGCGGCGGCAATACCGGGCGCAATACGCAAATTACGCGCTCGAATTACTATTGGCCGCAGAGCGCGGCATTCTTTAACCACTCGTTGAAGCTCTACGAGCGGCTCAGTCAGGAACTCAACTTCAATGTGATGTTAAGCCAGCGCGGAATCCTGACACTGGCCCATAGTGAACATGAGATGGAAGGGTTTCGACGGTGGGCGAACGCCATTCGGATCAATGACGTTGACGCCGATATGATGACGCGTAGCGAAATCAAGAAGCTGGTGCCGCTAATAGACCTCGATTGCCGACATCCGGTTCACGGCGGATTTATCCAGCGCCGAGGTGGAATTTCGCGGCACGATGCCGTGGCCTGGGGCTATGCGCGTGCCGCAGACGCCCTCGGTGTGGACATTATCCAGCAATGCGAGGTGACGGGGTTCGATATTCAGTCGGGACGCGTGAGGGGTGTGAATACAACGCGCGGCAAGATAGGCGCTGGAAAAGTCTGTTTTGCCGTTGCGGGCCATACAAGTCACTTGGCGAAGATGGCCGGTTTTCGGGTGCCCGTCACCAGTATGCAGCTGCAGGCCATGGTCAGCGAACCGATAAAGCCTTGCCTCGATACGGTGGTGACCTCATCGGTTATTCACATGTATGTCAGTCAGTCAGATCGAGGTGAGCTTGTTTTTGGCGGTGGCGCTGACGCTTACAACAGCTACGCGCAACGGGGTGGAATTCCGTTATTACAGGAAAATGTTGCCGCGCTCCTGGAACTGCTGCCGGCATTCAGTCGCTTGCGAGTAATGCGGCAGTGGGCGGGCATTACGGACATTACGCCGGATACGTCGCCCATCATGGGTAAGACGCCCGTACAGAATCTTTACATTAGCGGTGGCTGGGGGACCGGAGGATACAAAGCAATACCGGCGGGTGGCGACACCATGGCCTATACGATCGCAAATGACCAACCGCACTCGCTAATAGCGGAATTCGGGCTTGATCGTTTCGTGTCCGGCAAGCTGATAGACGAAGGTGCGGCGTCAGGAGTGGCCCACTGATGCTGAGAATCAACTGTCCCTGGTGCGGTGTACGTGATGAGCTGGAATTTTCGTTCGGCGGCGAATCGCATATAACACGCCCAACACTTGATGCCGATGACCTTCAGTGGTCGGACTATCTATTCAACAAAGAAAACCCCAAAGGCATTCATTGTGAGCAATGGCTGCACAAATTTGGCTGCGGGCGCTGGTTTAACGTTGCGCGAGATACCGTAACGCATGAAATTTACGCCGTTTACAGGATGGGCGAACCGAAGCCCGATCTGGCAGCAAGGGATAGCGACTAGTGGCTGTCCGTCAACAAAACCGCATGCCTGCCGGTGGCCGCATTGATCGCGGCAAGCCGCTGTCGTTCAAATTTAATGACAGGAAGTATCAGGGTTTCGAGGGTGACACGATCGCATCAGCATTGCTGGCCAACGGTATCAAAACGGTTAACCGAAGTTTTAAATATCACAGGCCACGCGGCATCATGTCCGCGGGCGTTGAAGAAACGAACGCACTGTTGACCGTGAGCGACGGCAATGGTGATGTACCCGTAGTGCGTACAACGATGCGTGCATTGCTGGATGGTCACCGAGTCACGTCTCCGAACGGCTTCCCGAGCGTAAACTTCGATCTCGGACGCGTGCTGGATTACACACATAGACTCTGGCCGGCCGGTTTCTATAACAAAATATTCAAGTGGCCAAACTGGCACTGGTACGAGGGCATTGTTCGCCGTATGGCCGGGCTTGGCAAACTGCCGGATGGTGTGGATCGGAACAAGTATTTCCACCACAACTTGCATTGCGATGTACTTATAGTCGGTGCAGGACCATCCGGTCTTGCGGCAGCGCTGAGCGCTGCGAGTAGTGGCGCGCGAGTATTGCTGGTCGAGCAAGACCATGAAGCCGGTGGCAGTCTTCTCGCCAGCAACGCACAGATTAACGCTGTTGATTCCGATCAATGGATCTATCAAACGAAATCGGCACTCGATGATGCAGCGAACGTCACCGTCATGATGTCGTCCACGGTTTCCGGCTATTACGATCACAATGTTCTTACAGTCGCTGATCGGTCGACGCCTGGCATTAAGCGTTTCTGGAAAATCAGGGCGCAAGAAGTCGTATTGGCCACGGGCGCAATCGAGCAGCCGCTGGTTTTCGAAAATAACGATCGGCCGGGCATCATGCTGGCGAATGCTGCAATGGAGTATTTGAATCGTTACGCCGTCCGGCTTGCTGACACGATGGTCGTTGCGACTAACAATGACTCTGCCTATCAGGTCGCGTTCACCTTGCACGATAGTGGTATCCGCGTTCCTGCAATTGTTGACGCGAGAAAAAATATCGTTAACGACTGCATGCAGGCAGCCAATCGCCGTGGCATACCAGTCATGTCGGGGTCCGTCGTTTTGAACACCGTTGGCACGAAAGGCATTACCAGTGTCAGCGTCGGCATGTTATCAAACGATGGCCAATCGGCAGCCCATGCAAGCAGCATTATCGCGTGCCAGGGGCTCGCGATATCCGGCGGCTTCAACCCGGTCGTTCACCTCTATTCCCAGGCTGGCGGAAACCTTCGATATGACGACGAGCCAGGGTGCTTCCTGCCGGACAAGTGTCGGCAGCGGGTAACAGTTGCCGGCGCCGCTAATGGCAGGTTCACTCTGACCGATGCACTGGCAGATGGCGCACACGCCGGTTCTGATGCGGCGCGCAAAGCGGGGTTTTCGTGTTCACCGGCCAAGGTTACGACTTCCACAAGTGGCAGCTACAACCTGGAGGCGATCAGGATCACACCGTCAGGGGATACTTTTCGCCAGTGGGTTGACTTTGCGCATGACGTCACCGTGTCGGATATTGAATTGGCGACTCGCGAGAACTTTGTGTCGGTCGAACATCTGAAACGTTACACGACCACAGGCATGGCGGTCGATCAAGGCAAGACCAGCAATCTCAACGCTTTGACCTTGCTCGCCGGGTTAACCGGCAAGTCGATTGGAGAAGTGGGCACGACGACGTTCAGACCGCAGTTCATGCCGGTGCCGATGGGGGCAATTGCCGGGCCATTGCGCGGCGACTTTTTCGCTCCGACACGCCTGTTACCGGCGCACGACTGGCATGTTGATCGTGGGGCTGTATTCGAATATTACGGTGCGTGGAAACGACCTGAGTACTACAAAAACAGTGGTTCCGGTCGCGAATCCGCCATTCGGGAGGAAGTGCTGGCGTGCCGGCGCAGTGTCGGACTGCTGGATGGATCATCGCTGGGTAAAATCGAACTAATAGGGCCGGACGCGGGTGAATTGCTCCATCGCATTTACGTCAACAACGTACTGACGCTGAAGACCGGTCGAATTCGTTACGGGCTGATGCTTAGCGAAAACGGTATCGTCATTGATGATGGTGTATTCGCAAAAATAGACAACGATCATTACCTGGTCAATACAACCTCGGCCAATGCGGATCGCATCGCCGACTGGATAGAACACTGGCACCAATGCGAATGGCCGGATCTTGATTTGATCATCTCACCGGTTACCAGTCAGTGGGCTGTCGCGACTGTAGCTGGGCCATATTCCCGAACACTGTTGCAGGGAATGGAATCTGACATCGACTTTTCTGTGGAGGCAATGCCGCATATGTCAGTCGCAACCGGCACGTTCCTCGGTGTAGAGGCGCGCGTTCAACGTGTCAGTTTTACAGGCGAGATGAGTTTCGAAATCAGTGTTCCTGCAGAAAACGGCACTGGCATCATGCAGGCACTGATGGACGCAGGTGGTGATCGTATTGTGCCAGTTGGCATAGAAGCCTTGATCAAACTGCGAACCGAAAAAGGTTATCTGGAGGTAGGAGGCGACACAGATGGCATGACCAATGCGCTCGATGTCGGATTCGGTGGAATTGTGGCCAAGAAACAAACCGACTTCGTTGGAAAGCGGTCTCTTCTTCGTGCAGAGGACTTGCGAAAAGATCGACGGCAATTTGTTGGCGTGGAGCCTTTGAACAAAAACGAGGATCTGCAGTCCGGCGCGCATTTCGTCATCTCGAAAGATAAAGGCAGCCGAAGTCAGGGAGTGGTGACATCCGCCTGTTTCAGCCCGACACTGAATAAAGCCATCGGTCTCGGTTTGCTTGAGGGCGGTTTTGGGCGCAAGGGCGAAGTCGTTACCGTTTTCGATCAAGGACGCACTTTCGATGTCCGCATAACAGATCCGGCTTTCTATGATCCCAGCGGGGAGAAGATGCATGCCTGAAAATCCCGGAAATTATAGTAATTCTATAATGTATAACAACTTAATAGAACTGAAAATCTGTCACAGCGGTTGACAAACCGTCAGATAATGCTTCAGGCTCTGCTCTGTGTGTAAGATAGCAGTTGAAATGTTCGATGGCCTGCAAGCCAGATATATCGGAAGGTGTATATTGTATAGTGCCCGAGTGAGGCCATAAATGTCGGAGCATCCCGCTTTCATTCTCAATCAAGTCAATGGTCGATCGGTCGTCCGCTTGCGCGTTCGCCCGGGCGGCGCCGAGGATGCGGCCAGCGCGTTGAAACTTCCACTTGAGGCACTGCAGTGGCGAGGAGGGGATCCGAGGGCCTGTTGGCTTGGTCCGGATCAGTGGTTACTCACGAGTGACTTAAGGTCGGCCGCGAACATCGTTAAAGAAATCGGCGTCGCGTTGGCGAATCAGCTACATGCGGCGACAGATATGTCGTCGCAAAATGTGTGTTTTTCATTGCGAGGTCCGGCTGCTCGAACGATTCTGGCGATGGGCTGCGGAATCGATATGCACCGAAGCACATTCAAGAGCGGTGAGTGCATTCGCACCCATTTCGCGAATGTGGCGCTATTCATGGTTGCCGTCGAGGATGATGAATTCGATCTCTACGTTGACAGAAGTTTTGCCCAATATTTGCAGGGCTGGATAGTTAATGCTGGCGAGGACCCCATGACGCGTGAGTCGACGAGTGTCGAAGTAACTGCGAGTTGATATGAAAGAACATACCCGAGTAGTTGTAATTGGCGGTGGCATCGTCGGTGCCGCGGTTCTCTATCATCTGACCAAACTGGGCTGGTCTGACGTCGTGCTCGTCGAACGTAAACAACTGACAGCCGGATCGACCTGGCATGCCGCCGGCGGATTTCACGCGATGAACAGCGATCCGAATGTCGCAAGACTGCAGGCATACGGCATTTCCGTTTATAAGGAAGTCGAAGAGATCAGCGGACAAGACGTTGGAATGCACCTGACCGGTGGGGTCAATTTAGCCGCAACACCAGAACGCTGGGAATTCATTCGATACGAGCATGCACGCCACAAGGTACTCGGGATAGACAGTCATCTGGTCGGTCCGGAGGAAATCAAAAAACTGTGCCCGATTATCGACACCAGCGACGTGATCGGTGGGCTGTTCGATGGCAACGAAGGCAATATCGACCCTTATGGTTCTACGCATGCCCTGGCCAAGGCTGCCCGCATGGCCGGCGCGGAAGTGTATCTGAGCACCAAGGTCGAGGATCTTGTTCACAAGCCCGATGGGTCGTGGACGGTGATTACCGACAAGGGAAACATTCAATGTGAACATGTCGTCAATTGCGCCGGGCTTTGGGCGCGCGAAGTTGGAAAAATGGCTGGCGTTCATGTGCCCATCATCCCAATGGAACATCACTACATACTCACCGGCGACATTGATGAAATAAAAGAATTCGACGGCGAGTTGCCGATGATGATCGACCTCGATGGTGAGATGTATTTGCGCCAGGAACAAAACGGTGTCCTCCTTGGCGTGTATGAGAAAAACTCGACGCCCTGGTCGGTGGCCAGTACACCATGGGACTACGGCGAAACCGATTTGCTGGAGCCGCGTCTGGATGACATTGAAGACGCGTTGATGAAGGGCTTTGAAAGATTTCCGTCTCTGGGGGACGCGGGAATTCGCCGTATCGTCAATGGGCCGTTTACCTTTTCCCCCGACGGCAATCCGCTGATCGGCCCGGTACGTGGCGTGCAGAACTACTGGTCCTGTTGCGGAGTGATGGCCGGGTTCAGCCAGGGCAGTGGCGTCGCACTGGCATTGTCGCAGTGGATGATCGACGGTGAACCGGAGGGCGATGTGTTCGCCATGGATGTTAATCGTTTCGGGGACTATGCAACCAAGTCCTATGCGATAGAAAAAGGCAAGGAATTTTACGAGAACCGATTTTTTCTTCTATGTCCGAATGACGAGTGGCCCGCCGCGCGCCCTTGCAAGGTATCGGCTGTTCACGATCGACTGCAACAAGCGAATGCCGTCTTTGGCTCGTCCTTTGGCCTTGAAATGCCACTCTGGTTCGCACCACAGGGCAGCGAAGCAAAGGAGATTCCGAGCTTTCGACGCTCGAACTCGCATGGGCCTGTGGGCGACGAGTGCCGCGCGGTTAGAGATAGCGTCGGCATTATCGACCTCTCGTCGATCGCCAAGTATGAAATCTCCGGTCCCGACGCCGTTAGTTACATGGATTACGTGTTCGCGAGTCGATTGCCAGACATAGGGCGAATTCGCATGGGCCCGGCGCTCCTGCCGTCCGGACATCTGAAAGGAGACTTGACAGTTATGCGGCTCGCCGCCGACAAGTTCATGATTACCGGCTCCGGTTATCTGCAAGAATTTCATATGTTGTGGTTCGAACAACATTCCGCTGGTAAGAATGTTCACATCGTCAATCGTACAGAGCAGTTGAGCACTATCGCCATCGCCGGCCCTGCGTCACGTGAACTATTGAGTTCAGCGACGTCCGGGGATGTCAGCAAGGATTCGATGCCATTCATGTCCGTACAACCCATGGACGTCGGACTCGCACCGTGCTTGATAGCGCGGATTTCGTTCACCGGTGAACTGGGTTATGAAATGTACGTTCCCGCGGCGTTCGCAGGCACACTTTATGATTACTTGCTCGAATGTGGTGACGGCTTCGGGATCCAACCCTTCGGCATCCGCGCGTTAGTGTCGCTTGGCATGGAAAAGAGTTTCGGAATCTGGTCGCGAGAATTCACTCCCGACTATACTCCGGCCATGTGTGGTTTTGATCGCTTCATTGATTATGGCAAGGCTGACTTTATTGGCCGCGAGGCAGCGCTGGCAGATCGAGAGGCCGAGCCAGAACACAGACTCGTGCAACTGGAAATTGATTCAACCGATGCAGACGCATGGGGATACGAACCGATCTGGTGCAAAGATCAGTATGCAGGATTCGTAACCTCAGGCGCTTACGGCCATACTGTCGACAAGAGTCTGGCAATGGCGTACGTGAAAACACAGTTTCTGGAATCGTCGGGCAATGAATTTTCTGTCCATGTCGTGGATGAACGAAGACCGGCCATAATACTTTCCGAGGCACCACATGACCCTAGCGGTTCACGTATGCGAAGCTAGTCTGCCGACTCGGCGAAAAGCATGACCAATACACTCGAGCAGTTTCCTGATGTGCAGACTCTTCTTCGGACAGAATGCCCGAACGAACCGGTCTATTGCATCTATCCGCACATATATCGAGAAACTACGAACGAATTTCTTAATGGATTTCCAGGTCGTGTCTTATACGCAGTCAAGGCGAACGCGGATCCGAATGTCTTAAGGCTCTTGATCGACGCGGGCGTCAATCATTTCGACTGCGCATCATTGCCTGAAGTAGAACTGATCGACTCCATGGCGCCCGATTCGACCAAGTACTTCATGATCCCGACCCGCATACGGGGTGCGGCAAAATCGGCACAAGAGAGACACGGCGTGCGTCACTTTCTGATTGACCACATGAGCGGTCTGTCGCAACTGCTAACCGAAATCGATGCATCCCGAGCTGTCATCTTCGCCCGCATGGCCGTTCATCACGAATCGGCGATGGAGGATTTGTCAATTCGATTCGGCGCACCACCGGAAGAAATGCCTGAGCTGTTGCAAGCCATCCGTGACTGTGGCGCAGAGCCGGCAATGGCATTTAACGTCGGATCGGCCGTAACGGACCCGGAAGCGTATCGGTATTCCATGTCAGTCACCAAATCGGTCCTGGAAAAACTACCGTTTAAATTGCGACTGCTTGATATAGGGGGTGGTTTTCCGAAGTCTTATCCCGGCTTCATTGTTCCGGAAATTCAAGAGTACTTTGACGCAGTGAAAGAGTCCGCGGAAACCCTGCCACTGGCAGATAACGCTGAACTGCTTGGTGAACCAGGGCGGGCGCTTGCGGCGCCCGGATTGTCCGCGGTGGTTGAGGTCTTGTTACGAAAAGGCGATCGTCTGTATATCAACGACGGGATGTACGGAATATTCTGGGTGCTGCGCATCGATGGGCACGATGGATTTCCCGTGAGAGCGTATCGCGACGGCATGCTCCTTGAAGGAGATACAATCGAGTTTGTAGTAAATGGTCCAACATGCGACGGACAGGACACGCTTACTGGACGGGTCCCGCTGCCGACCGATATCCGTGCAGGCGACCACCTCGAATTCGGTAACATTGGCGCCTATAGCTTAAGTGGGCGGACCGATTTCAACGGTTATTACAGCGATCGCATTGTAACGATAACATCGCCAACGGAAAGACCTCCCGAAATATAGAGCGACTATTAACGCTAACCATTCAAGTTAAGATTCGGCCGTTCCACTGCGAATGGCTGAATGTTGCCTCCAGCATCGATAGTTCGGGCACATTCGTGACCGGAATACACAGCATGGACGATTGCAGCGGGCGCCCGGCAGTCTCCGATACTTCGCACGGATTCGATTCCAGCGTCTGCCAATCGTTCGGTGTCCGCGTTCAACTCCAGGTACAAATCGTCGTTCCCTGCTCTTATGCCAACAACAACCAGTGATGCGCAGTCGATATGGCTGGTGTCCTCGTCACGATAGATGCTCGCCAACTTCACCGCTCCATTGGCGAAATCGGTGAGGTATTGCTCGAACACGGTGATAATACCGAGTTCGATCATCCGCACACGGATGTTGCCCATTTCGTTGTTCATGAATGTCCAGGCAGAGACTGCGTTTGCGGGCGTAACAATGGTGACGTCGTGTCCACGCTGCCGTAATAGCTCCGCCAGGCAACTCCCCATGTAGTAGTGGTCGAAGTCATAAATGACGATCGGGCCTTCGGCTTCCGCACCGGCAAGGATATCGTCCGGTGTGAAGACGGCATCGCCTTCAAATCCACTGGTTGGATATCCTTTCGTGTTTAAAATCTCGCGGGTCCACCTGGCACCCGTCGCTATGACCGCATGATCACAAGCAAATTCGATAACGTCTGCCGCCGAAAGCGCGCTGCCTCGATAAACGTCGACATTTCCCATCGTCTGAATCAGATTCGTTCGGTAATCACGAACGCGAGCCCAGGTAGACAGTCCCGGTAGTTTTGATTCGATGGAAACGCGACCGCCGAGTTCTTCACGCGCCTCCGCCAGCGTAACGGCAAAGCCGCGCTGTCCGAGCGCTCGCGCGCATTCGAGTCCGGCGGGTCCCGCGCCAACGATCAAGACGCTTGTTTTGGAATCACCGGCCGGGATGCGCTCGGGATGCCAGCCGCGCCGCCACTCTTCTCCCATGGTCGGATTTTGCGTGCAACGAATCGGCACGCAGTCGTGATAACCGGACACGCATATATTGCAGCCAATGCATTCGCGAATTTCGTCTTCGCGACCTTCGTCGATCTTCTTTGGCAGAAATGGATCCGCAATTGACGGCCGCGCCGCACCGATCAGGTCCAGCACTCCACGTTTGATCTGGCTGACCATGTCATCCGGTGATGTAAAGCGACCGACACCGACTACGGGCCTCGAGGTTAACGGTTTGGCAAAACTGACCCAGGGTTCCTGCGCGCCTTGCTCGCTGAACCTTGCAGACGCGGTTTCCACGACCCAGCTTGACGATTTCAGGTCCCAAAGATCCGGGACGTCGGACAGCATGGAGATAATCTCATGGGCTTCTGATTCCATGGACTCGCCGGGAACTTTAAGCAGCTCATCGGTGCTGAATCTCAAAGCGATGGCGCAGTCCTGGCCAACAGCTTCTTTCATATCCTCGACGATCTCGCGCATGAGCCTTACGCGATTGCGCAGGCTGCCGCCATATTCGTCTGTACGTTTGTTTAGATGGGGTAACAAGAATTGGTATGGACCAAAATTCATACCGGCGTAGATATAGACAATATCGAACCCTGCAGATCGTGCGCGAATCGCTGCATCAACATGCCATCGCCGAAGATCGCGAATGTCCTGCTTGTCCATTGGTCGGGATTGCGCCAGACTAATCCACCCCGGGTAGGTTGAATCGCTGGAAACACCGGAAACAGACATTAACGGCACGCGCGAATATTTGTTGCCCGTGCCGCTGCCCCCATGCCATAGCTCGACGCCGGCCAGGGCACCGTGGCGGTGCACGGCGTCCACCATTAGCTCATGAACTTTTATGTCTTCATCGTCCCAAAGCCGACAGTAGGGCAATGGAGCGTCGTCCGAGCTAGGGTGAATCGAACAGTAGCCGGTATTGACGACGCCCCAGCCGCCTTCGGCACGAACTTCGCGCATTGCGGCACGCGTGTGCGGCATTTGCTGGCCGGTGCCAAGTGCATGCGGCGTACAGTAAAATCGATTGGGTGCCGTGACCGGGCCGATCTCGACCGGTTCGAACAAAATATCGTAGCGAGGGTTTCTACTCATGCGGACAAGATCCTGATTATCGCTTTGGCTGGCGCAAACGACCGTCAAATGTATCATTTCAGTTGAATGTAGAGCTACTGAATTTTTTGATTGCCTTAGCAGTCGGCGCTATTTTGCCGTCCGGCGCCCGATGGCTATACTTACGTAAATCAGGTACCTCACGACACTCTTGGAAGCATAATCGAATGATCAAGGAAAAGAATGTCTCGCCAGAGACCAAGAACGTTCAAGCCTGCCATCACATTGATGCGATGACAGGTGCTGTAAGTCCGGCAATTCATCCGTCATCGACATTCGTCCGCGACGAAAATTATCAGCTGATTAACGCTGATCACAGCTACGGGCGGGACGAGAATCCAGGTTATGTCGTTGCTGAAAAGGTCTTGGCTGAACTCGAAGGGGGTGCATCAGCCCTGTTATTTAGCTCCGGCATGGCGGCAGCAATGGCCGTCGTGCAGTCATTGAAGCCGGGCGACCGCATAGTCGTGCCCGGGATCATGTACTGGGGATTACGAAACTGGATGAGCAAGTTTTGCGATCGCTGGGGATTGGGCCTGGATCTCTTTGACGCGGCTGATCCGGATGCGCTCGCAAAAACCGTCGAGAAAGGCAAAGCGAAACTTGTCTGGATAGAAACACCCTGCAACCCGACATGGGACGTTATCGATATTGCCGCTGCTGCCGAAATCGCACACGGTGCCGGCGCATGGTTGGCGGTGGACTCCACGATACCGACGCCGGTGTTGACGCAGCCAATTAAACACGGTGCGGACATTGTCATTCACTCGGCCACGAAGTATCTGAACGGCCATTGCGACATTATTGCCGGCGCAGTAATAACGGCCAGAGAGGACGAACTCTGGGCGGGTGTTTGTGAGGTTCGGACACAGGCTGGCGCAATTCTTGGATCTTTCGAGGCGTGGTTACTGCAACGCGGTATGCGGACGCTGTTCCTGCGAGTCCGCAAAGCCTCTGAATCTGCGTTGGCAATTGCAGAATATTTCGATGGACATGCGAATATCGAACGCGTTATTTATCCGGGCCTGCCGAGTCATCCCGGGCACGAGATTGCCAGGCGGCAAATGGACGGCGGGTTCGGCGGCATGCTGTGCATTCAGGCCAAAGGCGGCGCAGAAGGTGCATTAGATGTTGCGAAGCGGTGCAAAGTGTTCATTCGCGCGACGTCATTGGGCGGAGTTGAGAGTCTGATTGAACATCGATATACGATTGAGGGCGAGAGTAGTCCGATTCCAAAGGACTGGCTGCGATTGTCTATTGGCATCGAGGCCGTTGACGACTTAATAGCAGATCTCGAGCAAGCAATGGCGTAAACGATTTATGGATAATTGATATGAGCAAGGCACAAAAATTCGACGTTGATGACGCTTATGCGCTGAAGACGCCGGCCGACAGTATTCGTCTTTATGCAGAATGGGCAGATACTTACGAATCGGAATTCGTCGAGATCGAGGGTTACGTGGCCTACCTGCGAGCCGCAGAGCAATTGCTCCTCCAGCGAGCCAGTATCAGCGGAGCTGTGCTGGATGTGGGATGCGGAACCGGCATTGTCGGGGCGGTATTACGCGAGGGCGGCATTGGCATTATGGACGGCATCGATATTTCACAACCGATGCTTGCAGAGGCGGGCAAAAAGCAAACGGGAAGCGGCTCTCCGGTCTATCGCAAATTGATCAATGCAGATCTGACGAAGAAGCTGGATATTCCGGACAAGCAATACGCTGGGTTAATTAGCGCAGGTACATTTACCCACGGGCATTTAGGACCGGAGCCGTTGGACGAGTTGTGGCGAGTCGCGGAATCCGGAGCCTGGTGCGCGATCGCTGTCAGGTCGACGCACTTCGAATCAATGCACTTCGGTGAAAAACTTTCAGCAGACGTTGCCAAAGGCACGATAGCGAAGCCGGAATTCGTTGAAATTGATATGTACACAGCGAACACACGCAACCTGGAACATGCCAAGGACAAGGCTTTGGTTATTGTTTGCCAGGTTATGTGAGGATCATGACGTTTTTTGGCGAAGTGCCTGAGCGGCGCCTACTCTGGCTCAAATTCTTCGTATTGCGCGAAATCGTCGGTTATTTCATACCATGGCGCCTTTGAGCCTACAAAAATGTGATACGCCTCCGGGTGGGCTGGGTTTCCATCAACCGCTCCCATGGCCAGGTAAAGATAATCGGGATAGCCGTCAAGTCTGACGAGTATATTTGAGCCACAGTTGCCACAAAACACACGCTCGTGATCATCCGATGAGGCATATTTCCTGAGATCTTCCTCGCCGGACAAGTATCGAAACTTATCCTTTTCTACGCCGGCATAAGTTGCGAAGGCTGCACCGTGCAGGCGCCTGCACTGCGAGCAGTGACAATGAGAAAACTCCGTAATTTCGCCATCGACCTGATAGGAAACGCGCTTACACTCGCAATGTCCCTGTATCATTGTTTACTCCTGATAATTGCAAATACGCCCTGAGAAAGTTCATGAAGCGTATTTTCATTATAGCGGCAAACTTATTTACGGGAAGGTTTATGAAGTAACGCCATTTAGGCAAAGCAGGAATCCAGGTCAGTCAATTGTCGTTTGGATCCTGGCTTACGTTCAAGTCGCAGTCCGAGATTAATTCGACGGTAGAGATGATGGCGGCCGCGTATGACGCGGGTGTGAACTTCTTCGATAACGCGGAAGCTTACCAGGCCGGAAAGTCCGAAGAAATAATGGGCACGGCACTCAAGAAACTCCGCTGGCGCCGCGGCAGTTACCTGGTATCGACCAAATTATTCTGGGGTCTGCATGAAGGGATCAATGAGCAAAATACTCTAAACCGCAAATATCTCCTCAAGGCGATCGATGGTTCGCTGGATCGCCTTGATCTCGAGTACGTCGATTTACTTTTTTGCCACCGGCCAGATCAGACGACACCGATCGAGGAAACCGTCTGGGCGATGCACAACATCATTGAAAGGGGCAAAGCACTTTACTGGGGCACCTCCGAATGGGAAGCGGCAGACGTTTTGAGCGCGATCGAAATTGCCGAGCGTCATCACCTGCACAAACCGATTGCAGAGCAACCTGTCTACAACCTGTTCGAGCAGTATCGGTTCAACAGGACCTACGATACCGTGTATAAGGAGCACCGTCTTGGCGCGACAACCTGGAGTCCGCTGGCGTCCGGATTGTTAACAGGCAAATACAAAGACGGCATTCCGAGCGATAGTCGAGGAGCCCGTGAGAGCTTTGACAGGATGAATGAAAAGATAACAAACGCGGATTATTTGGCGAAAGTGGAAGCGCTTCGACCCCTTGCAGAGCAAATGGGCGCGAGTCTTGCACAGTTTTCGATCGCCTGGTGCCTGCAAAACCCGTCTGTCAGCACTGTCATGACTGGCGCAAGCCGAGTGGAGCAAGTACACGAAAACACGAAAGCGATTGATTTCTCAGGTCAGTTTACGCCAGACCTGATGAGTGAGATCGACCGAATTATAGGGGAAACCTGAGGAGTCAGGATTTCTGATAGTTTGCCATGCCGACCATTTGCTTCAACCAGACGTCATGCGGCGGCAGCTTGCCGGGAGCGGCCTTAACGGCGTCTGAAACTTCCCTGAGTACGCCGGATATTGGCCGCTTGGGGCCGTACCGTTCACGGCATTCGTCGCGCAGAAAATCCATACTATAGAGTATGTTCTCGTAGCTGTGATGATTCCAAAGGCGGCCGGTATCAACCGGGTATCTTATATCCCCAAACGCGCCTGCCGATTCCAGGGTTATCCCGGATTGACCAGGAAAGAACTGGTCTTCGAAATCAGAAGCGGACGGTGGTTTGAGTCGCCAGAATTCCAATTTGGCGCGCAGTCGGTCGGTGATTCGTTCCGGCCGTCCGATTTCACGCCAAAATTCTGTGTCGGTGCGACGCGTCATGCAGTAATGCATATTGATGAAGTCCAGAATCTCATAGAACCGGTTCGTCATGATTCGATTGAATCGGAACGCGAGCGGCGCCAGGTCATCTGTATATGGAAAATGCTCGGCCAACACTTCGCTGGCCACTTGGCTTAAATACAGTCCGGTCGACTCCAGTGGTTCAATAAAACCGCCGGACAAACCGATAGCGACGCAGTTTCCGGTCCATGGTTGTTCACGTCGTCCTACTTTGAAATCCACAATACGTGAGGGCAGAGACTCGCAATGGGGGCCCTCGAATGCTCGCAATTCTCTTTCTGCATCATCTGCGCTTAAGTGAGCACTGGAATGTACGTAACCGATTGAGCGCCTGTTTTGCAGCGGAATGTCCCATACCCAGCCTGCTGACAACGCGGTCGCTGTGGTATAGGGACGCACAAAGCCGAGGTAGTGATGGTCATAGGGTACGTTCATCGTTACGGCCCGGTCACAGATAAGCCATTGTGAACAGTCTGCAAATCCAACCTCGAGCTTTTTCTCAATAAGATGAGCCGCGAAGCCAGTGCAATCGATAAACAAGTCGGCTTCCAGGCGTTTGCCCGACTTGGTTCGAACGGCGGCAATGTTGCCGTTTTCGTGCATGTCGACGTCGACTACATGATCCACGTAGTGCGTAACGCCTCGCGGAGTGGAGAAGTCCCGTAGATAGTCTGCAAATTTCAACGCGTCTATATGAAACGCATAAACAAACGGCAGGCCGGATCTCTCATTTCCCAGCATGTTCGGCGACAGGCCCATTTCACAGATCGCTGGCTGCGCCGACACCGTATTCATAAACGGCACCGATCGGTCGCTCATCAACCATCTTCGGCCCGCGTCGTCGCTGGGACCTGCGCCGTATCGGCTGAATGGGTGATGATAAAAGTCGTTGTTGTCCACCCAATTGACGTAGCGGATCGACTGTTTATAAGTACCGTCAACCGCCCTCATGAAATCCAGCTCGTCAATGCCGATGATGGCGAGTGTGCGCTTGATGTTCGGAATGGTAGCTTCACCAACGCCGATACGTGGCACATCCGGTGATTCAACCAGGCTGATATCTACGATTTTTTTACCGCCGACATTTAAAGCCGCATTCAAATACGCCGCCGCTGTCCAGCCAGATGAACCGCCCCCAACGACCAGGACCCGCTTTGCCTGCATAAACGAAACCTCTCAGCAATGATCGGGGTACCACAATAGGCGCCCGAGACCATTGACGCTCCAATGTATTCGTAATCATAACCCGACAATGCGACCATCGAGCTACCGTTATCGAGACAATCAAAGATGGAAATACTATCTACAACGCGGAGTGGCGCTGTCAGCCACACAGGATAGGGTTCGTGAAGCGTTTTTTCCTGGGAGCTGCTGCTGTATTTATGCTGGGCCTGGCGATTACAGCTACATACCTGTGGGCGCCGCTGGGCAAAAATCAATCTCTGGAAAGCGCTCTCGCCGATGCGAATAAATACGATGTTGAAGTAATACGCGATTCCTGGGGCGTGCCGCATATTTTCGGTGTAACAGACGCGGATGTCGCTTTCGGTTTGGGCTACACACAATCGGAAGACGATCTTGGTACCTTGCAAACAGTGCTGGCGGCTTCACGGGGTCAATTGGCACGCTATCGTGGCAAAGGAGCTGCAGTCTCTGATTATCTTGTGACGCTACTCGGCGTGTGGCCTCTGATCGATGAAAAATATGAGAGCGACCTGGCGGAACCCGCGAGGGCAATGGCAGAAGCCTATGCGGTGGGCGTGAACCTGTACGCTGCCGAGCATCCCGAAATCGCGTTCAAAGGCCTCTATCGCATGACCGGCAAGGATGTGATTGCGGGTTTCGTCTTCAAGTCACCGTTCTTCTATGGCACTGACAAGGTCATGACGAGCCTGATAACAGGCAAGGACGATCGCGCATTGGCCATAGCGCCTGCGGACGAAAAAACCACATTTCACCTGTTGCCGCATCATCTCACCCGAACGGTCATATACTGATCCGTCTAAGGCATTTGGACGTTTATAAGTTGTTATTATTAATAGGTATACTGGAGACGCCCGCGGATGTAAGTGCCTAACAGGTCATAACAAGTCAGGACTGACCCCGGCATATTCCCGGCAGTCAACAACTGGAGATTAGCCTAACGGTTCTCGAAATCTGAATTGGCAAATAGTCTTATCTTTCAAGACTTGGGCAGAAACTGGCGTCAGACTG
>SMVB01433928.1_pt1 | contig 29590 bp, 19 predicted proteins | sample 2456461 | NCBI WGS metagenome assembly SMVB01 (sample SAMN11095934, study PRJNA526329) | marine sediment metagenome | biome: Marine sediment; feature: Surficial sediment; material: Deep marine sediment; isolation source: Hadal surficial sediment | place: Pacific Ocean | collected 2014-05 | depth... | reverse complement strand
TCCTGCGCGTTCGGGCCCGACTCCTTGAACTTCTCGATCTCGGCGTACACGAACCCGATGAGCTCCTCGGCACGCTCGGGATCGGACCCGAACGAGATCGAGAGCGAGTACTCGGCGTGCGGGATGCGGCTGATCTGCCCGTTGACCCGGACGCCGTAGGTACCACCGAGGTCCTCACGCAGCACCTCGCGGAGGCGTACCTCGAGGACCGTCGCCATCGCGCTCATCGCGCGCCGGCGCGACGCCTGCTCGTCGTCGGAAACATCGCCGACGGTATCGGGCGGAACACCGGTGAACCAGATGTTGGTGAGGCTCTTGGGCTCCAGGCCGGCGTAAACGGTTTTCTCGATGACGCCGGTCGGGTAGTAAACCCCTTCGTCGACCCACGATTCTTCGCGACCGGTCGACGCCAACGTGCCGAGGTAGGAGCGCACCAGCGGCTCGATGGTTTCGAGATCGAAGTTGCCGACGAACACGAAGGTGAAATCGGACGCATCCTCGAATCGATCTCTGAAGAACTCCCAGGACTTGTCGAGGTCCATCTCATCGATGATCTCGAGGCTCAGGCTACGCCGCCGGAAGTGGTCCTGGGTGAGGGTGCGGCGGGTCTCCTCCTGCAGCACCTCCTCGGGGGTCTTGGTGTCGTTGGCGAAACCGGCGCGCATTTGATCGGTAATCAGGCCAAAGGTCACCTCGTCAGCGCGCGGGAAGCTGAACTTCAGGTAGAGGAGCTCAAAGAGTGTTTGAAGATCGCGCGGCGAGGCAACCCCGCTGAAACCCTCCCAGAGCTGGTCGACGCGCGGTGAGACGTCAACCACCTTGTCGGAAAGCATGTTGGTGATCTCGCGCGGGCTGAAGCCGCCGTAGCCGCTTGCCGAGACCATTCGGACCGCAGTCAGTGCAGCGATGTGGCTGTCGTCGTCGGCCAGCGACGTGCCACCCGGGCTGAAGGCGCGAAACAGAACCTGGTCCTGGCGAAACTGGGTGGGCTTCAAGATCACCGTGGCGCCGTTGCCGAGCTTCCACTCGGTGACGCCGACCTCCGGGTATTCCTTGCGCTCGACGATCGAGCCGCCATCGGGCACGACCCGCAACAGCGGCCGGTTGGTCACCGTGTCGCGGTAGGTTCCCAGCTCGCCGGCGCTGGCGTTGTCGAGCACGGCGAGCAGCTCCTCCTCGCTGGGCAGCGTGTCGGCCGAGCTCTCGGGAGCGGTCACCAGCACGACGCGGTTGTCACTCGACACCCAGCTGGCGCCGACCGCGTTGACCTCGTCGAGGGTGATCTCGGGCATGAACCGTTGGTACAGCGCCCACTCGTAGTCGATCCCGGGGATCGACTCGTTCTCGAGAAACCCGCGCTGGAACTCCTCGACGAACATCTCCGACGGCTGCGTCGCCTTCTCGGTGTAGATGCGCTCGAACGAGCGCAGCTGCGAGCTTTTCTCGCGCTCGAACTCGGTCTCGGTAAAGCCCTGCTGGGCGATGCGCGCCGACTCCGCGAACAGCGCCTCGAGACCCTTCTTGAGGCCGCCCGGAGCGACCGCGGCGCCGATCATGTAGACCTCGCGCGTCGGGACGAACATTCCCTGCGACGCGCTGGCGCCGAGAAACGGCGCTTCGGGCGATTGCGCCAGCTCCCGGAGGCGCCGGTTGAGCATGCTGCTGTAGAGGTTCTCGACGATCGTCTGGCGGTACGAGCCGTGTGTTCCCTGCGGACGTATCGGCATCTTGTGGAACACCTGGACCTGCTCGACCTGCATCTCGGGATCGGTGGCGACGCCAAACAACGTTTCGGCGTGCTCGGGGATGTCGTAGGTGACGCGCGGGCGTTCGTTGGCGGGGTTGGTCAGGCCGCTGAAGCCGTCGATGATGCGCTGCTCGATGTCGTTCTTGTCGAAATCGCCCGTCGCGATGATGGCCATCAGGTCGGGCCGGTACCAGTCCTGATAGAAGCGCCGCACCGCTTCGTGGGTGAAGGTCTGCAGGCTCTCTTCGGTCCCGATCGGTAGCCGGACCGCGTATTGCGACCCACCGAACAGAATCGGGAACTGGATCTCGTTGACGCGGGTGCCGGCGCCGAGCCGCAGGCGCCACTCCTCGATGACGACGCCGCGCTCCTTGTCGATCTCCTCGCCCTCGAACGCGACGGCGCCGGCCCAGTCCTCGAGAATCTCGAAGGCGGTATCGATGATGATCTGCTCATCGGTCGGGATCGTCAGCATGTAGACGGTCTCGTCGAAGCTCGTGTAGGCGTTGATGTGGGCGCCGAAGCGCATCCCGAACGACTCCAGCGCGTGGATCAGCGCCTGCTTCTCGTAGCGCTCGGTGCCGTTGAACGACATGTGCTCGACGAAGTGCGCGATGCCGAGCTGGTCGTCATCCTCGAGCAGGGAGCCCACCTTGACGACGAGGCGCAGGTCGGCGCGGCCCGCCGGATAAGGATTCTCGCGGATGAAATAGCGCATGCCGTTGGGAAGCTCGTCGATGACGATCGACGGATCCACCGGCATGACGGCGTCGAGCGGCGCAACCTTGGCGTCGACCGGATTGGCCGGGAAGGTCCACGCCCCCTCCGGCGGATCGGGGATCCTCCCGGTCTGCGCCAAAGCGCTGGGCGCGACCAGGAAGGCGGAAACGACGAAGAGCGCTGCGATCAGCGCCGGGGCGATCTTCTTCGAGCGACCAAAGTTCATTTCAAACGCCAAATCGGAAGAGGGAGAATAGCAACGGAAGAGCTTTCACTATAACAGTTGGGAACCCTCGGTCTCACGTCCTGGCAGGGTCCACCGTGACGGAAATTCCGGCGCGGGAGGGGGCTGCAAGACTCCCGGGAAGCTCTTCAACACCGTGCTAGAGGGTGATTCCGAGCGGCTTCCTGAGGACAAGAGCGAGGACGATCGAGATGATGATGAACGGGACCAACCAGTGGGTGTGCCAGCCGAGGAAGTTGATCTCCCGCTCCGGGTACAGCACCTCGATCGCGGTCACCGCGGCACCGGAGGGGAAGCCGGGCTCTCCCGGGTACAGCAACTGGTCGAGGAAGCGGTCGGTGCGAATCGGAAAACGCCTCACCACCCGCGAGCTGACCTCGACGCTCTTGGTGTACACCTCGTCCCCCACCCGGATGCGGAGCTCATAGGTACCGGGCTCGTCGGCAACGAGGCGCCAATCGGCCTCGTTCAGCGAGGGAATGAAGAGACGCGGGGTTTCGAGACGCAGCCCGGCGGGAACCTCCAGCTCGACGTCGGCCGCGGCCACGCCACGAGCGGCGCCGTTGCCGGTTCCCTCGCCGCTGCCGGCCGCGGGCTCACCCACCAGCGTTACCTTGACGATCACGGGCTCTCCGACCGTCAGCCCCTCGTAGCCGTAGTGCATCTGCAGCTGGGCGACGATCAGCACGAACGGCACGATCATCCACAGCAGTGGGGTCAGCGCCAGCCGCAGGTACGAGAAGTTGTAGCGGAAGATATCGCGCTGCGCCGCGAAGATGGCGCGCATGTCGTCGTTGAAGAGTCGGATTTCGAAGATGCCGGCGTGGATCTTGCGCTTGACCTGTTCGAGGCCCTCCTGGTCGGACGTCCACTTGAAGACGTACAGCATCCCGACGCCCGAGACGAGCGAAAAGACGGTCAGACCCACCATCGGCGGCATCCCCCGAAACGGGAACAGCGCCGCGTCGATGATCACGCCGAAGATGCTGTTGATGATCCACATGGTCCGTACGTCTTGCGCCTTGGTTACGATCGCTCCCGCGACGGCCCCTGGCCGGCTCGCGGAGGCCCTGTCATCGTGTCAGGAAATGTAGCCGAGCCCCTGGAGCTTCTTCTTGACCTCTTCCTCGGTGTCGGCCTCCTCGAGGACGGCGAGCTCCTTTTCGAGCGCGTGGGAGATGAACTCCTCGACCGACGAGTAGCCGGCGATGTCGGCAAACTTCTTGACCCGCGCCAGCAGGTCTTTGTCGAGCGTGATCTTGGATCCTCCGAACATGTTTCCTCTGCCTCCTCAGGGACGGTGGCGCGGCGTCCTACCGTCGTCTGTCATTGCGTGTCGGCCGGCTGTGGGGCCGGCGGAAAATCGTCGATGCCGAACTCGGCGAGCAGCGCCGCCGCCAGGTTCTGCAGCGAGGTCACCGGCCGCTGCAGCGGTCGGCTGGAGAACAGCACGCCGGGCACCGTCTCGTGATCCATCAGGTGGTCGCCGCTCCATGGGTGGTCGTTGTCAAAGATGATCTCGGTGCTGAACTCCCCGAGCGCCGATTCGTTCGAGCCCCGCACGCCCCTGGCGAAGCCGACGATGAGGTCGGGGCCGATATCGAGATAGCCGTCGTCGGCGAACACCTCGTCGCGGGGATAGACCTTGGTGACGGCGGGCTCCCCGGTGGCCGGATCGACGAACGACATCAGCCCCGCGGAGATCTCGGCGACCAACGCGTCCCGATCGGAGAGCAACACGGAGCCGTTGGCGTCGCGGCCCCGCAGGTTGATGTAGACACCGTTGAGCCCGAGGGCATAAGCCTGGGTCCTGGCCCAGTCGACGTTGCCGAAGTACGGAATCCCGATAACCCGGCGCGGGTTGGTCAGGGTGATGTAGCCGTTCTGGAGCAACCAGGTGTTGACGTTCATCGCCCGCCGCCAGGAAGTGAAGCCGTGGTCCGACATCACCACCAGCGTCGCGCCCTCGGGCAGGCGCTCGAGGGTCTCGCCGACGAGCTCGTCGACCTCGAGGTAACGGTCGATAACCGCGTTCGCGTACGGAGCGTCGGCGATCGGATCATGCGCCGGGTGCTCGGGGTCCATCGCCCGCCACATCATGTGCGAAACCTGGTCGAGGTTGCCGAAGTAATAGAATAGAAACCCGCCTCGAAACCGATCGAGCACGTAGTCGAACTGGTCGCGGATCTCGGCGTGCGCCATCGCTGCCTGCGCCATGAAGTCGGCGTTGTTGAACACCCCCTCGTTGAGGGCGTTGGTGTCCTCGGGCATCCCCTGGGTGTAGAAGCGGCCGGTTGCCTCGGCGAGCTCGGCGGCGTAGCCCTCCGGCGTGCTGATCGGCATCATCGGCGTCAACGGATCGAGGTTGATCGGCGACACGTAGAGCTCGAACTCTGGTCGGACTTCCTTCAGAAAAAAGCGTGCCACGGCGTCGATTTGCTGCACGTAGGGAATCATTTCGAACTGCACCGGCACCCAGCCGCTCCATTCACCCTGCTGCAGGATGATCTCTTCGGAGCCGATGACGATCTTGGCGACCAGGTTCTCGTCGTCGAGATACACCGTGAACGGCGCCTTGAGAACCTCTTCCTCGATCAGCAGCGGGTTGGGCGGACCGAGGAGCTCGGCTTCGACGACGCCGTTGCGTACCCGCACACGCTCGATGAGCGCCTCGGTGTTGGCGGTGATGCGCTCCGGCGCAGTGGTGTAGAACGAGTAGAAACCCGATGTGCCCAGGATGTCGGGCGTGCCCATGCCGGAGAGCTCGCGGTACGCCGTGCCCGACGGCGGGAAGTTCGCCGGCATGCGCATGATGGTCGTCGGCACGCCGTGGTCTTCGAGAACCTCCCAGAACGGCGTGCCGTGGCGCAACAGCTCCATGCCGCCGCCCGACAGCGGGATGCTCCACTTGCCGAACTCCAGGGTGCGACCGGGCTCGGCCGCCTTCGAGGTCGACAGATACGGCTCCATCGTCTCGGGGTCACGGTGGATGAAGTCGTAAATGCCGTGGCCGCCGGAGTCCAACCCGGTGATGAAGTTCGACCATGCAACCGGGCTCTGCGGCGGCACCGAGGTGGCAAGCGCCTGGAAGCCCCCCATCTGCCCGAGCCGCGCCAGGTTGGGCAGGCGGCCTGCGTCGATCAGCTCGCGGGTCAGGCCGTAGTCCATGCCGTCGATGCCGAGCACGATCATGCTCTGGTCGTGGCTGCGCTCGCCGCCGCCGCAGGCGACGGAGACGAGTCCGGCGATCGCCAGCAAGAGCGCCGCCGGCATTCGTCGGCGCGCCATAAAGACCCAGGCGCGGCACCCCCGGAGGTTCCTCAGCACCCTGCTACTAGTGCTGCGCCCCACAAATGGTGGTACACCTGCAGAGGGAATTGCGGACGCGGTCAAGGAAGGCCGAGATTCGCGGGGCGCAGCACTAGGCCGACGCATCTGCAGCCTCCTTGAACAGCACCTTGCCGTCCATGTACTTCGGCGGCGCCAGCCCGAATTGCTGCAGCACGGTCGGCGCGATGTCGATCAACGCCGGGTCCTCGACGTCGATCTTGCGGTTGCAGAACAGCACCCCGGGAACGAGGCGCGGATCGATGCAGTGATCGCCGCTCCATGCCTTGACGTTGTCCTCGAAGATGTTGCCGGCGACCACGCCGGTGGCCATGTCCCAGGAGCTGCGGTAACCGGCGTTGTAGCCGACGATCAGATCCGGCGCGTTCTCCAGATACGGACCGTTGTACAGCTTCTCGGTGTCGAACAGCTCGCGCACGCCGACTTCGCCCGTCTCCTCGTCGATCAGGCCGCCGATCTTTTCGATCAGCTCGTCCTTCAGCGCCTGCGCCTCGGCCCCCGGCTTGACGATTCCCTTCTCCTCGCGGCCTTCCATGTTCAGAAACATCCCGGTCAGGCCGATGGCGTAGGCCTTGGTCCGGCCCCAGTCGACGCCGCGCAGCCACTCGGCGCTGCCGTCGACACCCTCCTCGAGGTGCAGGTAGCCATTCTCGTGGAGCCAGGTGTTGAGGTTCACGCCGCGGCGAAACGAGTTGAAGCCGTGGTCCGAGCACACCATCAGCAGATCGCCGTCGCGCATCTTCTCCATCACCCGGCCGACGAGCTTGTCGTTGTGGATGTAGAGCTGCTCGATGGCGTCCTTGTGCTCGGGCTCGGCGCCGCCGTTGGCCGCGGCGGCCGCCTTCGCGGCCGGGTGTCCATCGTCGAGGTAGCGCCAGAACATGTGCTGGATACGGTCGGTAGCGTCGAACACGCACACCAGCGCGCCCTTGCGCAGCCGCTCGAGCGCCACGAAGAACATGTCCTCGCGCTCCTTGTCGATGTCGTAGGTCATCTGCAGGAAGGCGCCGTCGTCGATGATCCCCTCGTTGAGCGCCCAGGTATCCTCGGCCAGCCCGAGGGTCGAGAACTTGCCGATCTTCTTGGCCAGGTAGGTCGCGTAGTACGAGGGGTGCGACACCGGCATCGCCGGCTTGTCCGGATCGAAGCTGATCGGGGTCATGTAGAGGCCGAAATGCTCGTCCATCTCGGTGACCAGCAGGCGGCAGATGCCGCGGATCTTGATGCCGGGGGCGGCCTTGAAAGCAATGTCGACCCAGTCGGTGAGCTTGCCGGGCTCCAGCGTGTGCCAATCGCCATCGATGGAGACGCGGACGACGTTGGCGGCACGATCGATGTCGATAACGATGGGGATTTTCATCGGCGGGTTGCCGTCGATGAGGTCGTTCTCGGGCCCCTCGAGCTCGGTCACGAAATGGTCTGCCGGAACCGGTTTCGCCGGGTCCGCCGCGTCCCCGGCCGCTTGGCCCCGGCCGCCCGCGCCCACGCCGGCGCCGTTCGGCGACAGGTGAACCCGAATGCCGCCCTCCTTGATGTTCTCGCCGCCCTCACGGGTCGTGAAGAAGATGAAGGTCCCTTGCGTGCCGAGCAGATCGGGCACGCACATCGCCGAGAGCTGCGCCCCCTTGAACTTGTCGGGCGGAAAGGTGATCGGCACCCGCAGCACGGTGCTCCAGATGTTGTTCTCGCCGAGAACCTTCCAGAAGGGCTTCGACTTGCGTAGCAAGCGCACCTCCGGCTTGCCGAGCGGGATGCGGTACTTGCCGAGCTTCAGCCGCCGGTCGACGGAGCCGATCTTGACCGACGACAGCACCGGCAGGTAGGTACGGCGGTCGCGATCGAGAAAGTCGTAGATGTTGTGGCGCGCCGGGTGCGAGCCGGTCGAGAATGACGACCACGCTACCGGCGAGATCGACGGGAAGGTCGTCCGCAGCCGGTGGTAGCAGCCCTCTTTCGCCAGTGCCGCGAAGTTCGGCAGCTTTCCCTCTTCCATGAACCGGTCGGTCAGCTTCGGGTCCTGGCCGTCGAGACCCAGCACGATGAATCGCTTGACCAACGGCTTGGGAACATGCCGGTACTTGATCGCCCGGATCAGCATCCGAAACGGCCACAGCAGCATCGACAGAAACGAGAGGAAAATCGTCGTCAGGATGACCAGAAACGACCCGACGAACGCGATCCCGGCGCCCGGGCCCACGTAGGCCTCGGCGGTGGAGGGCACCGCGAACAGCAGGAGCGTCGACGCCCAGAGGGTGATCTGAGCGCAGCGATACCGACGTGGGCTGCTTTTGGAAGTCTCGGCTCGGCGAGCAAATGCATCGAGCATGCCGGAATCGTACCCGTTTGGGGATACCGTCGCACGCCGGGGCGAGGTGGGGGTGGAGGCTGGATCACCGGCGCAAGACCGTCGTTGACGCGCAGGACTTCGTGCTTGTCAGTTCCGGGCGTCGTTGCTCGAGGAGGCGTCGACAACGGCGTAGACGATTGCGATCGGGTGAGCTCAGCAGGCTCCCAGCGCTCGGTTCAGCTCGTGCAAAACGCCCCGTAGCCGACCACTTCGTCGCGCGCCCCGCTCGTATCACCCGAGTTGCGCAGGTCGAGCAGCGAGATACCGCGGCCACGCCGCTGCGCCGCGATCATCAGACCCTGGATGGCGAGGCGGCCGCAGGCGCTGCCCTCGCCGAGATCCTGCGCGCGGTCGTCGACGATGGCCTCGGCGGTGGCGGCGTCGAGGCGGGCGGCGGTGGTGTAGTCGTGGAAGTGAGACAGGTCGGAGCTGACGACGACCAGCGTATCGTCGTCCCAGAGGGCATCGAGGATCTCGGCAACTTGATCGACGGTGGCCTGCCCGGTAACCAGCGGCACGAGACCGAAGTCTCCGAGAACCGTTTGCAGAAACGGAAGCTCGACCTCGATTCCGTGCTCGCGTCGATGCGGCTCGTCCCAGGTGACAATCGGATCGATCTGGCGGAGACAATCGACGGCGGCGGGATCGAGGGCGATCTCGCCGAGCGGCGTTTCGAAGGCCTCGGCCTCGGGAAGAGCCACGCCGGCGAAAGGAACGAAGTGCGACGGACCGATGACGACGACGCGGCGGATCGGCCGCGTCGCGGCCTCGAGCGTCTTGAACGCACTGGCGGCGATCGGGCCCGAGTGGATGTATCCGGCGTGGGGCGCGATGATGGCCCGAGGCGCCGGCGTGGCGGCACTTTCCACCTCCGCAAGCATCTCTTCGACATGATCGCGCAACCGCTCGGGGTCGGCCGGGTAAAACGTGCCAGCCACCGAAGGTTGCCGCACGTTCGCCATCCCTGTCTCCCTGTTGCGGCTGTCGCCGCGATTCAGCTACTCGAGCGCCGCCGCCAGCACCTGTAGCACCGAGTCGATGTCGCCCTCGGTGTGGTCGGCGTTCACCTGGAAGCGGATCTCCTCGCTGCCGCGCGGCACGACGGGAAACGCCAGGCCGGTGGCAAGCACGCCGTGGTCGTACAGGTGCTTGACCAGCTCCCGGGTGCGATCGGTGTCACGAACCATCAGCGGCACGATCGGGTGCTCTCCGGCGATGACTTCGAAGCCGAGATCGACCAAGCCGGTCTCGAAACGCGCCGTCAGCGCGCGTAGTTTGTCGAGCAACGCCCGGCCCTCGTCGGAATCGAGGATTTCCAGCGCCTTGAGCGCGGCGCTCGCTTCGCCCGCGGTGATCGGATTCGAGTAGATGTAAAACGGTGCGCTCTCGCGCAAGAACCGAACCAGGATTTCGTTGCCGACGACGTAACCGCCGTTGATCCCGAACGCTTTGCCGAGCGTGCCCACCAGGATATCGACCGGAGTCGAGCCGGTGTACTCCTCGGTGCCCCGACCGGTGGCCCCGAAGGCGCCGACGCCGTGCGAATCATCGACGATCACCACGACGTTCTCCTCGAATGCGTCATCGTGGCGCACCGCAATTTCCATGATTTCATCGACCGGAGCGTGGTCGCCGCGCATCGAGAAGATGCCGTCGGTGATCACCAGCACGCGCTTGGCGCGCCCCTTGGCACCCTCGATCTGTTCGTCGAGCGCGGCCAGATCGAGGTGCGGGTAGATGCCTTTGTCCAGTGGCCGCGAAAGCCGCACCGCGTTGATGATGCAATTGTGGTTGAGCTCATCACTGATGACGACGGTTTCTTTGCTCACCAGCGGCATGATCGTGCCCATGATCGTCGCGTAGGCAGCGGAGAAGATCATGCCGGCCCCACGCCCGTGGAAAGCCGCCAGCTTCGCTTCGAGCTCGACATGCGGCAAGCAGGTGCCGCTGATGAAGCGCACCGCCCCGGGCCCGGCGCCGAAGCGCGCGGCGGCGGTCTCCTCGGCGGCGATGATGTCGGCTCGCAGCGACATGCCGAGGTATGAGTTCGAGTTCATGCGGATGAAGGCGCGGTCGCCCTCGCCGGCGAGGTTGAAGCGCGGGCCGCTGCCGCCGGCCGGAGGATGGGCGGCGACGATGACGGATTCGGCCCCCTTGGCGGTGCCGGCTTCGTCAAGCTGGGCGACGTGCGCGGCGAGCGCGACGGCCATCCGGTCGATAGGCATGGGCTGATTATGGACGCCGGCGCCGGGACCGCAACCTGTGGAACGACCGCCCAAATATCTCCACGCCCTCGCGACGAAGGGCGTTGAGATACTCCGGCGAGGTCACGACCGTCCCGGTCTTACCGCTGGGTGTTCCGTTTCCGCATAGATGTAGAGGCGTTCGGCCAAGAGCCGGGGCGAAGTCGAGGTCAAACGCAGCCGGCGGATCGGATCACGCGCCACGAAACCGAAAAACTCGTTTCCGGCCCGGTCGGTCCGCACATCGAAGGTGTACATGCGGCCGTCGACCATCTCCACCGTTGCCTCCCCGATGTTGAGCCCGTCGCCGCAGGCGACGCCGATGGCGTGAATTCCTTCGCCGAAATCGATCACCGCCCACTGTCTCAGCCCCAGGTTGATGGTACCGGGGACGCCACGGTTGCGCGGATCAACACGGATGGTTACCGCGCTCGGGTAGCGCGGCCCGCCGCCGTCGAGCGGCTCGGTGTGCTCGATCCAGCCGGTCCGATCGATGATGGCCCGCATCTCCTCCAGTTCGCCCACCGAGGCCGCAAATTCGGGCAAGTCGGACCCCGAATAATACTCCTCCAAACGCGTCGCTCCGGTTCCCGCCTCCCCACGCTCCATGACGCCGGTAACCATCGCGGCGCTCAGAAGAACCAGCCCGACGAGGCTGAGCAGCAATCGGTGGCGAAGAACCGGTCCGCCGACGATGAGCAGGAATCGCCGGGCGCGAGATTGCCGGTCGTCGACGCTGGTGTCGAAGGCATCGACATCGACGCCCTCGATGGGGTTGGGGTTGGCGACGATCTCCGGGTCGGCGCCCTCGAGCGGCCCGGCCCACAGCGGGCGATCGTCGCCGAGGCGTATGCCCAGGTACTCGTTCAAGTCGCGAACACCGGTTCGGTTGTCGCCGTCGCGGTCGGCCGCTCCGGTCGACAACCCTTCGACGATGCATCGGGTCAATCGCCCCTCGAGGCCGGTATCCGTGGTGATCTCTCGAGCTTCCGGCGACTGGCCGACCGCCGCCGAAGCAATCAGGTGCAGGTCGGGGTCGACGTCGGTGCGGATGCGACGCAGATCCTGCTCGATATCGGCTTCGTCGACACGGCCGGCAGGGCCGCCGTAGCAGCAATCCAGAATCACCGCCTTGTGCTCCGCGGCGCAGCCCCGCAGCAGCCTCTTGATGAACGAGACCGGCAGAGCGGTGTCATCGACAGCGCTCAGTTCGGTGTCGGCGGTCAAGAGGAAGAGGCCCTTCCCCGGCTTGCTGAACACAAAGCCACCGTAGTAGAGCAAGACGGTGGCGTCGGGGTCGCTGAGCGAGAATAACCTCTCGAGCTCCGATGCGAGGAGCTCGCTGTCTTGATCGAGGAGCTCGAAAACGGTGAAGTTGCCGATGTCCGGATCGCGGAGGATCTGGCCGAGTGAGAAAACGTCGTGGCGTGGTCCGAACAGCACGGGAAGGTCCGGATCGTTCTCGAACCGTCCGTTACCGATGAGAATCGCCAGCCGATCCGACATCAGCACCCTGTTAGCAGGCCGTGGGTTCCGCCGCCGAGCCCGGCGACGCTAGCAGACCGTGGCAGCCACACCCGTCAGACGTGGACCACAGCCTGCTGCTACTCGATGTTGCGCAGTGTAGCGCGGGTTCGCACCGAAAACCTCGCGTTGGGTTTGCCGGGAACCACAACGGGATCCTCGAGTTCGATCTCGATGCCGATCGAGCGCACTTGGCTGCGCTCGGCCGCGGTCAACCCGCCGGCGCCGGGGACGATCTCGACATCGTCGGCGTCGAAGTATCGAAACAACGGCCGGACGCTCAGCAGGTTGCTGGCGATCGGCAAATCGGTGGAGTCAACGCTCCAGACGGCTCCGTTCCAACAATCGACGCTGCGCAACAGCTCGCCGCCGACAACGCGGTAGGCGATGCGCTCGGCGCCACCGTTCGGAGTGGCCTCAAACCCAGCGTTGCACGGAGGATCGGGGCTGCCGCCGTCGATGTCGGAGACGAACGCCAGGCGGTCGGTGTCGGCGTCGGTAATGAGCTCGGTGAGGTTGCCGATGTCGAAACCGACCATGCGGAGCTCGATGGCCAGCCGGTTCATCACGATGCGGGCTTCCTGGCGCAGCGCCATCGCCGCCTGCTGGGACTCGAAGCTCGTCTGGGTCTCGAATACCACGGTGTACAAGCCGGCGAACAAGAAGGACACGAGCAACATCGAGACCAGCAGCTCGAGCAAGGAATAGCCGGCCGCCGCGCGGGCTCCGGCGGGCCGACTACCCACCGTGGGTCGCGATCTCACTCCGGCGCCAACAACAGGTGGAGGGTGGTCTCCTTCGCCGGCCCCAAGGTAGTCAGCAGCGAGATCGTGCGCACCCGGATTTCCTTGCGATCGCCGAGGTCGAGGACTTCCCAGCGGCGGGTGTAGTCGTCGACGCCGTCTCCGTTCACATCGAGGTTCTCCGAAAAGCCCGCCGCGTTGACCGCAATCGACCCGCCGGGCAACAGCAGGTCGTATTGCGAGTTTCGCAGCTGCTCCAGGCGCTCCGACGACAAAGCGGTAGTTTTGGTCATATCGGCGGCGCTACGATGCACGTACAGACCCGTAATCATGAGCTGCGCAATCGTCAGGAGGATCAGGGTCGTGACGAACATCGCCACCAGCGACTCAACCAGCGTGAAGCCTGCCTCGCTCGGTGCAGGACGGCGGCTCGGGGGCGAAGGTTCGCAACGTCTCATCAGAACAAATCAGGGGTTGGTACCCGCTACTTTTGACTGCTCACTCCTATGGAACAGTAGCCAATCCTAGAGTTGACACCATTTGACGATGACGAAGCAAGCACGATCGACGATCGACCCGCGCCATGGCGTCGTGATGTGCGCTCGTCGGACGGTGTGGCGCTGCTGATTGCGGTGCTGATCCTGGCCGTCGTTTCGCTCCTCGGCGCGACGCCGGTGACGCTCGGCAACGTCGATCTTGCTCTCAGCAGCAACTATCCGGTCCAGCACGGCTTCCTTTTACCTCGCGGAGTCCGGGCTTCAATCGGCCACCGCCGACTGGTTTCAGCGCCGCTGACCGCCAGCTCACCCCGCAGCGGCTGACGCGAATTACGCCCAGAATCCGTCGGAGTTTTGCGGGAGTTCTCGTTATCAATCGAGACAGGCGGACACGCCGGCTGCGGCCGGGTGGCAAGAGATCTTTCGCTGACTACCACTGGTGACCCGTTGCGCATACGTCTTTATACGTACAAAGGCTCACAAACAGAGGTTCGCAGACGCTCACGAGCTTGTTACCGTCGTCGCATGGTCTCGCAGCCCAGCCCGCCACGCGGCCGCCCAGTTCCGTCCACGCTCCAGATATCGCGTGACGAATCGGGTGCTGCTCTGCTCGTAGCCGTGTTGATTCTTCTGGTTGTGTCGATCCTCGGCGCGGCGGTGGTCAACATGGGCCAGGTCGACTACGCGCTGAGCTCGAACTACCGCTCGAGCATCACCGCGTTCAATCTGGCCGACTCCGGCTTGCAGGCGGCGGCCGCCGATTTGCGTGCCGACTACTACGCCGATCCCACCGACAATTGGCTCGTCGACTGGCTCAACATGGGGACGATGCCGCCGTCGGTTCTGACACCGTTCCCCGACGCCACCGGCACCGTTGTCAACGGCTTCACGCTGAGCCCGGGCAGCCCCAGCCCGAACCCGTATCCGGGAACGCCCTACGACCTCGGCGGCGCATCGGCGCTGGGCGCCGGCAGCTTCACCCGCACGATCTGGTTGCCACCCACGGTCACCCTCGAGAACGGCACGCCGGTGGTGAACATCCGCGTCCGCTCGACCGGCGTCGACGGCAACGTCGACCCTGCGAACGCCACCATCGACGGCGTGGTGACCATAGAGTTGACCAACTCGAGCCCCTACAGCGCCGGGGCGTTCCTCGGTGCCGGAGACGGCGGTGACTTGATACAAGGTGGACCGGTGCGCATCGCGGGTACCTTGGTGGCCATCGGTATCCCGGGAGGCGGACCGGGCGGCAAGGGGCCCGGCGGAAAGGGGCCCAGCACCCTCCTCGATTTGACCAACGGATCCTCGATCGTCAACAACTACAAGGGCATCGACGGACCGTCCGCGCTCGGCTCGCTGTCGAGCAAACTGCCGGCGCTCGACGTCGTTGACTTGAACGGCGAAAGTGTCGAGGACCTCGGTGCTGCGTTGCATTTGAAGGACGTAGCAACCGAGATGAGCGGTGCCGGCGGGCAGCTCGGCGAAGCCGACGCCCCCGGTGACAGCTACAAGGAAACGCTCGACGGCGTCTACACCGACGGCACCATCGGGCCCTACACCGACAACATCTACGCCGACACGGTATCGACCTCCGCCCTTGCGGACGATGTCGTCTTTCCGAGCTTGTTCGCCGCGTACACCGATCCGGTCACGGGCACCGACTACCCGAGCTTCGCGGACTTTCTGGACAACAACTCGTATCAGCCGATCACCGGAGGCGACGTCGTAATCAGCTCGCAAACTCCGAGCTTTTCCTGGGTCGACCCAGCGGGCAACGGCTCCTTGGCCTGGGACGCCTCGACCGAGACGCTGTCGATCGACGGCATCGTGAAGATCACCGGCAGCTTCAACTTCGGGGACCCGACCGTTCCCGGCGGTGATTCCCTCACCGCAATCAACTATGACGGCACCGGGGTGATATGGGCGACCAACGACATCATGATCAGCAAGGACCTCTACCCGACCGGGTCATTCCTCCATGACGGACCCGATCTGGACTCCGAGGTCGACGGCAACCTGGGCCTGATTGCCTCCGATGAGATCATCATCGACGGATCGGCGGCGGCCGGGGGCGGCGGGCGAGGAGGAGGACGCGGCGGCGGGCGAGGAAGCAGCCCACCCGGCGGCAACGACAACGTGCAAATTCTTGCCACCCTGTTCGCCGAGACCCGACTGCGGGTGGAATCGCCGGCCAACGTCGCCGGCACCGTCGTGACCAACGCGATATACGTCGACAACTTCGCCACCCTCAACATCTGGCATGCTCCGTCGCTCGGCGCCGTGTCCCCCAACGGCATGCCGGTGGGCATGATGATCGGCGACATACAGGTTGCAATCAGCGAGTGGTTCCAGCGCCGCTGAAAGACGTCTTAGGCGTTGCATCTGCGCCCTCGGTGCCGGTAACAGCACCCCGGCCAGAACTACTTCGACACCCTGCTACACTCGCGCCCATGCAGCCGCGCACGAAGAACCGCCGGAATCTCATTGCGTTCCTTCTGGTCGCGTCCGTACCGCTGTGCGCCGCATCTTGGGCGGGTATCGAGACCAGCGCGACGCCCCATCGGACATCGGAAGCGGTGGTCCAGGAGCTGGCGACCACTGTCTTTCTCGTCCGCCACGCCGAGAAGGCCGGCCCGGGCGATCCGGAGTTTGCCGGGGCCTCTCCGAGCGACCCGCCGCTCAACGCCGCCGGCGTGGCGCGAGCCGAGGAGCTGGTCAGAACGCTCGATGAGGCCGGCGTCACGGCGATTTATTCGTCGCCCTATGAGCGCACCCGGGCTACCGTGCGACCGCTGGCCGAACGATTCGGTCTCGAGGTCACAGAACACGCGGCGGCGGACGTCGCCGGGCTCGTCGAACGCATCCGGGCCGACAACCGCGGTGGTTTCGTCGTTGTCGCCGGGCACAGCAACACGGTGCCGGCCCTGGTCGAGGCGTTGGGGGCCGGTGCGGTGCCCCCCATCGAGGAAGCCTGGGAATACGACAATCTCTACATCGTCACCATCGAGGCAAGCGGACGCGCCCGCGTCAGCACCCTGAAGTACGGCGCCCGCAGCAGGCCTCGGGACGGCTGAGATCGCCGGCAAGGTTCTCGCTGCGTTCCTGTAAGTGCCTATCGTCGCAAGGGAAAGGCCCTATCGTCGCGCGTGGTTGGGACGATGCTATCGGGCCCAATCAGTGGATGGCGTCAAGGATGGACGAGCCCGAACGAAGGGGTTGACGGCACGACGGATCGGGCTCGGGATGTTGTGGAGAACTAGGTTTGGGAACCTAGAAGGAATGTCAGGATGGCTGAGCGTGCCGCACGTGTACTTGTCGCCGACGACGACTCTCACATCCGCAAGATCCTGAGCCGCTTTCTCGGCGAGCGCGGCTTCGATGTCGCGACCGCCAGCGACGGCGAGTTGACTCTGGTCGAGATCGGCAAGTTTCAGCCCGATATCGTCCTGCTCGACATTCGCATGCCGAACATGGACGGCGTCGAGTGTCTTCGGCGAATTATCGACGATGGGGTCGATTGTGGCGTCATCATGATCTCGGGCGAAGCCGACAGCGATCAAGCCCGCAAAACCCTGAAGATGGGTGCCGCGGACTTCATCTTCAAGCCCTTCGATCTCGAGTATCTCGAAACGAGCTTGCTCGCCATGCTGATCACGATGGGACGTCCCTGACGGAGCCTCCGCCACCGGAAGCTAGGCAGGAGCGGAGGCGAAGCGCCTCCAGAACCAGGGCGCCCGGCGCATCGCGATGTCGAGAAGGTAGCCGAGAAGCGCCAGGGTGGCGAAAAACGGCCACAGCGGGGTGGGCACCGAAGCCGACTCGCCGTAGTCGTTGAAGATCTCCTCGGCCTCGGGCCGCACCTTGCCGCCGGTCTGCTCGGAGACCGCAACCAACAGCTCGGTGTTCGGCGGATAGAGGCGATATTCGTCGGTGTACGCGTAGAAGAGCTCGCGTGATTGGGCGTCGAAATCGTCGGCGGAGAGCCGGAACAGGTATGGGGAGTCGGGCGAGGTGTGCAACGGGTACTTGGCCTGATAGGTACCCGGTCCCACCTGGTCGACCTGGAGCACCACGCCGACACCGCCCGGCTCGATGACTTCGAGGCGCGGCTTAAGGCCGATGCGAAAGACGCCCTCCTCGGTTACCGCGCTCACCGTCACGATCGCCTCATCACCGACGCGCTCGACCACAAAGTCGATCTCGTCGCCGCTGTCACGCTGCATCGTCTCGCGTACGAGCTGCGACCAGAATTTGCCGTAGCCTTCCCACTCGATCCAATCGGCGGCCCAACGGTTCTTCACGTCCGATGTGAATACGGCCGCCTTGCCGAGGCCGTAGTGCCAACGGGCCAGGATCGGCGCCTCGGCTTCGGACTGGAGGAGAACCTCGGCGGTGTCCTTGGCCTGCGTGCTCACGTAGCCTTTCAAGCTCGGGGCGCCCGCCAGGTCGATGCCGGTGAATGCCTCGACCGGGCTCATGATCGTGGTCTCGACGGGCTCTTCGACCAGCGTCGCCTGCGAGGCGATCTGGGTCTCCTCGATGAAAATCTGCGGCACCCGCTGGGCGTCACGGATGAAGTAGCTGCGACCGTTGCCCCACTCGGCGATGTTGGCCAGCAGCTCGCGGTCGGCTTCCTCTCCCACCGCGACACTCGAGACCGTGATCTCGGCCTCGACCATGCGGTTCAGTAGGGTCTCGTAGTCGTCCGGGTAGGTCTTGCCATCCGAAAGAAGGATCACGTGACGCACCTCCGCATCGGTCTCGGCGAGCCGCTCGTAGGCGGTTTCGAGCGCCGGATAGATGTTGGTGTGGGCCGAGGCGATGATGCTGCTGATGTACTCGTTGATCCGCTCCTTGTTGGTCGCCAACTGAATCGGCACCGTCCAGTAGGGACTATGGTCGAAGGTGACGACCCCGAAGCGGTGGGTCGATTCGAGCAGCTCGAGCGCCGCCTTGGCGGCCTCCTTCGACAGCTCGATCTTGGGCCCGACCATGCTGAACGACTTGTCCATGACGATAACGAGCGCCAGATCCTTGCGCTGCTCGTTGACCCGGAACCAGATCGGGAGTGTCTCCTCGATATAGGTGTCCGAATAGCCCTCCTCACCGTAACTCGATTCGCCGGCGGCGAAGATGAATCCACCGCCCGAGTCGCGGACCCAGTGGAGGATCGACAGCATCTGGGCCTCGTTGAGGCGGCTGCTCGGCACATCGCTGATCAGGACAAGATCGTATTCCTCATAGTCCTCGGGCGACGTCGGCAGGTCGCGAGGTTGGCCGAGCTCGACCTCCATCCCCTCGTTGGTCAGGGCGTCGTACAGGTAGTGGGAGCTAGTGGGGCGGCCCTCGACGTACAGTACGCGGGGACGCGGACCAACGGTGATCGACTGGAGCAGCACGTCGTTCTGGGGAAACGGATCGTTGGCGGTGTGCAGCCGGCCCGAGATCGTCACCGAGCCCTCACCTGTCAGCCGCACTTCGAACTCGATCGGGTTGAGGCCCGGCTGCAAGTCGACCTCTTTTGTGTCCAGCTCAACGTCATCGCCGAACAGCTCGACCGTCGCCGTCGTGGCGACCCGGGAAAAGACCTGTACGGTCACTAATATCGGCTCCTGCTCGCGGATACCCTCCGGCAGGTCGATGGTCTCGATCCAGCTGTCACCAGGGCCTCGGACCGTCGCCGGCATGGCGAAGATGCGCACGCCGGCTTCCTGGGCGCGGCCGAGGATCTTCATGATGTCGCCACTGTTCTCGTTGCCGTCGGTGATCAACACGAGCCGCTTGAGGTAGCGCGGGTCGAACGTGCGCAACGCCTGGGCGATCGCGGTCTCGAGGTTCGTAGCGCTGCGGTCGATGGAGCGATTAGCGCCTCCGGCCGACACTGGAACGGAGCGGATCGCTGCGGCGCTCTCGACGCTGAGGGCAGAGCCGCCGAAAGCGACGTAGCCGGCGTGCGCCGGGTTGCCGGCCGCGCTCGACGCCGCGATCCAGTCGATCGCGCTCTCGACGAAGTCGGGATCGATGCTGCTGGAGACGTCGAGCACGTAGACCACTGAAATCCAGTTGCCGGCCCGGTTCCAGACCGGTTGGGCGAGCGCCAGGGTCAACAAGACGATCACCACGGTGCGTACGATCGTCGTTGCCAACAAGTGGCGCGGCGATAGGCCGACCCCCGTGTGCGTCCTCATCCACCACACCGGCGGTAACGCCAGCAGCAGCAGCAGTGGCCAGTATTGCGAGAGGGTGACGCTCATACCGTCAACCGCCTGTGGTAGGTAAACCACTCCACGATAACCAACAGGGTAGCGATCGTCAGCAGCAGGATCCAGAGCTCGTCACCCCAGCCGGCCGGCTGTGCGGCGCCGAGCGGTTGTGAGATTGAAGCGGCTTGGACGCCTGCGCCGAAGCTCGTCGCGTTGACCGCCGAGCGCTCACGGTCGGCCAGGTTGACCGCCACCCGGAGCCGCCGGGTGCCGCGGGCCGCAGTGTACAGGCCCGGTTCATCGGCGACGAAGACGGTGCGGTCGGCGACCGTCCAGGTGACCATCTCGTTGCCCTCTAGGTCTACTACCGTCGCCGCCGCCAGCGGCACTTCGACGCGACCGGGGACGCTGGTGAGCGCAACCTGCTCGTCCATCATCCAGCTCAACGCGTTGCTGATGAAGATCGGGAAACCAGGCTGCAGGGGAAAGTTCGATTCCTCGAGCGCGAACGAGACCCTCAAGACCTTCTCCGGGTTTTCCGTCGCGACGATCAGCGGCAAGCTCGGGCTCCCGACGATGATGTCGGCGAGATCGGCGGAACCGTCGGTCGACGCCAACGGCGAGATGCGGGCAGCGCGATCGACGCGCAGGTCCTCGAGCGAGACGAACTGCAGCAGCGTGTGGGCCGCGTTCCAGCCCATGACTTCGGGAGATTCGACGATCTCGAGGGTCGGCACCAGCCATGAAACGTCGGGCGGCAGGAACAGCAACGCCGGCCCCGGAGGCGGCGTCGGCGGGGCCCAGCGATCAAAAATGTACACGTCGGCCGGGACGCCGGCGGCGTATTCCTGCGGGGTCTTGAAGTCCACGGCTACACGCGGCTCGATCAGCAGCAGGGACTCGAGGTAGATGCTGCCCGGGCTGACCAACACGACCACCGTCCGGTTGCGCACGGGCAAGAACGAGAATGCGTAGTCGTCGGCCACAAAGGCGTCGGCGTCGCTGGTCACCGCCACCCTCACGGGTCCGCGATCGAAGCTCGACAAGTTGATCGTCCGGCCTTGGGATTCGCCCGGCTGCAGCGTGATGTCCTCGCCGAGCCGACCCCCACCGCTGCCACTGATCCGGATGCTGACATCCTTGGGCCCCGGCGAGGCATTGGTGACCTCGAGGAACGCCTGGTATTCGAGCGGCGAGACGGGCACGGAGCGGATCTCGAAGGCGGTGATCCCCACGTTGTCCGCCGCCTCGAACACCGACACGATGATCGCTTCCGGCGGCACGTCGTCGACCATCACGCCGTCGGACACGAAGTAGAGCTCGCCATCGGATGCCGCCAGCATCGGGAACTGGGATTCGCCGCCCAGCGACACGTTCAGCCCCTCGAGAACCTCGAGGGCGCTGCCGCGGTCGGCGGCCTCGGTCGGCGGCGCCTGTCCGGCGGTGTCGACGATCAGGAACCTGCCGCCGGCGCTGCCCTGCTGCAGCAGCTCGCGCGCCTCGTTGACGGCATGCTCCCAGCGTGTGTAGCCGTCGGAGCTACGCGTCGCCATGGTGGCCGAGTTGTCGATCACCACGGTGATGTCACGGATCTCGTTGTCACCGGAGCCCAATTCCGGGCGCCCCAAGGCGGTCGCCACCGACAACCCGATGGCGATCGCGATCAGCAGCGAGATCCACCAGCGCAACCGATCGAGAAAAGTCTTCTTCTTCTTCTCGCGCAGCAGCCGGTTCCACAACAGGTTCGAGGGCACGACGACCCTCTTGGGCGGCGGCTTCAGCCAATACAGCACCACAACGCTGGCCGCCGTCGCCGCCAGCAGCAGCCCGGCCATCGCCGGGCTCAGCGACAGAAAGCTCATCCGAGGAACCTCCCCTGCCGGAAGACCCGCAGGATCAGATCTTCGAACGGTAGCTCGGTGTCGCAGCGAACGTAACCGTAGCCGTTCTTGCGGCAGTAGGCGTTGACCTCCTCGCAGTGCTCCGCAAACACCTCGGCGTAGGCGTCGAGCAGACCCGGGGTCACCTTGATGCGCTCGGTATTACCGGACTCAGCGTCCTCGAGAAGGACCTCGTCGGGCAAGTCGGGATGCTCTTCATCGGTGGTGTAGACGTGCACTGCAAAGAGGTCCTGTTTGTAAAAGCGCAGCATGTCGAACGCCTTGTCCCAACCGGTCTCGTCGAGAAAGTCGGAGACGACGACCACCAGGCCGCGGCGCCGCCGCGCCGAGAAGAAGTTGCGGAACGCCTTGAGCATCGAGGTCTCACCACCTGCCTCGACCGACTCGAGGAAATTGAAGGCGCGCCAGATCTGGGTTTTGCCCTTGCGCGCCGACATCTCCTGGGCGATGCCGTCGGCGAACCCGACCAGGCTCACGCGGTCGTGATTCAGGAGCCCGATGTAGGCGAGCGCGGCGGCGATCTTGCGGGCGAAGTCGTACTTCGACGGGTCACCGTGGTCCATCGACTTGCTGCAGTCGAAGAAGATATAAATCGGCAGGTCGGCGTCCTCTTCGAACATCCGGAGGACGAGCTTGTCGAGCCGCAGAAAGGTGCGCCAGTCGACGTTCTTGGTGTCCTCGCCCGAGACGTATTGGCGGTAGTCGGCAAACTCGATGCCCGAATCGGTCTTTTTCTTCGCCCGGTGCTCGCCGTGCAGATGGCCGGGAATCATGTGCTTCGAGACGATGTTCAGGTAGTTCAGCCTGTTCATGAACTCGTCGTCGAACAGCTTGCTCTCAGGCATGACCTAGTACACTGCGACTCGCCCGGGACGGGGCGATCGTTCGGGGATGGGATCGGGTTCTTGGTGGGCTACTCGGCCCGCTCCGGCGTGTCCTTCATGATGGCGCGAAGGATGTCGTCTCTGTCGATGCGCTCGGCCTCGCCCTCGAAGTTCAGCATCATGCGGTGGCGGAGCGCCGGCAACAGCATCGAGCGAATGTCCTCGCACGAAACGTGGAGGCGGCCGTTGAGCAACGCGTTGACCTTGCCGCCGACAACCAACGTCTGGGTGCCGCGAGGGCTGGCCCCGAAGCGCACGAACTGGCTGGTCATCGGATGAGCGTGCGGCGTGTCGGGGTGCGTTGCCAAGGTCAACCGGATGGCATAGTCCTGCACCGGGCGAGCGATCGGAACGTCGCGCGCCGTGTCGCGCATCGCCAGGATCTCGTCGCGTCCGAGCACCGTCTTTGCCACCGGCTCCTCGCGCTTCGTCGTCCGATCCATGATCTCGTGCATGTGTTCGGGTTCCGGATACATGATCCGCAGCTTGTAGAAGAAGCGGTCGAGCTGGGCCTCCGGTAGCGGGTAGGTGCCTTCCATCTCGAGCGGGTTCTGCGTCGCCAGAACGAAGAACGGCGGCTCCAGCTTGTGGGTCGTCGTTCCGACGGTGACCGTGCGCTCCTGCATCGCCTCGAGCAGCGCCGACTGCGTTTTGGGCGTGGCGCGGTTGATCTCATCGGCGAGCAGGATGTTGGTGTGGATCGGGCCCTTCTGGAACTCGAGAACCTTCTCGCCCGTCTCGGTCTCGTGCACCACGTTGGACCCTACAATGTCGCCGGGCATCAGGTCGGGGGTGAACTGAATCCGCGAGAATTGCAGGTGCAGAACGTCGGCGACGGTGGCAACGATCTTGGTCTTGCCGATGCCGGGGATGCCTTCCAACAAGACATGACCTTTGGCCAGCAGGCTGATCAACGTGCCGTCGATGATCTCCTCGGCGCCGACGATGACCTTGCCGATTTCGTCGCGGACGCGCTTGAACTGCTCGGTGAACGTGCTTATTTCGTCTTCGATTTCAATCGTCATTGGTTCTCACGCGGCCGTATGGCCAGGAAATATCTCTTGACGAGATTTCGGTAACGCCAGGGAATACGCTCGATGCTCAAGGCCGAACCTTCGGCGTACTTTGGCGGGCCCCGCACGTTGCGGTACTCGACTCTCGCCTTCTCTTGCCTGCTGGCTTCCTGGAAGATGTCCTCGGGATCGGGTTGTTCCTCGGGTCCTTCTTCGTCGTCTGCTACGAGTTCCATCTCGAGCTGAACTTCTAGGGTCGTCGCCGCGCCGAGCCGCATTTCGGCGCCTTCGATCGCCTCGCTGGTCGCGTGGCCCGCCGGTCCGCCCTCCTGCGACGGATCGCCCATATCACCGCTCGCCGCCGATTTCTGCACCTCGTCGGACGGCATCGCCATGGCGCCTTCTTGCGATTCGCCCGCCTGCTCGGAGACCATCGCTTGCTGCGACATCATCTGCTGGGCGAGCTGCTGCTGCGACATCGACTGTTGCATCGCCTGCATCTGCTGCGCCGCTTGGTTCATCATTTCTTGCGCGTCCATGCGCTGCGACATCGCTTCCATCGCGTCGGCGGCGTCCTGCATGGCCTGCATGGCCTCGGCCAACTGCTCGTCGGACATCGCCTCGGCAGCCTCCTGCAGCGCCTGCATGAGCTCTTCCATACTCTGCTGATCGCCCTGGGCCGCCTGCTGCAGCTGCTCGGCCATCTCGGCGAGCTGCTGGCCATCCATCTGGGCGAGCTGCTCGGCAAGCTGCCGCATCAGCTCGGCGGCTTCCGAAAGATTCTGGTTCTTCATCGCCTCGGCGAGGTCGGCCAGCTCGCTCGATCCTTCGAGATCGGCAGCGAGCTCTTCGAGAGCCTCTTCCATCGCGCTCATGTCGAGGTTGCCTTCCTCGAGGGCGTTCTGGGCCTCGCGCAGCTCGCGAAGGAGCTCTTCCATCGTCAGCTCGTCGGCCAAGAGGGCGCGCATCGCCTCCTCGAGCCGCTCCTGGGCCTCGGCGCTGAGCTGGTCTTCTTGCGCGGCTGCGTCTTCGAGCGCCTGGGCTTGCTCCACGAGGTCGCGGATGTCCTCGAATTGCTCTTCCTGCGCCTCGGTGAGGCGCGAGGGATCGACGGGCATATTGGTAAAGGCAAGCAACGGGGGGCCCGACGGGGCGAACCCGAGCAGTACCAGGATGCCGCCCAGCGCCAAGGCGATCCAGAAGCGCTGCGGAACGATGGTCGGGACCAACCGCTTGGGCTGCAGGCCGCGCGCCGTCCGGGCGGCCCGTTGCACCTGGGTTTCGGTCCACACCGTGCGGTGATCCTGGCGCATGAACCAGTAAGCGCTCTTGAGCTCGTCGTACAACCCACCGGCGTTGTCGGCTACGACGGCAGCCTGGCCAAGGTTACGGGCTCCGTACTGGGTCCACACGAGGAAGGCGACGAAAAGCGCTGTCGAGGTCGCCACAACGATCAGCGTCGAGGGCGCCCAGATGTTCACCAGCATGCCGAGGATCTTGACGGTGACAATGGTCGCCAGCACGAAGCAAACCGCGACCGACAGATGGTCGAGGATGCGGTTCAAACGCAGCTGGCGGTCGACGCTCTCGAGGACGCCGCGGATGGCGGATTGTTCTGAACTACCGTTGGACGGTGCCAAGTCAAACCCCTTGTCCCGCGACGCGCGGAGCCCGCGAAGACGAACGACGCCCACCCATGGGCCGGTGGTCACGACCGGCCACGGGAACTGCAAACTGCCTGATTACAGGCTTTCAGATGGCCCACCCAATGAGGAAATTGCGCGGGGCCTGGGGAGATTCACACCTCGATGCCTCTGCCGTCAAGGCTGACAATCAACGTCTGCCGGGGCCTCCAAAGACGAGTTTGACGGCATCTCCGGCGACGATCAAGTCGTTCATCGACATGTGGTTGAGAATGGCCACGATTTCCGGCGGCACCGAGACCTCGGGATGGGCCTCGACAACCCCGGCCAGAGTCATGGTTTGCGACAGCTCGATCACCGCGACCCGTGCCGGTTCTGTCTCGAGCACGGCCTCGTCCTCCAGCTCGCGGAAGCTGTACATGCTGCGCTGCATCCTTGCTGACGTGATGCGCCAGCGCCGTGGTGTGGTCACCCCCAGAAGCTGGTAGAGGCGCCCGTCGAAGGAGATCCAGTTGCCGAGCACGGCGTATTCGGTGCCGTCGACGTCCAACGTGAAGCCGACCTCGACGGCCTCGAGGCCGTTGATCTCGATGCGCTCGCTGTCGACGACCTCGGCGCCCAGCTCTCTCACGTAGGAGCGCGCGTAGTCGTAAGGATCCTGGCCTTTCTTCGGCGACACGATCTCCAACTTCATGTACGCCAGATCAGCGGGCTCCGAAACGATGATCGCCGAGCGCCCGTTCTCCACGCTCCAATCGGCCGGGAAGGCGAGCCGGAAGCGAAGGTCCGGGTGCAGGAAGTCAACGCCGTCCATGTAGCCCTGGCGCGGGTTCTCCCCGAACACGACGGCATCGACCTGTTCCAGCAGGGCACGCCGGCCGACCAGCAACTGGTCGTCTTGCAGGCCGAACTCGGCCAGCACCTCGCGCGCCCTCCGGTTGCTGCGCTCGATACGATCGTCGATCTGCGGGTGCGTCGAGATCCACCCCGGCAGCTTCTTGCGGTCGTGGTGTTCCTCGAGGCTCTGCAACGTCTGGAAGAACCCGCCGATGGCGTAGGGGTTGTAGCCCGCCTGGGCGGCGTAGCGGATGCCGCGCCGGTCGGCGTCGAGCTCGTGGCCGCGTGAGTATTTCGTCAGCGCCAGGGTGGCGACGAGCTGCGGCACGCCCAGGTCGACGAGATCGCGCACCGCATCCGAGAGGACGGCACCGGCGATGATGCCGATCGTCGCCAAGATCGAGCCCCACCGGCGCCCGCGACTGTGCTTCCCGGTGACGTGGCCGATCTCGTGGCCGATAACGCCGGCAAGCTCGGCCTCGTTGCCGGCGTAGGCGACCAGGCCGCGCGTGACGTAGACGAATCCACCCGGCAGCGCGAACGCGTTGATCACCGGTGAATCGAGGACGCGAAAGGTCCAGGGCAGGTTGGGCCGCTCGGACAACGCCGCCATGCGGTTGCCGATGTCCGCGACGTAGGCGGTCAGCTCCGCGTCCTCGTAGAAGCCGTACAGCGCTTCGATTTGCTGGTCGGCCTCGCGACCCTGCTCGATCTCGCCGCGGTCCTCGTTTTCCTGCCACGACGAGGCGGCCGCCGGCAGGACCAGCAGCACCACCACCACCACGAACGCGGCGACAACGCGGAAACGCTTCATTCGTCGATCCCCCTCGCCCCATCAAGATGGTACACCGGGCTTGGGCACCTGCGCTCGGCATCGCTCAGGACGGCCGCAATACGGCCGTAATGCCGACCGGGCGGTCATCGCGGTCCTTGACAACGACGCCCTGCAAGACTCAGCATTCCTTGGTCCTCACCGCTTCCCCCAGGCGCGTTCTCAGCGGACCGATGGCGCCGCCATCGGACCTTTAACCACCGGAGCCACACCCATGCGTACACCGCGAGGCCTCAACCTCTTGTTCGCCGGCGTCTTGACCGCAGCGCTGCTCGTACCGGGCCTCCCCGGAACGTCGGTTTCGAGCGCTGCTTTCGCCCAGGAGCCCGCCCAGCGGACCGTCGAGTTGCAGGACATCATGGATTGGAAGCGCATCGGCGGAGCGCGGCTTTCCGCCGATGGCGCCTGGCTCGCCTTCCGGTTGGCACCAGCGGAAGGCAACGGCGAGGTCGTCGTGCGCAGCACCTTGAATGAAACCGAGCATCGCTTCCCGGCCGGCTCCGGCGGTGGCGGTTTCGGCGGCGGCGGCGTGACCATCTCCGATGATTCACGCTGGGTGGCGTTCACGATCTATCCGGAGGAGAGTCGGGGCCGCCGCGGCGACGACGACTCGCCGCGGCGCAACAAGCTCGGCCTGCTCGATCTGACCAGGGGCGAGATGACCGAGATCGACGAGGTCCGCGGGTTTGCCTTCTCGGGCGAAAACGCCGAGTGGATCGCCCTGCAGAAGTACGCGCCGGGGGGCGGCGGTGGCGACCGAGCCGCCGGCGGCGGACGTCGTGGTGGTCGAGGTGGGCGCGGCGGCGGCGGCGGGAACGAAGGCGATGATGACCGCTCGCGCGGCGCTGACCTGATCCTGCAGCAGCTCGCCACCGGCACGCAAATGAACATCGGCAACGTCGCCGCGTACGAGTTCGACAAGTCTGGCCTCCGGCTGGCCTGGGTGGTCGACACCGAGAGCGACGCCGGCAACGGCGTGCAGATGCGTCTGATGGACAGCGGCGTCGTGATAGCCCTGGAAAGCAGCGATGCGAGCTACCGGCGCCTGAGTTGGACCGACGAGGGCGACGGCCTCACGGTCCTGAAGGGCGTCGACGATGAGGACTACGAGGACCCGCTCTACAGCGTCGTGGCGTTCACCGACATGACCGCCCAGATGCCCACCAAGATCGTCTACGACCCGCGCCAGGACGATTCGTTCCCGGCAGGCATGACGATCGCCGCCACCCGAGCGCCTTCGTTCACCGACGACCTCTCCAGCCTGGTGTTCGGCATTGTCGAGACCGAGATGACCGAGGAGGCCGAGCGGCGCCTGGAGCAAGGCGATGACGAACCCGCAGAGGGCGAAGCAGAGGGCGAAGGCGAAGTAGAGGGCGAGGGCGAAGGCGAGCGCGGTCGCCGGGGCGGCCGTGGTGACGATGCCGGAGACGCGGGCGGTGATGATGACGAGCCCGAGAAGCCCGACCTCGTCATCTGGCACTGGCGTGACGATCGGTTGCAGTCGATGCAGCAGGTGCAGGAGAGCCGCGACCAGAATTTCAACTATCTGGCCGTGTACCACATCGACGCGGATCGGTTCGTGCGCCTCGCCGATGACGAGGTGCGCAACGTGACGATGGCACCCGAGGGCGAGTATGCCATCGGCAACGACAACAGCCGCTACGAGCTGATGGGCAATCTCAACGGCCAGCGTTTCCAGGATATCTATGTGATCGACGTCGACACCGGCGACCGCACGATGGTGCTGGAGCGGGCCCGTTGGTACAACGGCGTCTCGCCGGACGGAACCCACCTGCTCTACTACGAGGACGGTGACTACCACACCTACGAATTCGCCACCGGCAACGCCTACAACATCACGGAGAACGTCGACACGTCGTTCATCAACACCGAGGACGACCACAACGTCGTCGACCCACCGATCCGACAGATCGGCTGGGTGGCCGGCGGCCAGCATGTGCTTCTGTACGACAACTGGGACATCTGGAAGGTCGCCGTTCACGGCGACGAGGGCGTCAACCTGACGGTCAACGGCAAGGAAGACCAGATCCGCTACCGCCGCCGCCTGCGCATCGATCCCGACGAAGAAGGTATCGACCTGTCGGTCGACCAGTACCTGGCGCCGTATGGCGAATGGACCAAGAAGTCGGGAATCGGGCGCATCGCCGCCGGCTCGACCGGCGTGGACATGCTGCTGTGGGACGACGTGGCGTACGCGGGCCTGACGAAAGCCGAGGACGCCGAGGTCTTCGTCTACACGAGCGCCGACAACGACAGCTATCCCGACTACTACGTCACCGACCTGTCGTTCGTAACATCCGAGCGGATCACCGACGCCAACCCGCAGCAGGCCAAGCTCGCCTGGTCAGCGGGGGCACGGCTGCTCGACTACGAGTCCGACAACGGTGACAAACTGCAGGCGGCGCTCTTTCTACCGGCTGACTACGAGCCCGGAGAGAAGTACCCGACCATCGTCTACATCTACGAACGCCTGTCGCAGGGTCTGAACCAGTACACCCAGCCGTCGGCCAACGGCTTCAACAAGTCGGTGTACACCAGCAACGGCTACGCGGTCCTGACCCCCGATATCACCTACAAGGTCAACGACCCCGGCATGTCGGCGGTGTGGAGCGTCCTGCCGGCACTCGATGCCGCGATCGAGACCGGCATCGTCGACGAGGATGCCGTCGGCTTGCACGGCCACTCCTGGGGCGGCTACCAGACGTCGTTCCTGGTGACCCAGACCGACAGGTTCGCCGCCGCGGTGGCGGGCGCGCCGCTCACCAACATGATGAGCATGTACTGATCGATCTACTGGAATTCGGGTGGCGGCAATATGGCGATCTTCGAGTCCTCGCAGGGCC
>SMVB01238038.1_pt1 | contig 29592 bp, 23 predicted proteins | sample 2456461 | NCBI WGS metagenome assembly SMVB01 (sample SAMN11095934, study PRJNA526329) | marine sediment metagenome | biome: Marine sediment; feature: Surficial sediment; material: Deep marine sediment; isolation source: Hadal surficial sediment | place: Pacific Ocean | collected 2014-05 | depth... | reverse complement strand
CTATCTCCCGGACAACAACCGATCGATCGCACCCTTCCACAAGACCTCGGACCCCGTCGATCGGTACACCGAAGACGAGCACCGGCTCTTCCAACGCACCTTCAATTCGCCCGCCGGCATGAACGCGCCGATGGACATCACCCTTTACCTGCAGCAGATCTGCGATCACGGCGAATTCTTCGAACTCCAACCCCAGCGCGCGCGCAACATAATCACGGCGTTCGGCCGACTCGGGGGCTGGGTCGTCGGATTCGTCGCCAACAATTCGGCGGTCTCGTCGGGACAGATCGATGTCGACGCAGCGCTCAAGGCCACCCGCTTCATCCGATTCTGCAACCTCTACAACATTCCGTTGATCTTCATCGAGGACACCACCGGCTTTCTGCCCGGCACCGAGCAAGAACGTCGCGGCATCATCCAGGCCGGCCGCAAGCTGCTGGATTCGATCATCGATATCCGAACGCCGCGCATGACGATGATCATTCGCAACGCCTTCGGCGGCGCCTACGCCGCCTACAATTCCCATTTCGTGGGCGCGGATCTGGTTTTCGCGATGCCGATGGCCCGCGTCGCCGTGATGGGGTCCGCGGGCATGGACTTCGTATTCAAGGACGAGATGCGCGCGATCGCTGCAAAACACAAATCGGCAATCGACGGAGGCGCCAGCGAATCGGAGGCGAATCTCGAACGAGACCAGGCGCTCGCGATTCTCACCACGCGCTACGAAGACAAATTGATGAACCCCAAGGAAGCCCTCTCCCTGGGCAGCGTCAGTCGACTCGTGATGCCGGGTGAAAGCCGCCGCGTCCTCGCACGCAATCTGGATTTCCTGATGCGAAAATATCAACCGTCGCCAATGGGCGGCCTGCAGCGGGAGCACGAATAGCAGCATGCTGAATCGCAATGGCGAAAAAATTCGTGCGATCGACGCCGACTCCGAATGGATCCGCAGCTTCGATGTCTCCGACATCAAATGCCTCGTCGTCTGCCGTGGTCCGATCCGCAAGGAAGCCTTCAACGTCTTTACCGAAATCGGCATCCGCGAATACGGGATGTTGCTTTCCGAAAAGGATTCCGTGGTCTATCCGCGCTGCCTCGCGCCCGAATTGCGCGACCTCGCCCATCCCGGCAACGTCCACCGGGTGCCGGACTACATGGGCTCCGGCCAGGAAGAGAAACTGAGCCGCATCGCCGAGATCATCGAGATCGCCGAACAGAACGGCTACACCCATATCTTCGCCGGCTACGGCTTCATGGCCGAGGATTCGGATTTCGTCGAAGCGATCGAGGCCTCGAAGATTCGCTTCATCGGACCATCCTCCTCGGTCATCCGACGTGCCGGAGCCAAGGACGAGGCCAAGAAGCTGGCGAGATCACTGGGCAACAGGGTGGTTCCCGGCATCGACAACGTCTCGGCCCTGGCACTGGTCGATCGTGCGGGCGACAAGAAGTCGCTAATGGCCCTCGCCAAGCAACACGGGCTCGACTTTCGTTGGGATGGGAAGATCGAAGTGGTCGAGAACGCGGAAGCGCTGTTGCAGGCCGGCTACGCGAAGTCGATCGAGCTCGTGACGATCGAAGAGCTTCAAAAGACAGCCGAACGAGAGTCGCACACCATCTGGGAGCAATATCCCGGCAAACGGATTCGATACAAATGCATCGCGGGTGGCGGCGGCAAGGGCCAACGGGTCGTCTCCGACGCTTCCGAAACTTCCAGCGCCGTGATGGACATCCTGGTGGAACAGAAAGTCCTGGAGCCCGGTTCGAATCGAAACTTCCTGATCGAACTCAATCTCGAGACGACCCGCCACAACGAGATCCAGCTGGTCGGCAACGGGGATTGGACGATCACGCTCGGCGGGCGCGATTGTTCGATCCAGATGTTCGAACAGAAGCAACTCGAATTCTCCCTGACCGACGAGCTATTGGCCGGTGCGGCCGAAGAAACCAAGAACCCCGCCCATCGCGAGAACCTGATCAAAGAGCGCGAGACCCTCGCGGCGATGGAGCGCGACGCCACGCGCTTCGGCGAAGGCGTCGGCCTCGACAACGTATCCACCTTCGAATGCATCGTCGAAGGCTCGGACCATTTCTTCATGGAGATGAATACCCGCATCCAGGTCGAACACGGCTGTAGTGAACTCGCCTACAAGATGCGATTTACGAACCCGGATGACTCGACCGATTTCTTCGAGGTCGAACGACTGATCGAAGTCATGGTCCTGCTCGAATTGCACGGCCCGCGACTTCCCAAACCCGAGCGCATCCTGCGAGCGATTTCCGGCGCGGAGGTGCGCGTCAATGCGGTCAACGCGGCGTTGCAACCCCACGCGGGCGGCGTCGTTCGGGGCTGGTCGAAGCCGCTGCCCTTCGAGCATCGCGATGACCAGGGAATCGGAACGCGCAATCCGGATACCGGCTCGTTCCCCTACTACAATCTCGCGGGGGCCTACGACTCCAATATCGCGCTCGTCTTGTGTGACGGATCGAGCCGACGGGACAACCTGGAACGACTTTCGGAGATCCTCCGGCGCATGGAGTTGCGCGGCGACGACCTCCAGACGAGCGTCCCCCTCCACTACGGGCTGATCAACTGGACCTTGGGTCTCGAGCCGATGATGAAGCCCAACACCCGCTTCATGACGCCCTACCTGGCGGCCGTCGGTGCGCTCCAGACCCTCGCACGCGAGATCGATCTGACGCTCGCTGCGGGCGACCTGACAGCGCGACTCTCGGGCGCCTCCGCGAAGAAGGCCTTCGCCACACAGCAGACGCTGATCCAACGACCACTGGGCCGGCTCTTCGCCGACCCGCACGCGCTCGCCGGATTTCTGGGTTTGCAGGATGGACGACTCTGGAAACGCGACGGGGACGAGATCGTTTTCTGCGAGAATCCCTTCGTCTTCTTGAAGGCGCTCTACCACTACCTGAACATGGAGCCGACCCCGGGCAAGCCCGCCTGCGACATGATCTGGGACCACGATGCGACGTTGCTGGAAGACGGGCTCGACTTCTACGCGAGTGTCGCAGACGCCTTCGGCACCCGGGAATGGGGGCAACTCGCCGCTCGGCTCGAGGCGGGACCGGACGCCGCGTTGGTCGGCGACGACACCGATCTGTGGGCGGCCTGCCAGGCCAGCCATCGCGGTTTCCAGCTCGGCGCATCCCTGCTCCTGATGATTCCGAGGATCGGAATTCAGTCCGAGTTTCTGGACATCCAGATCGACGACAATCTTCAGCCGATCTTTCCCGAAAAGTTTCTCGACGACGACATCGCGACCGCGCTTCGCCGCACACTTGCGCCGCCGCCGAAGGCCAGCGCCAATCAGATCGTCAGCCCATCGGGGGGGAGCTTCTACGCGCGCGAGGCGCCCCATCTTCCCCCGCTCGTCGAGGTGGGCGACCACTTCGACGAGGGCCAACCGCTCTTCATCATCGAAGTCATGAAGATGTTCAACAAGGTTCTCGCGCCCTTCGCAGGCACACTGACCAAGAACCGGATGGCGGACGCGGATGGATCGGTGGTTCAAGCCGGCCAGATCATCTATGAAATCGAGCCTGACGAAGTTCTCGTCGAAGAGTCCGAAGAGGAGATCACGACGCGGCGCGAGCGCGTGACGCGGGCAGCGCTCGGAAACGGACCTGAGGCCTCCTGATCTTCTGGCCTTCGCCTCACGGCGCAACGGACACCGCATCGCCCCGGGCCCCGTCCTCACGGACCGATCGCCTCACTGCACGCTCGCGTGACGGCGCCATGCGGGCCTCACGGACCAGCCCCAGCCCAAGGCGACCGCCGGATCGGGCGCGCCCCTGCCCTGTGCTGGCCGGCCCACCCGACAAGCCGTAGACTGTCCCACGTTCCAGACCGTCCGCGCGGCTCCGACCCGGTGCTGCGCTCGAACGGGGCCCGGTCGCCCGCCTCTTCGTCGCTCTGCCCTCGCGCATGTGCACGTGAAAGGTCGCGAGGCCGACTCCCGGCGAGCCAGACCAACCGGATCCCCCAAACCCCCTTGCGGGCCATGCGCGGCATAGCAAGATGGTTTCGGCCATCCCGAGGCTCCGATGTTTTCCTTGCGTGGTGCTCCCGCCCATTCCGATGCGCGGCGACAGCGGCTACTCGACAGGCTGCAGGAAACGAATCCTTCGCTGCGAGGGCTCGCAAGCGAATTCGTCCTGCTCGTCGATGTCACACGCGATCTCGACGCGGAAGAAAGCCAACGACTCGAAGCGCTGGTCTGCGAAACCGAAACCCACTCGACCGCACGCGATCCAGGCCAGACCTTCCCCAAAGACGCCATCGAACTCTACGTCGTGCCCCGCCTAGGAACCATCTCGCCCTGGTCCTCGAAGGCCACGGAGATCGTCCATCGTTGTGGACTCGACGCCATTCGTCGAATCGAACGCGGAATCGTCTATCGCTTCGATGGCCCGCTCGAGCGCAAGGACGCCCTTGCGTTCGCGCCCGAAATCCATGACCGAATGACCGAGAGTCTGCTGACCGACCTCGAGGCGGCAAGCGCGCTCTTCGAACGTGCGACACCGGCGCCCTTCCGGCGCATCGATGTCCTTGGCCGGGGCCAGGATGCGATCCGCGAGGCCGATCAAGATTTGGGCCTCGCCCTCGCACCCGACGAAGTCGACTACCTCGTCGACAGCTTTCGGGAGCTGGGACGAAATCCGACGGACGTCGAACTCATGATGTTCGCCCAGGCCAACTCGGAACATTGTCGCCACAAGATCTTCAACGCCGCTTGGACGATCGATGGCAAACCGATGGACGTCTCGCTTTTCGAGATGATTCGCAATACGACCCGACGATCCCCCGACGGCGTTTTGTCGGCCTACTCGGATAACGCGGCGGTCGTCTGTGGTGGCGATGGCGGTCGCTTCCAACCCGACCCCCTGACGCGACAATACGTACAGATCGACGAGCCGGCCCAGATCCTGATGAAGGTCGAGACGCATAACCATCCCACCGCGATCTCGCCCTTCCCCGGCGCAGCGACCGGGTCGGGGGGCGAGATCCGTGATGAGGGCGCGACCGGTCGCGGTGGAAAACCGAAGGCGGGCCTGACCGGCTTCTCGGTCTCGAACCTGCTCCTGCCCAACGCGCGGCAGCCCTGGGAACTCGACCCCGGCAAGCCGGGACGAATCGCCTCCGCCCTCGACATCATGCTCGAGGGACCGGTCGGCGGAGCCGCCTTCAACAACGAGTTCGGCCGCCCGAACCTGGCGGGCTATTTCCGGACCTACTGCCAGCAGATCCAGACGGCCTCGGGCCCCGAGATCCGTGGCTATCACAAGCCGATCATGCTGGCGGGCGGTCTCGGCAATGTGCGTCCCATGCACGTCGACAAACTCGAAACACCCGTCGGCGCAAAGATCGTGGTCCTCGGCGGACCGGCCATGCTGATCGGGCTCGGCGGTGGCGCAGCCTCCTCGATGGCCACCGGCACCAGCCACGAAAACCTCGACTTCGCCTCGGTCCAGCGCGGCAACCCGGAGATCGAACGGCGCTGCCAGGAAGTCATCGATCGATGTGTCGCACTCGGCGACGACAACCCGATCGTTTCCATCCACGACGTCGGGGCCGGCGGATTATCGAATGCGATTCCCGAAATTCTCGACCAGAGCGCTCGCGGGGGGCGCATCGATCTGCGCGCGATTCCGAACGACGAACCCGGCATGACCCCTCTCGAGATCTGGAGCAATGAGGCACAGGAGCGGTATGTCATCACGATCTCCGCCGATCGAATCGGCGATTTCGAAGCGATCTGCCAACGCGAACGCTGTCCCTTTGCGATCGTCGGCGAGGCTACCCAGGAACGCCATCTGCGCGTCGAGGATCCAGAGTTTTCGAACGAGATCCGCTCTTCGAAAGCCACGGCCGACGCTTCGGTGTCTCGCCCGATCGACGTGCCCCTCGCGGTGATCCTCGACAAGCCCCCCAAGATGCATCGCGACGTCCAACGAACCGAAAAGCCGCGCGAAATCTTCGAGACCGCTCGAATCGACCTCCGCGAAGCCGCGCGCCGCATCCTTCAGCTGCCGACGGTTGGCGACAAAACCTTCCTGATCTCGATCGGGGATCGCAGCGTGACGGGCCTGGTCGCGCGGGACCAGATGGTGGGCCCGTGGCAGGTCCCGGTCGCCGACGCCGCGATCACCGCGAGCGGTTATGCGACCTTCACGGGCGAGGCGATGGCCCTCGGCGAACGCGCACCGATCGCCTTGCTGGACGCCGCCGCATCCGCTCGCATGGCCGTGGGCGAAGCGCTGACGAACCTCGCGTCCGCCCCTGTCCGATCCCTGTCCGACGTCCGTTTGTCGGCCAATTGGATGGCGCCGGCGGGTCATCCTGGCGAAGACGCGCGACTCTATGACGCCGTCGAAGCGGTCGGCCTCGACTTGTGTCCGGCATTGGGCATCGCCATTCCAGTCGGCAAGGATTCGATGTCGATGAAGACCGTCTGGGTCGACGATGGCGAGGAGAAGAGTGTGACCTCGCCCCTCTCGCTAATCGTCACCGCCTTCGGTCTCGTCGACGATATCCGCCTCGGCCTCACCCCCGAGTTGAATTCCTCGCCCGAGAGCCTCCTCTTGCTCATCGATCTGGGCTTCGGTCGCAATCGACTCGGCGCGTCCGCGTTGGCCCAGGTGTTTTCGGCGATTGGCGATGAACCACCGGATGTCGATGATCCGACGACGCTGCGAAGATTTTTCGAAACGATCCAATCCTTGATTCGCAGCCAATCGCTGCTCGCCTATCACGACCGATCGGATGGCGGGCTCTTTGCAACGCTCGTGGAAATGGCCTTCGCAGGCGGAACCGGAATCGAAATCCAGCTCGACGATCTGGCGGGCTCAACGATCGAGAAACTCTTCAACGAGGAACTCGGCGCAGTAATCCAAGTCCGGCCGGAGGAGTTGGACGCCGTTCTCGAAGCCTTCGATCGGGCGGGACTTCGCGATGCGGTGCATCCGATTGGCCGACTGCGAACGGATGATCGAATCGTATTCCAGGAGAAGGATCGAATCGTCCTCGAAGCGGGCCGCGACGAATTCCGACGCGATTGGTCGGAGACCACTTCACGAATTCAGGCGCTTCGCGACGATCCCACTTGCGCGGAGGAGGAACAGGCCACCCGATGTGACCTCGAGGATCCCGGACTCCGGGTTTCGTTTGATTTCGACCGGGTTCCCGAAGGCTACGCCGCTGTTCCGGTTCGCGGCGCGCTTCGACCGCGGATCGCAATACTTCGCGAGCAGGGGGTGAATGGTCAGGTCGAAATGGCCGCCGCCTTCGACCGCGCCGGATTCGACGCGATCGATCTCCACATGAGCGATTTGATGTCGGGCGAGACGAATCTCGATGGCTTTCAAGGGCTGGTGGCTTGCGGCGGTTTCTCCTACGGCGATGTGCTAGGCGCCGGGGGCGGTTGGGCCAAATCCATCCTGTTTCACGATCGACTGCGCGATGAATTCGAAGCTTTTTTCAGGGATGAGACGCGCTTCGTGCTCGGTGTCTGCAACGGCTGTCAGATGCTTTCCCATCTGCGCGACTTGATCCCGGGTGCGGAAGACTGGCCGCGTTTCGTTCGCAATCGGTCCGAGCAATTCGAGGCCCGGCTCTCGCTTGTCCGCATCGAGGAGAGCCCTTCGATCCTGCTGCAGGGCATGGCGGGAGCCCGCTTGCCGATCGCCGTGGCGCACGGCGAAGGGCGTGCGCTCTTCGAGAACGAACAAGCCCGAGCGCGCTTGGTCGCCCAGGGCCTGGTGGCGGCGCGTTTCGTCGATGGGCACGGCCAGATCGCAACGCGCTATCCCGCCAACCCGAACGGTTCGCCCGAGGGTCTGACGGCGTTCACGACTCCGGACGGTCGCATCACGATCATGATGTCCCACCCCGAACGCGTCTTTCGAACGGTGCAATACTCATGGCATCCTCCGGAGTGGGGTGAAGACGGACCCTGGATTCGACTCTTCCGAAACGCCCGAGCCTGGCTGGCTCGAGCCTAGCGAGACATCACGAGAAGGATCTCCAATGACGAAAAGCCCACCGACCGCACAACTCGATTCGCTGCTCGCCATCTCGCCGCTCGACGGTCGCTATCAGGCGAAGCTCGACGATCTTCGGCCCTTTGTCAGCGAATTCGGTCTGATCAAATACAGGGTGCAGATCGAGATCCGCTGGCTGGAATCCCTGGCGGACAATGCGGGGATCGCCGAGGTGCCCTCATTCTCCGGGAGTGCTCGAAGCCATCTCGAAGCGATTCTCAACGATTTCTCTCCGAAGGACGCCGCAGAGATCCGGACGATCGAGACCCGCACGAACCATGACGTGAAGGCCGTCGAATATTGGATCAAGGATCGACTCGCCGGTCATCCGGAACTCGCAGCGATCCTCGAGTTCGTTCATTTCGCCTGCACCTCCGAAGACATCAACAATCTGGCCTACGCATTGATGCTGTCCGAGGTCCGCACACTTCTGTTGGTGCCCGAGATGAATCGCATGATCGATGCGCTTCGGGCGCTTGCGGGTTCGACGGCGGACCAATCCATGCTGGCGAGGACCCACGGCCAACCGGCCACGCCGACGACCCTGGGCAAGGAAATCGCCAATGTCGGCGTCCGAATGCTTCAGCAACGCGATGCGATCGCGCGCGTCGAAATCATGGGCAAGGCCAACGGTGCCGTCGGGAGCTATGCCGCACATCTCGCGGCGTATCCCGATGTGGATTGGGAGGATCATACGCAACGCTTCGTCGAATCCCTCGGTCTGGCCTGGAATCCGATGACGACCCAGATCGAGCCACACGACTGGATCGCCGAACTCTTTCATGGCGTGATCCGCTTCAACACGATCCTGCTCGACTTCACGCGGGATCTCTGGGGTTATATCTCGATCGGTTATTTCAAGCAGAACCTGGCCGCGGGCGAGGTCGGCTCCTCGACCATGCCGCACAAGGTCAACCCGATCGACTTCGAAAACGCCGAGGGAAATCTCGGATTGGCGAATGCCGTACTCGGCCACTTGGCCGAAAAATTGCCCGTCTCCCGTTGGCAACGAGATCTTTCGGATTCCACGGCGCTTCGAAACGTGGGACTCGGCCTCGGACACGGCCTGCTCGCCGTTCGATCGACCCTGCGTGGTCTCGGGAAGATCGCGGTGGATCCCGACCGGATCGCCTCCGACCTGTCCGGGACGCACGCGGTACTCGCCGAAGCGGTCCAGACCGTGATGCGCCGATTCGGAATCGACGAGCCCTACGAGAAGCTGAAAAACCTGACCCGCGGCCAGGCCATCACACCCGAAACGCTCCAGCGCTTCATCGAAACGCTCGACATTCCCGAGCCCGAGCGAAAGCGGCTTCTCGATCTCACTCCCGCCCGCTACATCGGGCTGGCCGCCTCGCTCGCCCACCGATTCGCCAAAGGCTAGGGATTCTCAGAGAATTCGTGCTCTAGAGTCCTTCAGTTCGAGGGTATCGCCTGTTGGGGGGTAGAGAGATACGGAACGTATCGTTATGATATTCATCGATTCGGACCTCGCGGATGCGAACGGAGCAGTCGATGGACAAGCGGACGACTGAACGGGAAGCGGTCGCAGAAATCCGAGACGGCATGACGATCGGAATCGGCGGTTGGGGATCGCGGCGAAAACCGATGTCCATCATCCGCGAGATTCTCCGCTCCCCCGTCCAGGATCTCACCGTCGTCACCTATGGCGGCCCCGACGTCGGGCTGCTGTGCAACGCCGGAAAGATCAAACGCCTCGTCTACGGATTCGTTTCACTCGACTCGATTCCCCTCGAGCCCCATTTTCGAAAAGCGCGACAGGCGGGCTCGATCGAGGCGGCCGAACTCGACGAAGGCATGCTCCAATGGGGGCTCCTCGCCGCCTCCCACAAACTCCCCTTCCTTCCCACGCGCGCCGGACTCGGTTCGGACGTGCTCGCCATCAACCCGGACATCAAACTCGTCCAATCCCCCTACCCGGACGGAGAAATGCTCGTCGCGATGCCCGCCCTCGAACTCGACATCGCGTTCATCCACATGAACCGGGGCGACATCCGCGGCAATGGTCAATACCTCGGACCGGACCCCTATTTCGACGACATCTATTGCCGGGCCGCGAAACGACGCTTCATGACGGTCGAAAAGATCCTGACGACCGCCGAGATGGCCAACGAGGGACCGCTCCAATCGCGCATCATCAATCGAACGATGATCGACGGAGTCATCGAAGCGCCGGGTGGCGCGCATTTTACGGAATGTCCGCCGGACTACGGCCGTGACGAAGCCTTCCAGAAGGCCTACGCCGCAACGGCCAAAGACGAAGCGGCCTGGCTCGACTTCAAGCGGACCTATCTCGATCTCGAGAACGAAGCGGAATATCAGCGGGCGGTGCGCAAGCCATGAGAGAGGCGACTCGCGGAGAGATCTGCGCCGTCGCTGCGGCGGAGGCGTTTCGGGGAAGCGGAGAGATCCTCGCCAGCTGCTTCGGCGTGGCCCCCGCAATCGGTGCGCGACTCGCCAAGGCGACCTTCGAACCCGATCTGCTGATGACGGACGGCGTCTGCAGCGTCGTCGACGAGCCCAACCCGGTCTCCGGCCCGGGCCACGAACTCCTCGTGGAGGCCTGGCTGCCCTTCCGCACGATCTTCGACCATCTCTGGAATGGAAACCGCCATGTCATCATGGCCGCCAGTCAGATCGACCGCTTCGGCAATCAGAATTTCGCCTGCATCGGCGAACACGCGAAGCCCAAGGCCCAACTGCTCGGCATGCGCGGCGCGCCCGGCAACAGCCTCTGCCATACGACCAGCTATTGGATCCCAAATCAGACGACGCGGGTCTTCGTCCAAGCGGTCGATGTCGTCTCGGGCGTGGGATACGACCGGGCCGCCCAACTCGACGAGGCCTCGACGCGGGGTCATCGACTTCATCGCGTGATTTCCAATCTCGCCGTCTACGACTTCGAGACGCCGGATCATTCGATGCGTCTGCGATCGCTTCATCCCGGCGTTTCGCTTGCGGAGGTTGTCCAAAACACCGGGTTCGAACTCGTCATCGGAGACGATGTTCCGGAAACGCGTCGACCCACCGGAGAGGAACTCCGGCTGATTCGCGAGCGGATCGACCCAGAGGGACTTCTCAATCGAGAAGTCTCGAACGAATAGCGGCAAAGATTTCATGCTCGAAAACAACCCCCCCTCGAATTTCCTGAGTTCTCGCGTCACCGAGCTGCTCGGCGCGCCCTACCCGATCCTGCAAACCGGCATGGGCTGGGTCGCGAAACCCGAGTTGGTCGCGGCGGCGTGCAACGCGGGCGCCTTCGGCTTCCTGGCCGCCGCCACGATTCCGCCAAACGAAGTCGACGCCGAAATTCTCGCCGTACAACAACTCACCGAAAAACCCTTCGGTGTCAATTTCCTGATGGACGCACCCGGCGCCGACGTCATCACCGAAACGATCATCCGTCGAGGCGTGCGCGCCGCGGGATATAATCGGGCCCCTAGTGCGGCTCTCGTCAGCAAGCTCAAGGACGCGGGCGTGGTCTGCGTACCCACCTGCGGCGCCGTCCGACACGCAGCCAAGGCAGCACGGCTCGGGGCCGACATCATCATCGTCCAGGGCAGCGAAGGCGGGGGCCATACGGGCTCGGTTCCGACCTCATTGCTCGTTTCGGCCGCGGTCGATGCCGTCGACGTCCCGATCGTCGCCGCCGGCGGATTCAAGGACGGACGGGGCCTGATCGCGGCGCTGGCCCTGGGTGCCGAGGGAATCGCGATGGGCACGCGCTTCCTGATGACACGCGAGAGCCCCGTTCCCGATGCCACTCTGCGACGTTATGTCGATGCCCAGATGACGGACATCGTCTTGAGCCAGGCACTCGACGGCCTACCCCAACGCATGATCGCCAACGAACTCCTGCGCAAGCTCGAACGTGGAGGTCGCCTCCGTGTGCTCGTGATGGCGATCCGAAATGCGTTCGCCCTGCGCCGCGAGACCGACACGACCCTCGTCGAACTCCTTCGCGCCGGATTGGCTATGCGTCGGAACCAAAAACTCAGCAATGCCCAGACGATCCTCGCCGCCAATGCGCCGATCCTCGCGCGAATCGCGATGAGCGATGGAAAGCCCGCCGAGGGCTATCTCCCGAGTGGAACCGTCGCCGGTGTGATCGAAGATCGACCCAGCTGCGAGGTGCTGATCCGTCGAATCGTCCACGAAGCCGAAGAAACCCTGAAACGGATCGGCGCCTGACCGAATCCGACCCCAGATCGGCCGTTTCAGACCGGCCAAGGAGCCAAGCATGGCCATCGAAGTCAAAGTCCAGGACGCTGTCGGCGAACTGATCATCAACGCACCTCCGGTGAACGCGCTCAACAACGCGGGTTGGCGGGAATTCGCCGATGCGATGACCGCGATCGGGCAACGCGAGGATGTTCATTGTGTCGTCATTCGCGCCGAAGGCCGTGGCTTTCAATGTGGCGTCGACGTCAAGGAACTCGCCAAACAGGGCGACCTGATCGTCGAATTGAATCGCGGTTGCTACGACAGTTTCGCGGCGGTCTACGATTGCCCCGTGCCGACGATTTCGGCCGTTCATGGCTTCTGCATCGGCGGGGGCATCGGGATCGTCGGCTCCTCGGATTTCGTGATCGCGAGCGAGAACGCGACCTTTTCACTGCCGGAGATCGATCGCGGTGCGCTCGGTGCCGCCACCCATCTGATGCGCCTGGTGGGGGTACAGAAGGCCCGCCACATGCTCTATACCTGCGAGACGATCGACTCCGCCGAGCTCTATCGACTCGGGGGTTGTATCTCGGTCGTGGCCGATGACGCGCTTCGCGACGAGGCGATGGCCATCGCGCGCAAGATCGCGAGCAAGAGCCCCAAAGCCCTTCGGCTCGCGAAATTCGCGATGAACGGAATCGAAACGCTCGATGTCAAGAAGAGCTATCGCTACGAGCAGGGATTCACATTGGAGCTCTATACCACGCCCGATTCCCAGGAGGCGCGCGACGCCTTCGTCGAGAAACGCGACGCGGTCATGACGAATCAAAAGAAGCGGACCTAACGAGGAGAATGAAATGGCAGAGGCATATATCATCGACGCAGTACGCACGCCCGTAGGCAAGAAAGGCGGGGGGCTGGCAGGCGTCCACTCGGCGGATCTCGGCGCCCACGTCATCAAGGGATTGACGCTGCGCAGCGACTTCGACCCGGGCGCGGTCGAGGACGTCATCTTCGGCTGCTGTGACACGATCGGCTCACAGGCCGGTGACATCGCGCGCACCTGCTGGCTCGCGGCGGGGCTCCCCGATCACGTTCCGGGCGTCACCATCGATCGGCAATGTGGATCGTCCCAGCAGGCCGTCCACTTTGCCGCGCAGGCGGTGATGAGTGGGACCAGCGACCTGATCGTCGCCGGCGGCGTCCAGAACATGAGCCAGATTCCGATTTCATCAGCGGCGACCTGTGCCGAAAGTCTCGGATTCAGCGATCCCTTCTCGGGCTCGAAAGGCTGGGTCGAACGCTACGGAGATCAGGAGGTCTCGCAATTTCGCGGCGCCGAATTGATCGCCGAGAAGTGGGACATCTCACGCGAGGAGATGGAATCGCTCGCATTGGAAAGCCATGCGCGCGCCTTCCGTGCCACCGAAGAGGGTCGCTTCAAGGACGAGATCCTTCCGATTGCCGGGGTGGAGCACGACGAAGGCATGCGTCGGTCCACTCGCGAAAAGCTAGAGAGCCTCGCACCGCTCGTCGAGGGCGGGCGGATCACGGCGGCCCTGGCGAGCCAGCTTTCCGATGGCGCCTCGGCCATGCTGATCGCGTCGGAACAGGCGGTCAAGGACCACGGATTGAAACCCCGTGCGCGCATCCATCATATTTCCGTTCGCGCCGACGATCCGATCCTGATGCTGAGCGCGCCGATCGAGGCGACGCGATACGCACTGGCCAAGGCCGGCATGAAAAAGGAGCAGATCGATCTCGTCGAGATCAACGAGGCCTTCGCGCCGGTCGTCCTCGCCTGGCGGAAGGAATTCGATTGGGACCTTTCGAAGGTCAACGTGAATGGCGGGGCGATGGCGCTCGGACATCCGATCGGCGCGACCGGGACCCGGCTCATGACGACACTGCTCAACGAGATGGAGCGAACGAACGCCCGCTACGGCATGCAGACGATGTGCGAGGGCGGCGGACAGGCGAACGTGACGATCCTCGAGCGGCTCTAGCTTCGGCATGGAAGGAAAATCGATGCACGGCATTTGCAGGGGTCGCGTCGTGATCGTCACGGGCGCGGGCGGGGGCCTCGGTCGCGCGCACGCACTCGCCTTCGCAGCGGAGGGCGCAAGGGTGCTGGTCAATGACCTGGGCGTTTCAAATCATGGCGAGGGCGGCTCGGCCGGGCCGGCCGACGCGGTCGTCCAGGAAATCCAGGCGATGGGCGGCGAGGCAATCGCGAATTGTGAGAGTGTCTCCGACTTCGCCGCCGGCAAACGCATGGTCGAACAGGCACTCGATCACTTCGGACGCCTCGACATCGTCGTGAACAATGCAGGTTTTCTCCGCGATCGGATGTTCGTCTCGACCTCCGAAGAGGAATGGGACGCGGTGATCAACGTCCACCTGAAGGGCCATTTCTGCGTGACGAAACATGCCTGCAGCCATTGGCGCAAGCAATCCAAGGCCGGAGAAGCGGTCGACGCCCGCATCATCAACACGAGTTCGGGCGCCGGATTACAAGGCAGCGTCGGACAAGGGACCTACTCCGCAGCCAAGGCGGCCATCGCAACGTTGACTCTGGTACAGGCCGCCGAACTCGGCCGCTACGGCGTGACCGCGAATGCGATCGCACCCGCCGCGCGCACGCGTATGACCGAAGCGATCTTCGCCGACATGGCGAAGCCCGCGGAAGATCGTTTCGACGAGAACGATCCCGCCAACGTGTCTCCCCTGGTGGTCTGGCTCGGCAGCCCGCTCTCCCGCGAGGTCACTGGGCGGATCTTCGAGGTAAAGGGCGGATCGATCGGCGTCTCGGAGGGTTGGCGCGACGGCCCGACCTATGACAAAGGGGCGAAGTGGGCACCCGACGAGATCGGTGCCAAGCTGGCCGAATTGATCGACCAGGCCCCCGAGCCCCAGAAGGTCTACGGAAGTTAGGCATGGATTTCGAATACAGCGAAGAACAGAAAGATCTCCGCGAGAGCGCGCGGAGTTTTCTGGCCGAGCATTCGGGCCCGGAACAGATCCGCGCCGCGATGCAGACGCCACTTGGCTACGACCCCTCGACCTGGCGCGAAATCAGCACGGTCCTCGGCTGGCCCTCTGTGCACATCCCCGAGGCCTATGGCGGACTCGGGCTGGCACAGGTCGACCTCGCCATCCTGCTCGAGGCAATGGGAGAGACGTTGCTCTGCGCGCCGTTTTTCTCCACGGTCGTACTCGCGGTCAACGCGATTCTGCAGGTCGCGACCGACGCGCAAAAGGCCGAGCGACTCCCGCCCCTGGCCGCCGGGACCCAGACCGCCACGTTGGCCCTCTCCGAAGCGTCGGGCCGTTGGGATGCTCGTGCCATCGAAATGACGGCCACGCCAGACGGAGAAGGATTCCGGCTCGAGGGCAAGAAATGCTGGGTCGTCGACGGACACTCGGCGGACCACCTCCTGGTGGCCGCAAGGGCACAGGGATCGATCGGCGAAGAGGGTGTTTCGCTTTTCATGCTTCCAGGCGATACCGCCGGTATCGATCGACGCGCACTGCCCACCATGGATCAGACACGCAAGCTCAGCGAGATTCAATTCTCACGGGTCCAGGTCGGGCGCGATGCACTTCTGGGAGAAGTCGGCACGGCCTGGCCAGGACTCCGCCGCACACTCGATCTCGCGGCCATTGGATTGGCGGCGGAACAAGTCGGCGGGGCCCAGCGATGTCTCGACCTCGCCGTCTCCTACGCCAAGGAACGCGAACAATTCGGCCGTCCGATCGGCTCCTTCCAAGCGATCAAGCACAAATGCGCCGACATGCTCGTCGCGGTCGAGACCGCTCGGTCGGCGCTCTATTATGCGGCCTGTATCGCCGACGACGGCAGTGATGACCTCTCGACGAACGCGTCGCTCGTCAAGGCGTGGTGTTCGGAAGCCTATTTCCAGTGCGCCGCGGAGAGTATCCAGATCCACGGCGGTGTCGGATTCACCTGGGAATACGATCCCCACCTCCATTTCAAACGCGCCCGTGCGAGCGAAAGTTGGCTCGGCGACCCCGCCTACCATCGCGAACGCGTCGCTCAGGCGATCGGTCTCTGACGCCGGCTTGGAGTAGAAATGCGTGTCTTCAAGACTCCGCGAGAACTGATCGACAGCGTCGGGGAAGAACTCGGCGAAACCGCTTGGCTCGAAATCGACCAGGCGCGAATCGATCTATTCGCCGAGGCGACCGGAGATCACCAATGGATCCACGTCGACGCCGAACGTGCCGCAAAGGGCCCCTTCGGCGGCACGATTGCCCACGGCTATCTCACCGCTTCGCTCGCGAACTATTTCCTGCCTCAACTTCTCGATGTTCAGGGCACTTCGATGGGCGTGAACTACGGATGTGACAAGATTCGCTTCCCCGCCCCGGTGCCGGTCGGTTCGAGAGTGCGTGGAAGCGCATCCATTACGAGTGTCGAGGAAACAAAGGACGGCGGAATCCAGCTGAAGGTCACGGTGAAGATCGAAATCGAGGGACAGGACCGGCCGGCGTGTGTCATCGAGACCATCAGTCGCTACTACGAGGCCTGATCGCTCGCTCGAAGCGAACGGAAATGCCGTGCGAGAACGACCGAGCCGGCCGCCCTCTTGGAGCCATGCCAGATCGCCACTAGAACCGATACTGCAGACTCGCGATGACGGACATGTAGTTGAGGTCGTCGACATCCCCGATGTCGGGACTCTTGAGCGTGGTCAAGACGGCCGAGGCCTGTGTGTTCAAGACGATCTGACGCGTCAGATAGAAGTCGAGACCCAATCCGACACGCGCGGCGGGCTTGATATGCGTGCCGCTACGGATATCTCCCCCGAGCGCCGCGAAAACCGCAGCCAGATTTCCGCTGCTCACATCGGAAATCGCCACCCCTCCCCCGAGCAAGAAATAGGGCTGGATTCGCCAGAAGGGCAGGATCCATTTCGTGTTGGCGGTCAGCGTATGACCTTCGATACTGTAAAGCGTTCCCGAAATCGGAATCGGTACGTCGGTGGAACCCTTGATGTCGTATGCATCGATCCACTCGTATTGCAGCTCGATCGCGAACCAGGACCAAATTCGATAGCCAACGAGCGCGTTGATCCCCCCGGATTCGTCGAGTTCAAAACTCGAGTTCGCGCCGGGCAAGGCGTCGTCCACTTCGTCCTGGATCACATCCTCGATCTCACTCGCGAAGGCATTGAACTGGTAGCTTCCGCCGACGCCGACATAGAATCCGGGACGATCGTAAGGATCCTTTTCAAGATCCGTCTCGGCAGCCACACTGGCGGGAGCGATCGAGAGCAAGCTGATGGCCAACGCGGCGACGCCGAAGCGCGCGATCGAGAGAAGTCGAGAACTCGGAGTTCCACACACAATTCGAACCTTCATGCTGCTCCCTCGGCATTCTCCAGGCGAGAATTCTCGCCCGCGGTCGCAGGGGACTCGACCGCTCGCCACCCCCGGTTTCGGCTTTTCCGCGATTCGACTGTAGTGGGTGCCGAGGCCGCCTGCCGTATGGGCTGACGCCGCTCGGAGTGAGAAAGAGGTGCGAAGGGAAGACGATGCTTTCGTCGAATTCGCGCTCCGGCGATGCGTTACCCTTTCCGCTGCCCGGGGAGTCGATCCGATTTCGTTGGTGCAACCCGGGTCTTCGCCAGATGCGAGCAGCCGTCGTAGGAATCGTCTCCGTGCGCAACCGATCTCCACTGACCCTATTGCTATTCAGCGTCTGGGTTTCCTCGCTCTCCCTCGCTTGCGACACCCACCCTCCGCCGACTCATCCCGCACAGCCCAAGCGAATCATCCTCATCGTGATCGACACGCTTCGCCAGGACCACGTCTCCGTCTACGGCGCGCAGAACTCCACGCCGAATATCGACGCGCTCGCCGAGCGCGGACAACTCTTTCCGAACGCGCTGGCTTCTTATTTCCAGACCACCATGTCGATGGCCTCCCTGTTCACCGGGCGAACGCCCAGTCTCGAATCGCACGATCCCCAGCAGACGCTTCCCTGGAACGGTCGCACGTGGTGCGGAATGCGCCGATTCAGCCCGGATCCAGACGACCCCGCCTGCATCCCCGAGTCGCTGACCACAATGGCCGAGTCGCTCCGCTATGCGGGCTATCACACGATGGGCATCATCAACAATGCCCTGCTCTTTCGACCCCTGGGTTTCGACCAGGGCTTCGAAGAGTGGGTCGAGGTGGGCAAACGAACGCCACAGCAAGAGAGAAGGAACCCCGACGCGTTCGGGCTCCTGGGCTCTTCGCTGCGTGATTTCAAGAGTACGCTCGAGGCGGTCGAGGCGACCCTCGACGCCCGGCCCAAGGACCGATTCTTTCTCTACGTACATCTGATGGACGTGCACGACTACGCCCTGATGAAGGGGCAGAACTATGCAGCCGCCGTGGGGCGCGCCGATCGGGGCGTCGGAGGGATCATCCGCGCCCTCGAAGAGCGCGGTTTACTGGAAGACAGCGTCGTTCTCTTGACCTCGGACCATGGCGAGCGGCTCGGCGAAGAACATTTTGCCAAAGGACTTCCCTTTCACTTCGGCCACCCTTCGTTCGAAGAACATCTTCGGATTCCTATGATCATCGCGCCGGCGGTCGTCGAAAATCCCGATCGGGCCATCCGGAGCGACGATGTCTATCGTATGATCTTGAGCCTCGCGAACGTCGCCGAACCCAACCGCGCCGATCTCGACCCCGACGAACTCTTCATCAGCGAGAGCGACCACCTGATCTATCGACAAGGGTCATGGAAAAGCTTCGTTCGGCGCGACACTGGCAACCATACTTTGATCCATCTCACGACGGATCCCGCGGAACGGATCGATGTCTCCGCGGATCACCCCGAGATCGTCGCAAATCACTTGAGCCGTATCCGTGAGCTCCGCGTCGCACTCAGCGCAGCGAGGTCGAGCCAAAACGAATTGACGGAAGAGGATCAGCGCAGACTCCGTGCGCTGGGATATCTGGACTAACTCTCACGTTGCGCGAGCGCTGCGCTTCGCTATTTCGCGGGGATGGGTCCGGTCAAAGAAGCGCGTTGCGAGATCTCGACCCAATTGTCGTCTGGATCACGAACCATCGAGATGCAGGCGACCTCTCCGATCTTTCTCGGGGCCAGGCCCTCGACGCCCCCCGCCTCGAGAATCCTCGCATGTTCGGCCTCACAATCGAAGACCTGAATCGTGAGATAGCGAATTCCCCGACCATAGAAGGAACCCTTTCCGGTGGCTCGTGGATCATGTTTCACGATGAGAATCGAGTCGCCACAACGGAATCGACCGTCTCCGACTTCCTCGAATTGCAACGCCTCGGTGTAGAAACGCGCATGCGCATCCGGGTCACGCACGGCGACCGAAACGGCCACGCCCTCGACGCCCTCTTCGCCGCGCGGCACGAGAAGGACTCGATTCCCATCCGGATCGAGGAGTTCCTGTCGCACATCGAGGTCATCCCGCGCGATCCAGATCGTGCGGTAGCCGCTCTGCCCGGCGTCCGGCAGGCCGCGCCTCGGATGGTTCAGCTTGAAAACCGACCCATTCATCGCATGCCGATGTTGATGATTGCCCCCGCCCGTCGGCAAGATCTCTTCGAAGGGCAATCCGACCGGACCCTGCCAGAACGCCAACATCTCTTCGATTCGATCGGTCATCACGCCGACATCGAAATGCGGCTTGGCCAGTTTCATGGAAGACCCCTTGGGTTTTGAATGGACCGCTTCTTGCGAACCTCGATCTCGCGCGGCCGAGCATAGCCGCCCTAAACCCAGAGAGGCAGACGATCGAGTGCGTCGCTACGCTGCCGACTCGCCGGATCGATCCAGGATCGTATCCCTTGCTCACTCTCTTCAGCGGGTTCAATTTATGCTCGAGATCGGAAAGACCGTTTCGCTCGAAGTCCTTCGCGTCGTTCCAATGGGGATGATTCTCGGTGGACCGACGGACGAAGTCTTGCTGCCGTCACGCCAGGTCCCGGACGGCACGTCCCCCGGCGATACGCTCGAAGTCTTTCTCTATACGGATTCCGAGGACCGACCGATCGCCACCACCGAGAAGCCGCTTGTCGAGGCGGATGAATTCGCCAGCCTGCGGGTCGTTTCCGTCGATTCGAATGGCGCGTTCCTCGACTGGGGCCTGCCCAAAGATCTGCTTTTGCCCTTCCGATCGATGCTCCATCCGGTCCACCCCGAAGAGCGAGTCGTGGTTCGCGTCCTGTGCGACTCGATTTCGAGAAGACCCGTCGCAACGTCTCGCGTCGAGCGTTTCCTCGACCCGCCGGATGATCGTCTTCGAGAGGGTCAGGCCGTCCAACTGCTCGTCTATGAAGAGACCGACCTCGGGAAAAAGGCAATTGTCGAGGGTCGCTTCGGAGGGCTTCTCTACGCCCAATCGGACGGTCCAGACCTCGAAGTCGGCGAATCGGGAACGGGCTATATCGAACGGATTCGTGCCGACGACAAGATCGACCTCACGCTCACTCCGCGCGGCAAGGCCGCCATCGATGATTCTCGCGCGATCCTGCTCGAGGCTCTAGAGAAGGCGGGCGGACGTCTCGAGCTCAACGATCACAGCGAACCGGAACGGATCCGGCAGACCCTCGGGCTGAGCAAGAAGGCCTTCAAGCGCGCGCTGGGGGTGCTCTACCGGGAACGCCGGATCCGGATTGCGGATTCATCGATCGAGTTGATCGAATAGGTCGCGTGAGTCGAAATAGGGAGATCGAATGCGTCTAGAGGGAAAGCGCCTACTGGCGGTTGGAGCGTCGTCGGGTATCGGAAGGGCGAGTGCGCTCGCTGCGGCCGCCGAGGGCGCTCGCGTCTGCTTCGCCGCCCGAAGAAAGGACGCCCTCGAAGAGGCGATCCGCGAAGCCGGCAACGGCGCTTTCGCCTTGCCCTGTGACGTTCGAGATGAATCCTCCTGTCGCTCGGTCGTCGCCGAGGCCGTCAAAAGGATGGGCGGGCTGGATGCCGTCGTGTACGCCCCGGGTATCGCGACCTTCGAACCGATCAAGGAGATCGACGCGGCGGCCTGGCGTGCCGTGCTCGAGACGAATCTGATCGGGGCGAGTCTGATCCTGAACGCGGCGATCGCGAGCCTCGAAGCGACTCGCGGAAAAGCCGTCTTCATCTCGTCGATCGTGATCGATGATTCGCCACCCCGCTTACAGCAGGCCTCGTATGTCGTCAGCAAGGTCGCGCTCGAAAGCCTGATCACCGCCTGGCAAGCCGAGCATCACGCGGTGGGATTCACTTCGATCGCGAGCGGGGATACGCTGACCGAATTTGGAGTCGGTCTCGATCTCGAGAAAATTGGCCCCATCGTTCGCCAATGGCAGGACCAGGGCTACCTCTATGGCCGAATCATGCAGGCCTCATCGGTCGCCGCGCAGGTCGTTCACGCTCTCTCTTCGAGCGAGACGATTCGCCGGATCGCGATCACGCCTTCGTATCGTCGAGTCAAGAAAAAGACGGAGACGGAGACGGAGACGAAAGCGGAGAAGCCGGCCTAGCTCGAACCGTCGGCGCCCTCCTGCTCGGGCCGAGGGAGGCCATAGATCGAAGCGTTCAACCGATACGCAAGTCCGTCCATTGGCATCGCGGCGAGTTTTCGCCACGCATTGTCCCGTGCGCGATCGTGGAATTTCTGGAAGGCCTCGATGTCACTGAGCCCCGAGGTGTCGATCCCGAGATGCTCCTCGAAGAGTTCACTGCGCAAGGCCTTCACGGTCTCGGGATGCCAGATCGACGCGTTGAGTTCGGTATCCGTCTTGAAGGAGCGATCCGCCGTGTTGGTCGAACCGATCGTCAGCCAGGCGTCATCAATCAGCATGATCTTGGCGTGAACGTAGATTTCGTGGGGCTGGCCGTCCGCTTCGACACTCTCGATGGCCGCCATGCTGAATCGAGGCGACGCATCGAGGCCTGCTACGAAATCGAAAAAGGGACGCAGGACAGACGCTCTTCGGGCCTCGGCATAGGCAGGATGACAGCGCCCGGGCAGCAGGAAGATCACATGGACGCCGCGATCGAGTGCCTGCTTGAGGTGGCCGACGACTTTCAGTGAACCGATGGCCTGATCTTCGATGTAGATACTGGAACGTGCCGCGTCGATCGCCGAGATATATTGTTCGTAGATACTGGACTCGCCATCGCGAATCGCGAAGGCCTTCGCGCCGGGAGCGGCGGTGTCATCGAAATAGCGACCCGCTTGAACCGTGCGCGTGATCTGGACGGGGACGTCACCGGCTGGCGCGGAGAGCTCCACCGGAAATTCGAGGCGGCCGACATCCGCCCCGGGCGGCCAACGCCCGTGATCCTCGCCAGCTTCACTGGCCTCGTTCCAACGCTGGACGAAATTGTGGTGCACATCCGTCGCGGCCGGTCCCCGAAGTTCCAGATAGACATCGTGAACATTACCCTGGTCGCGAGGCGCGTGACCGCGGGGCGCAATGGAGGCGTGGTCGAGGTTGATGCCGCCAACGAACGCCACCTCTTCGACGCGGGCGGCATCGATCAGCCAGCTCTTTTGATGATGGCAGTGGTCGTCGGGCAGGACGTCCCACCGTGCTCCGAAACGGCTTCCTCTCGCTTCGAGCCAAGCGCGTTGATCCGCGGTTCCCGGAAAATGGGCGTGCTTCGAAACGACGCGGGTTCGCCAGAAGATCACGCGGACATCGATTCCCCGGGCGACGGCCGCGTCGAGCACGTCGAAGAGGCTACCCCGGCCGTCGGGCATCTGAACGTCGGGTTCGAGGAAGGCGACTGTGCCCCAGACGCGCGAATGCGCCGATTCGATCGCCTCACAGATGCGTCGAAAGGCGACTTCGCCGTCGACGAGCGGTCGGACGAAACAGCCGTCACGGACGGGATAGCTGCCTTCCCGAGCGGGGGGAATGGAGTGGTCGCCGCGAGCCATCAAACTCCTAGGATGCGAGTAGTTCCTGGACGATCTCGCGCGCGAGGTTGCCGTCGATCTCCGGCTTGTGTGCCTTCATCAGCGCCCCCATGACCTTGCCCATTTCCTTCGGTTCCCTAGCCCCGGTCTCGGCGATTGCGGCCTCGACCCAGACTCGGGTCTGCGCCGCGTCTGCGAGTTCCGGAAGAAATTCCTCGATCACCACGAGTTCTGCACGTTCCGTATCGGCCATCTCCTCGCGACCGCCCTTCGAAAACGCTTCGATGCTCTCCTTGCGTTGCTTTGCGAGCTTGCGCAGAAGAGTTTCACAGACGGCGTCCGAGACCGATTCCGAACCGTCCCTTTTCATCTCGTTGAGAAACGCGGCGCGCATCGATCGCAGCACAGAAAGTCGCAAGGCGTCCTTGGCCCGCATGGCGTCCTTCATCTGGCTGGTCACTTCATCTACGATCGCCATCCATTTGCCTCCGTTTGTCTCCATTTGCCGGAGGCGCAGCATAGCCAGAACCGCGGGGATTTCAGGCGCGCTGACTCGAAACAGACACCACTTCGCCCGTCATATACGAGGCATAGTCGCTGGCGAGAAACACCACCACATTCGCGACTTCCCAGGGTTCGGCACCCCGACCGAAGGCTTCCTTCGCTTCGAGCGCTTCGAGACGTTCCTCGGCCATCGTCTTCTTCAAGAAGGGGTGGACGGCGATGCTGGGCGCGACCGCATTGATGCGAATCCCGTGGTCCGCCGCCTCGAGCGCCGCGCATCGCGTGAACGCCATCACGCCAGCCTTCGCCGCCGCATAATGCGCCTGGCCCTGCTGGGCTCGCCAGCCGAGCACGGAAGCGTTGTTCACGATCACTCCGCTACCGCGCTCGATCATGTGGGGGAGCACCGCGCGGGTCATCCGAAACACACTGAAGAGGGTGATGTCGAGGACTGTGGTCCATTGCTCGTCGGTCATGTCGACGACCGGGACCTCGCCGCCGAGCCCCGCGTTGTTGATGACGATGTCGATCTGGCCCATCTCCTCGATCGCGGCCGCCACGAGTCCGCGAACCTCCTCGTCCTCTCGCACATTGCAGAGCCGTCGCCCGACCGGCTGTCCGCCGATCTCTTCGAGCGCCTTTGCGGCCTCCTCCGTGCGCTTCTCGTGGATATCGCTGATGAAGAGCCGAGCGCCCTCCTCGACGCAACGCTTCGCCGTCGCGAATCCGATCCCGGCGCCCGCCGCCGCGGTGATCAACACGGTCTTTGCGCGAAGCAACCCGTGGGCGGGAACGTAGGGCGGTGCGACATTTCTGGACATGGAGCCCCTTCTAGCGCGGTTCCCGTGGCAGACCGAGAACCCGTTCGGCCAGGATATTGCGTTGGATCTGATTCGATCCGGCATAGATCGTGTCGGATCGGGAAAACAAGAACATTCGCTGCAAGCCGGTCAGATCGTAGGGCTCACCGCGAGCGAGTTCAGCCGCAGCGCCCATCACATCCATCGCGAGTTTTCCGAGATCGCGATGCCAGGTCGCCCAGAACAGCTTCGAGATCATCGCCGCGGGCGGAGGGTCCGCAGCCTCAGCGATCCCGGCCAGCGTTCGCAGCGCGTGGTAGCGCTGGATCCGCAGCCCCATCCAGGCCTGGGCGATTCTCTGTCGGATCAAGGGGTCCTGGCTCTTGCCATTATTCTGCGCGACGAGAATGATCTCATCGAGTTCGTTCTGGAAGCGCATCTGTTGACCCAATGTCGAAGCGCCCCGCTCGAAGGCCAGGGTCCCCATCGCCACCGCCCAACCGCCACCCGGCTCACCGACGATATTATTCGCCGCCGTCCGCGCATCGCTGAAGAAGACTTCGCTGAACTCTGAATCCCCCGTCATCTGCGCGATGGGGCGAATTTCGACGCCGGCCTGACGCATCGGCACGAGCAGATAGGAAATCCCCCGATGTTTCGGCTGTGCATCAAAATCGCTCCGGCATAGCACGAAACACCAATCCGACGTTTCCGCGCCCGATGTCCAGACCTTCTGCCCGTTCACGACCCACTCGTCGCCAACGAGCTCGGCGCGCGTCGCCACATTGGCGAGGTCCGACCCCGCGCCCGGTTCGGAATATCCTTGACACCAGATCTCTTCGCCCGAGAGAATCCGGGGCAGAAAGCGACGCTTCTGTTCGTCACTCCCGAAATGAATCAGGGTCGGGCCTAACAGCCCCTCCCCGATGTGGCCGACTCGGCCCGGGCCTCCGGCACGCGCATATTCTTCGTGAAAGATCATCTGTTGAGTCAAAGAACAACCGCGCCCGCCGACTTTCTTCGGCCAGCCCACGCCGATCCAGCCGTCGTCACCCAAACGTTTTTCAAAGGCGTGGCGTTCCGCGAAGAGAGCGTGTTCGTCGCCCGGGCCACCTCGGCCCTTGACGATCTCGAACTCACCGCACAGATTCGCCGCCAGCCAACCGGCGATCTCGCGACGGAAGGCCTCGTCCTCGTCTGTGAATCGCGCGTCCATCGACATGCCCTCGAGCGGATGAAACATCCGCTCTTCAACCGGCGCAGCGACCTGCGATCCTCACCCAGAGGAATCGGGATCGATGGGTCCGAGCGGAATGTTACGATACGATACGACTCGTATGCAAGACCTCGAATCTCCTCTCCGCCCCGTGCGCCACGCAAAGCCGCTCGGATGATCGAATCGCCGTCGCTCTGGCCGCTGATCGAAGAACGGGCCGCATCGACGCCCGATGGCCTATTGGCCGTCGATGCCCAGGATCGCGAGATGACCTTCGGCGAGTACCACCGAGCGGCCCTGCGTGCAGCGAAGGGCCTAGCAGCGCTCGGCGTCGGCCCGGGCCAGACCGTGTCGTGGATGCTTCCGACACACTTCGAGTCGATGGTCCTGGTCGCTGCGCTTGCGCGGCTCGGCGCGATCCAGAATCCGATCCTCCCCATCTACCGAACGCGCGAGGTCCGCTTCATCGCAGATCAGTGTCGGCCGACGTTGCTCATCACCCCACCCACGTGGCGGGGCTTCGACTATCCAAAGATGGCCGAGGAGATCGCGGCGGACCACGACGGCTTGAAGACGCTCGTCGTCGACCACGCACTGCCCGAAGTCGAGGACGATCGGCTGGCCTCGTTGCCCCAACTTGAAAAGACCGACGCGCAATCCATCCGCTGGCTCTTCTACACCTCGGGAACGACGGCGGAACCCAAAGGCGTTCAACACACCGACGCCTCGCTTTGGGCGGGCGCGAAGGGAATGGGCCGGGCTCTCGACTTGCGTGCCACGGATCGCGTCGCCTTCGTCTTCCCGTTCACGCATATCGGCGGAATCAACTGGCTCCAGGCGGGCCTCGCCCATGGCTGCTGCCAGATTCTGATCGAGAACTTCGCGGATCCCGACACGATTCCCGCCCTGCGACGACACGGCGTGACACTCGCGACGGCGGGCACCGTATTCCACCAAGCCTACCTCCAGGCCCAACGCGAATGGGGAGCAACGCCGCTCTTTCCCGACGTCCGCGCCTTTCCCGGCGGTGGCGCTCCCAGGCCGCCCGGGCTGCACCACGACTTGAGGGCGGAAATGGGCGGGGCCGGCATTCTTTCGGGCTATGGGCTGACCGAGGCCCCGACCCTGACCCTCGGCCGTCCCGACGATCCGGATCCGAAACGAGCCACCACAGAAGGACGAATCGCCCTCCCCGAAGTCGACCTGCGCGTGGTTCGGAGCGATGAAACGCTCGCCGCGATCGGCGAGGAAGGCGAAATCCGGGTCCGCGCACCTCAACTCTTTCGCGGATATCTCGATCCGAAACTCGACGAGGCCGCCTTCGATCCCCACGGATATTTCCGCACAGGAGACCTGGGCCATCTCGACGCGGAGGGCTACCTCGTCATCAGCGGTCGACTGAAGGACATCATCATTCGCAAGGGTGAGAATATTCCCGCTCGCGAGGTCGAGGAACTCTTGTCCGCGCATCCGAAGGTGGCCGACGTCGCGGTCATCGGGCTGCCGGACCCGCGCACAGGAGAGCGCTGCTGCGCGGTCGTCGCGTGCCACGATGCGAGCGACCCACTCGACGCCGATGAAATGCGAGCCTTTCTGCGGGAACAGAATCTCATGCTCCAGAAGATTCCGGAACAGCTGGAACTCGTCGATTGCCTTCCGCGCAACGCCACCGGAAAAATTCTCAAACACGAATTGCGCGAGCGCTATTCGAAGCCGATTCGCTAGGCCGTTAGTCCGGTAGGCCGTTGGGCATAGCCAAGCGCCCGCGTCTCATTCGCGTCGCAAGATCCCCGACAAAGCGAGGTCGACGATCGGACCCGCCATCTTCGGCGAGGGCGCGCGGCCACGAAAGAAGAGCGCGACCGAGATCGGTCCGACGACCATGTCCGCCGCGAGATTCACGTCGACCTCTTCGGCGATCTCCCCACGCGCTCGCGCCCGTTCGAAGATCCGAACGAAGGGCTCTCGGCGACTCTTCGTGACGGGTTCCAGCAGTTTCGACAATTCGGGGTTGTGCGACCGCTCACCCGCCAGACTCGGGAAAATCGCGCCGAGGGACGTCGAATGGAAGACCTCCAGATAGGACTTCAGGGTTTCCTTGAGATCCACCTCGAGACTCCCCGTATCCACTTCCTCGAAGCCGGGCAAACGACCGAAAGCCTCGACCACGAGCGGAAGTTTCGAGGCCCATCTGCGGTAGATCGTCGCCTTCCCGACCCCCGCCCGGTGCGCCACGCCCTCGACCGTCAGCGCCGAGAAGCCGACTTCGATCAGCAACTCGAGGGTCGCATCCAGGATCGCCCGGTGGGCCTCATCGCTGCGAGGGCGGCCTGTGCTGCCCGTGGCGCCATTCCGGCCCCGCTTCGCTCGACTCGCCTGTGGCATCCGTTCCCAATCTCCCATCCGCTTTCGACCCCCGAACCGCTTCACAGGGATCGACAGGCGATCTATTACGATACAATACGTTCCGTTCTATTACACCCGACTCACTGCCCGACGGAGACACCCACACATGGTCGAATACAACCCCTTTTCCGACGAGATCATCAAGGGCGATCCCCTCCCGATCTACAAACAGCTTCGAGACGAAGCCCCGGCCTACTACCTCGAGCAATACGACACCTGGGCATTGTCGCGCTTCGAGGACATCTGGAAGGCCTCGGGCGACATGAAACATCTCACCGCAGCCAAGGGGACGACGTCGGCACACCTTCTCACCAAGGTCCAACCCGTGACTCCAATGATCAACATGATGGATCCGCCCGATCACTCGCGTTTGCGCGGGGCCTTTCGCAAGAAATTCTCGGCGCCGGAAATTTCAAAACTCGAACCGGTGATCCGGCAGATCGCGACGGATTGCATCGATCAAAAACGGGCGGACGGCCGAATGGATGTCATGGCCGATCTATCCTCCCAGGTCGCTGTCACCGTCGCCTGCATGATCAGCGGCCTGCCACCCGAGGACGGCCCGCTCTTGAATGAACTCGTCTGGCGTTTCTTCAAGCGCGAGGAGGGGCATGATGGGATGACCGAGGCCGGTCTGGCGGCGATGGGCGAAATGTTCGCCTATTTCAACGAGAAGATCGCGGAACGCCGGGGCGGCGAGGCCCAGGACGACATCCTCCAACGGCTGATCGAATTCGAACAAGACGGCGTGCGACTCGACGATGATGCGGTCGCCTCCCATCTCTCGATGCTCATCATCGGCGGGTCCGAGACCTTCCCGAAGACTTTCGCATCGCTCTTGCATCGACTCTGGGAACATCCGGACCAACGCCGAATGTGCATCGACGACCCCAGCCTAATTCCCGACGCGTTCAACGAGGGGCTTCGCTACGACATGCCCACCCAATTTCTGATGCGCGTCGTCACGCAGCCGGTCGAATTTGCGGGGACCCGAATGACGGAGGGTCAAGCCATCATGTTCCTCTATCACTCGGGCAACCACGATGAACGCGAATTCGACGATCCCGACCGCTTCGACATTCTTCGCCGTGCGCCGCGAATGATGAGCTTCGGATATGGACCCCATTCATGTCTCGGGATCAATGTGGCGCGGCTCGAGGCCCGGGTCTGCCTCGAAGAGGTGCTGAAGAGAATCCCCGACTACGAAGTCGACCTGGAGGGTTCGGAACGCCTACTCACGGATTTCGTCCAGGGCTATTGGAAGCTGCCCATCACTTATTAGGCTGAGAATAGGGGGCGAACCCGAGCACGACGCCTAAGACATCTCCTCGATCACGTCGGGGAAACCGATTCCTTCGGCAATTCTCTTGCGGCAGACGTTCAGCGGACGGGGTCGTTTGAAACCCACCGCCGCCACCAAACGTCCCGCCCGACCGAAGAGCGCCAGGAAGCGATCCTCATCGAGTTTGCCCTGGCAAACGTGCATCTCGTCGTCCTCTCGAACCTCTCCCACGATGGCGAT
>SMVB01415098.1_pt1 | contig 29647 bp, 28 predicted proteins | sample 2456461 | NCBI WGS metagenome assembly SMVB01 (sample SAMN11095934, study PRJNA526329) | marine sediment metagenome | biome: Marine sediment; feature: Surficial sediment; material: Deep marine sediment; isolation source: Hadal surficial sediment | place: Pacific Ocean | collected 2014-05 | depth... | reverse complement strand
GGTGGATAAAGCGAACGTTCTCGAGACCTCGAAGTTGTGGCGCGAGGTCGTTACCGAGGTAGCGAAGGACTACCCCGACATCACGGTCGAGCACATGCTCGTCGATCGCGCTGCGATGGAGCTCGTCGCCAAACCGTCCCAGATCGACGTGCTGCTCACGTCGAATCTTTTCGGCGATATCTTGAGCGATGAAGCCGCCATGCTCGCCGGCTCGCTCGGCATGTTGCCCTCCGCGAGCCTCGGAGGCGCCGTCGGCTTGTACGAGCCCGTCCACGGTTCCGCTCCAGATATCGTCGGAAAAGGCCTCGCGAACCCGATAGGCGCCATCGCGTCCCTAGCCATGATGCTCCGCTACACCTTCGAGCTCGAGGACGAGGCCCGTGCCGTCGACCGAGCCATCGAGTCCGCCCTCGCGAAGGGCTACATCACCTCCGACTTAGCGCTCGAAGGCAAAGCTCGCTCGACCGAAGAAGTAGGCGACCACATCGCGAAGTCCGTGCAGAACGCCTAGGCCTGCCTAGCTCTAGAATTTCAAAAAACAAACGGGAATAGAAAAAAGCGAATCAACTCGTCGCTTTATCCCCACATTCCCACAATAGGACTATTAAAAGCAAAGGGGAGGTGGGGATAGGAGGGGAGGTGGGGATATAAAAAGGGCAAAATCGTTGCTTTTATCCCCATATCTCCGTTTTTATCCCCACATCCCCTTGCTTTTCTTCCGCCTTTTTCAAAGCCGAATCGGCTACGCCTTGGCCTTCGCGTCTTTGGCCTTGAGTTTCTCGGCGATGAAGTCGCGGTGGTCGATGTGCAGCAGCTTGGCGATCTTGCGGATCAGATGTTCTTCGTGCTCCTCGAGCCGATCGTCGCTATACGCGATTTGCCACAAAAGCCCGATGATGTGTTTCTTCTGTTCGCGGGTGAAGCTCTCATCGACGAGGTGGGTGAACTCGTAGACCGAGACCGATGCGTCGACTTCATGCTCGGCAAGGGCGATGATCTCTCGCGTCTCATCCTCGGTGAGCCCGAAGCTACGGGTGAGAGCTTCTTGGATGGCGACCCGCTCCTCGTCCGCGACTTCGAAGTCCGCGCGCGAAATCTCTATGAGGAGCGCGGTGGTTGCTAGGTGTAGCGCGTGCTCGAGCGACACCACCGGCTTTTTTTCGGAGATGATGCGTTGTTGGAAGAACTCCTGGATTGTGCGAATCATCAAGCCTCCGCCGGTACGGCGTTCTCTGTCTGTTTGCGTCGGTCCATGACGTAAAGCGACAGCGCCCCAAAACCCCAGAGAGCCGCAATCATCGTTACAACACTGCCAACGACGGGTATCGACTTGGCAATATAAATCAAAAACAGTCCGAGGGCCACCCGTCCGAGCGCTTGCCCAGCGCTGGTTGGTGTTCCGAGAATCTCGCGGCCGATATAGGCAGCGACATAAGCTTGCGAGAAGTACAGTCCAATGGTCAGGACGAAAGCCGTCGTCAAGCCGAGAGGAAGACCCACTAGCGTGACCGACACGAGGAAAGTGAAAGCGAAGAGCACAACGGAGGCGATGAGGCCGACGAGGAAGCTCTTGCCATAATCCGGGACGTGGCGGGTCACGACGCCTTCTGTGGCTTCGGGGGTCATGAGCATGATCGCGGCACTCAATATGAACGCGGCGGCCCAGTAGCCGAAAAGGGCCCAAATTCTGGAAGTCATCGACTCTTCTTCGTCGTCCTCGACTTTTTCGAACTCGAATGGCGAGTTGAGCTGCGCATCGGCGGAGACTTCCGGCTCTTTTGCGCCGAAGAATTTTGCCTCACCACCGATGGCACCGTTCGGGCCGACCTCGAGCCGTTCGCCGAACACGAGTACCGAGCCGCCGATTCGCGCGTCGATCTGGGAGGTTTTGGCTGCCAGTATGAGATCGCGCGGGACCGGTGCATTCAAAACCACTTCTCGAAATCCGGCGATGAGGCTTCCTCGAAGCGTTGCTCCCGGGCGCAAGCGAACAACCTCACCGCCTGCAGTGATGTTGCGCCCGACCTCGCCATCGATAATGAGTGTTTGAGCACCTGCTCGCAGACTGCCGTTGATGCTACCGGTCACCTCGATGCGCCGGGCGATGCCGAGAACGTCCCCCTGTACTTCACCCGAAATTTCGACGGAGACCGCGCATACGATGAGGTCGCCTGTAACGGTTCCCTTGATCACAACCCGTCTGCCGAGGACGATGAGATCGTTGTCGATGACCTCTCCCTCTCGCAGCGTATAGGTCTCCACGTGCTTGATGACCGCGGCCTGCACGCTCGCGGGCGCTGTGAGTACGCCCGAGAGGGCGACCAGCAGCAGCGAGAGTGTTGCTGCCGACGAAAGAAAGCGTCGCCAGCCCCAATGCAGCACGCAGCCGGCGGCGACCGCCACTAGGAAGAGGGCCATGCCCTCGAAGAAATCCGTGAACATGTCGGACCAACCTTCCCAGAGAATTCCTTGAATAACAAGCGATGTTGCGACGCTTGTGCCGTCGAGCCCGATGCTCTCCATGCTTTCGATGATGGGCTGCACATAGCGTGTCCAAAGGGTGGAAACAGCGAGCGTTCCGAACGCGATCATCGCGACCAGCACCCACGAGACGTCGGCGTGGCGTGGCCGCAAATGGCCGGGTAGAGCTTCTTCACGCTCGAGAATTGCGGCGCGCAAGAGCTCGGTCTCCGCCTTCAGAGCTTCGTGGGCCGCACGACAGCTGGCACAGCGGATGAGATGCTCGCGCGTTTTCTGCTCGCGCTCCTGGGAGAGCTCGCCGTCTAGAAACCGCATGATGGTCAGCTCCTCGACGTGTTTCGCGCTCTCGCTCATTGTTTGAGCCTCGTCCTCAGCTGACGTCGTGCACGCAGTAATAAAACTCCTGTAAAATTGCTCGAAATGCCGAGCACGTTGCCGATCTCCTCGTAGCTCATGTCGGCGAAATATCGGAGGATGACGACGAGCCGCGATCGATCGTCGAGCTCGGCGATGGCGTTACGGACGTTCCGCTTGGTCTCGCTGAGCAAAATCGCCTGCTGCGGCGTGGGAGCCTGGTCTTCGAGTTTTTGCAGCTCCGCTTCGGCGTCGTCCCACTCCCCGTGGGGTCTCCGCTTACGCAGCTCGTCCCAGCAGTGGTTCGCGGCGACGCGGTAGAGCCAAGGCGCGAAAGGTCGCGAAGCATCAAATTGATTGAGGCGCAACCTCGCCTTGAGGAAGACGGCGGCCGTGGCGTCCTCTGCTTCCTGCCGGTTGTTGAGCGCTCGGCGGCAAAGTCGAAATATCGCGGGTGCATTGGCTTCATAGAGCTCGGCCCAAGCCTCCGAGCTTCCTTCACGAGCTTGTTCCGCTAGGCTCTCGAGCTCATCGCGGCTGGACATTCCCACTTCTTAATACGCTCCGGTCGAGGAATTATTACAGGTAATCTCGGCCGACAGCGCGATTTGACGAAATGAGCGCTGCGCGGGCCGCATGCCGCTTGACATGATGGCTGGGAGTGCGGTACTCGTAGGGTCCCCACCATGATGCGTCGTCCTCCGGACGGCATGGCTTATATTAAATTAGTCTTTATTGGGCAACTATTTGCGGGGAAAACATCATGGATCGCAACTCCTTTATTCGGGTTTTGGAAGGCTGTATCTCGAGCGCCACAGGACGGGACTACAAACATATTGACTGGACGAAGATGAGCGATCAGGGCCTCGTCGAGTGCGCGGAGCTCGTGCGGGATCTCCTCGAAAAACGCCTTCGTGACCTCGACAAGGTGGTGGCGTCGGCGCCCATTGATGGGAATATTCATTGATTGACAGGCGCTTCGAACGTGTCAGTGTGAAGGTTCCGATGTTCATCACAGTGGGCGGAGGCCGGCTTTACGAAAAAGCGGTCTCGATCGAGAGCTGCGATATCTCCGGCGGAGGTTTGTGCTTCGAGACGCGGAGCAAGATCCCGCTCTCGGCTGAGTCCAAAATCATCATGGGCCGCCTTGGCGACCTCCCGGGTTCGGCTCTCATCGAAGGTCGCATCGTTTACCGGCGCAAGCAGAAAGGCACCGAACGTTACACGGTCGGCGTGGAGTTCATCGAGTTCGTCAACACTACCCGCGATGAGGTTCTTCACCATATCGACCTCTGGTGCAAGAAAGAGCGCGCGACTCCCGACAAATCCGGCGACTGACGAGGCCGCGACCCTGCTGCGATATCATGCAGCCACCATGAAAAAAATCGTCGTTCTGTTTTTGGTCCTCGCCCTGGGGGCGGCCATTGTTTTCGGAGCGCTTTTCGTCGACCGGATGGCGGTCAACTACATCACGGGGCAGCGTCGGATCGCCGGCGAAGGTTTTTGGGGCGAGGGGATCGCGAATGACGGCCCTGTTCCGGGATACGCCTTTCTCGGATTTACACGCCCGTCGGAGGAGCCGCCCGGCTTCCGTATCATGCGTCCCTGGGAAATGGCACGAGAGATCGGCCTCGAGCGTGGTGACGTCGTCACCTCCGTGGAAGGCGAGACGTTCTCGTCGTCGCGGGAGTTGATGAGCCACCTTGTCAGGAACTTCGAAGCCGGCGAGACCGTCCGCCTGAAAGCCGTTACGGAAGGCGAGCCCGAGCGCGCGCTCACGATGACGCTTCGCGCCTTCGTGCGGCACCCCGGCGATTTGGACCTGCCTTACGAAGAGATCGAGATTGCCTCTGACAGTGGGTATCTGCTGCGCGGGTGGTACATCCCACCGCCCCAGCGCAGCGACGGCCGCGTCGGCATTTTCGTGCACGGAGCGAATTCATCTCGGTTTCAAGCGCTCGAGAACGGAGCCAAGTATTGGCATCATCGCGGCTACGGGCTGATCGCGATGGATTTGAGCGGCCGCGGGGCAAGCGAAGGAGACTACATCACTTATACCGTGAACGAGCGCCATGACGTCAAAGCCATGCTTCGCTGGGCGCGCCATCACCCTGGTATCGACCCCGAGCGCGTCGTGCTCTTCGGAACGTCGAACGGCGCCGCGTCCGCGATTTATGCGGCGGCGGGGGACCCGGAGTTAAAAGCCCTTGCACTCGATGCACCTTACGCCGATCTCTGGGACGCGGCCGGCGCGATGATCTCGTCCCGCGGAGGATATGCGGCGCTTCGCTATCCGTTATTCCTCGCAGTGCGATTGCGATTGGGCGTCGATTTGAGAAGCGTCCGTCCCGCGGATGTCATCAACGAGATCGAGGCGCCTGTGCTTTTCGTGCATGGAGATGCGGATCGGCAAGTCCCGATCGCGCATTCGGAGTCGATGCACGAGGCGCGTAAGGGCGCGGGTTTAGAAAGCACGCTATGGGTGCTTCCAGGCGGAGAGCATGGCTTCGACAACTACCCGCCGGAGGGCATTTTCTGGAACCGCATCTTGGATTTCTTCGACCTCGCGCTGGGTGGGCCTCCTCCCGAATGGGAGCTATCTTCCTAATGGGCATCAAAGAGCTTCTAACTTCCGAAGGACGACTTAAATTCCGCATTCAGCGCAGTACGAAAACACTCCTCCACCGCTACGCGCAGCACGAAGCGCGCATGGAAGCGGCGGACAAGCTTCGAGACATTGGGACTCCCGAAGCGATCTACAGTCTAGCGCGACGGTTCTCCGCAACCTCGGAGAATCTAGGCACCGATCAAGAAGAGAAGAAAGCGATCCAGGGGGTTCTGGTCGGTTTCGCTGACGACGCCGTCGAGCCTCTCGAGCGCTACATCAAGAACTACGACAAGATCACGTGGGCGATCGACGCCTTGAAGCGGCTAGTCGCGACAGACAAGCTCATCCCGTTTCTTTTGGAAGTGCTGAACGAAGGTGATCCGGTGCACATCCGCGGCGAGAAGGCGACGCAGATCGTGAGCGCGCTCGAGCGCTTGAATCAGCCGGGGATCGTCGCAGGCGTGATCCCGTGTCTCAAGAGCGCGGACGACACGGTGCGCTTCGCGGCGGTGGAGTGCCTCGAAGCCTATGCTGACGAGAGTGCGCGGGAGCCTCTCTTGGAGACGCTCGTGAACCCCGATGAGGACTCGGCGCGGGTCAAGATTCGGATTGGCGAAGCGCTGGTAAAGCTCGAGTGGGAGGTCAAAGGCTATCGCAAAAAAGTCGAAAGCGCCCTTCCCGACTCGTTCCGCGTAACCTCCAAAGGCCGCATAACGCGCTAGTTCAGGTCTTGAAGTAGGGAAGCACTTCTTCGCCGAGTAGGCGAATGGCGTCGGGTTCGCGCACGCCATGCGGGGTTCCGAGCTCGAAAACGTCGACTCCGGCGTCGAAGAGCTTCTCCATATGCGCAATGATGTCGCGCGGCGTGCCATAGGTGCAGAAACGGCGCAGGGTTTCCTCTGTGAGCGCGGCGGCGGCGGCTTCTTCGTCTCCGGCAGCTAGAGCGCGCTCGACCACGTTCATCTCGGGCGGCGTGTAAGTGGGGTCGAGCCGTCCAGTCACGCCGACATACATCGCGACATTTCGTCGCGCGACCAACTCGGCGACGCGCGCGTCGTGATCGACCACCGTTACGGCGCCATAGACGAGCTCGATGCTCTTCGGATCGCGGCCCGCGGCCAGAGCACCCGTCTTCAAGTAGCCGCGAAAGATCGGAGCGCTCTCTGGATTGGCGCAACCGCCCACTTTGACCATGTCGGCAATCTCGCCGGCGAGCGCTACGGTCTTCGGCCCCCAGCCGCCTACGAGCACGGGAAGCTCGCGGCTCGGAATCGGGAAGCGCAGATAGGCCTGCTCAGACGCTTGGAAAATCTCGCCCCGATAAGGCTCGCGATCACCCCGCAAGAAGCGTTGCACGAGCTCCACTGTTTCTCTAATCGCTCGAAGCGGTCTCGGCTGCGGGACGCCGATGGCTTCGAAAAAAGCGCCGCGGCCGACACCGAGATAAGCCCGCCCGCGGCTGACCTCATCGAGTATCGCGAGATGGCCCGCGACGAGAACCGGGTGCGATAAGTAGGGATTGACGACCGCGGGGCCGAGTAAAGGTCGGGTGGTGTTCTCCGCGAGCTCGAAGAGAGCGGGCCACGGAGGCTGAAAGAAGAGGTCCTGATAGACGCTTACTGTTTGGAAGTCGAATCGCTCCACGACGGCCGCGAGCTCGCGATACTCGGCGATCGATTTATCGCTTTGAAACGAGATCGAAAAACGCGCCATGGTCCTAGGTGAGGTCGCTCTTCGAGAGCTCGACTTTCTCGAGCCGCTCGATCTTCATCACGAGGCCCTCATCGGGGTCCGGACAAACGACGAGGTTGTCCGACGCGAGCCAGTCATTATCCGAGAGCTCGCGCTGTTTGGCGGCGAGGAGCGGCAAGACAGCCGCGAGCGCATAGATACAAAAATGCTGGCTATCCGGAAGCGCGAGCTGGCTGCTATTGCGAAGCTCGAAGCTGTCGCCGATTTTCATGCCGCAGACCGAGCGCCCCCGGATCTCGACGACGGTTACCCGCAGGTCGTAGAGCGAGAAAGTGTCCGTCATCTCTTGCAAAACGCCATGAGATGCCAGCCGAGAGGGCGTACCCAGGCTCGCGGCAGCGTATTGAACGTGCCGACAAAGACATTGTTGAATGCGAACCCTTTGAAGCCGCCGTGAAGTCGCGATTTCACGGGGAAGCGTTCCGGAACGATCCGGGCCTCGCTGAAGATCGAAAGCAAACGCTCGAACTCCGCGATGGAGTATTTGTTCAGCACCGGCGCGTCCTCGTGCTCGAGCTCGACATGCATCAGCTTCGAGAGCCCGTTGAGCCACGATATGCGGTTATAAACCATGAAGATAGCGGTCCCCCCGGGAGAGAGCACCCGGCGGCACTCGGCCAGCATGTGGCTGGCATTGGCGGTGTATTGCAGCACGCCGTGCCCGTAGACGACGTCGAACGTCGTGTCGTCAAAAGGCAGGTCCTCACCGTTCGCGAGCTCGAGGCGCATGGTCACGCCGGCCTGGTCGGCGTTTTGCTTGGCGAGTGCAAGCGCGGTCTCCGACAAGTCGACCCCGGTCACCTTCGCGCCGCCGCGCGCGAAACGCACGAGGTCGGTCCCTATGCCGCAGCCGACTTCGAGAAGCTCCCGACCGGCATAGCCGTTGAAATCGACCACCTCCGGCAAGTAGCGAAGCTTGTCGAAGCGATATTCCTCGAGGTCTGCGAAAAATTCCGGCGTTCCCGGGTCGTGCTCCGTCATCTCCAGGTCGTGGATGCGCGCATTCCAATAGTGTTTTACACGTTCCAGCATGGTTTCAGTTGGGATCGAGTTTGGCATCACGGTCTTGGTAGGGCGAGTATTATAGTACGTCGATGAAAAGAGATATCGCCGCGCTCGCCGATCGCGAGTTCGACCTCGTCGTCGTCGGCGCCGGTGTATATGGGGCCGCGACGGCCTGGGATGCTTCGCTGCGTGGCCTATCGGTCGCGCTCATCGACAAAGGTGATTTCGGAAGCGGTACCTCTTTCAACAATCTCAAGACCATCCATGGCGGCCTCCGCTATCTGCAGCACGCCGATTTCACCCGAATGCGCGAATCGGTGCGCGAGCGCAGGAACCTCATGCGCATCGCGCCGCACCTCGTGCATCCATTGCCGTTTCTTGTCCCGACTTATCGAGGGAGCCTGCTCAAGAGCCGGACAGCGATGCGGGCGGCTTTATTCGTAAACGATCTCGTGAGCTGGGATCGCAACAAGCTCGTGGATCGCCAGAAGCATCTGCCCGCCGGCAAAGCGCTGACGCGCGCCGCTTGCCTCGAGATGGCGCCGGGGATCGAGCGCGACGGTTTGACGGGCGGCGTGCTCTGGTACGATGCGCAGATGCACAACTCCGACCGCCTGACGCTGTCTTTCGTGCTCTCGGCAGCGAGGGAAGGGGCCGTGGTCGCGAATTACGTCGAGGCGACGGAGCTCATCCGTGACGGCTCGCAAGTGAAAGGCGTGCGTGCTCGTGACGTGCTCTCCGAGGACGACGGACTCGAGCTCAGAGGTCGTCTCGTCGTGAACGCGACCGGTCCTTGGGTGGATGGATTGAGCCCCGCGCCCCGAAAGCTTTTTCATTTCTCGAAAGCCATGAACCTCGTCACACGCCCAATCGTCGGCGATGTGGCGATTGGCGTCACGAGCCGCCGCCCGCACCGCGACGCGGACGCTGTTGTGAGCGCCAGCGGTCGGTTTCTCTGCCTCGTTCCATGGCGTGACGTGACCCTCGTCGGCACAAGCCACGCTCCCTTCGACGGGCGCCCCGATGAGCTCGAAGCCACGGAAGACGACATTCAGGATCTCATCGAGGATGTGAATGAAGCCTATCCCGACGCGAAGCTCGCGCGCGGCGATGTCCGCCTTGTCCATCGCGGGCTCCTGCCGCGCGCGCCCGGATCGTTGAACGGCGTGGGCATTACGCTTCAGAAAACTTATCGACTCGACGACCATCGTGAGGACGGAATCGAAGGGCTTCTCACGATCGTGGGCGTAAAATACACGACCGCACGCGACGTCGCCGAGAAGGCCGTCGACCGGGCGCTCGCTCTTTTGCAGAAAGCCCCAAGCGCGTCGCGCTCCTCAGAGACGGCGCTCGTCGGTGGTGACATCGAGAGCTTCGACGATTTCGTTGCGGGTGCGATGGGTGATGCACCGACGGATGTTATGCGACACCTCGTGTACACATACGGTTCCACTTATAAAGAGATTTTGAAAGGGGACCGCGAGCGCATCGTTCCCGGGAGCCCGGTTCTCGCCGCGGAAGTGCGTCACGCGGTACGCGAAGAAATGGCGTCTGACCTCGCGTCGGTGGTGTTGCGACGCACCGAGCTCGGCACGGCGGGCCATCCGGGCCGCGCCGTCCTCGAAGCCTGCGCAGACGTCATACAGTCGGAGCTCGGTTGGAGCGCGGGACGCAAGCAGCAAGAGCTCGAGAGTCTCGAGACGTTCTATCAGCGAAGGAGCTAGCTTGACCGAGTCGGCAGCCGAACCAAAAGACGTCGGAACCGGCAGAGACGAGCAGCCAAGGGTCCCGCTCTTCAAGGCCGTGTGGAATCCACGCATGCTCATTTGCGTCTTCATCGGGTTCTCCTCCGGTGCGCCCTTCTGGTACGTGTATTCGCTCATCCCTTATTGGTTGCGTACGAACGACGTCAGCTTGATCAGCATTGGCTCGCTCGCCATTCTCCAATTACCGTTCAGCTGGAAGTTCCTCGTGGCTCCTTTGCTGGATCGATACGCCGTGTCGAGTTTCGGAAGACGCCGGACATGGATGCTCGCATCACAAACTACGCTCACGCTCTTGATTGCGGGGATGGGATTCTTCAATCCCAAACAAGAGATTTGGGGCATTGCGTATTTGTACTTTTTCGTGGTCTGTGGGGCTGCTCTTCAGGACATCGCCATCGACGCCTATCGGCGTGAGCTCCTCCCCGACAACGAGCTAGGTCTTGGAAGCGCGTTCCACGTCAACGCTTATCGCTATTCTTCGTTGGCCGTTTTCAGCCTCCCCGTCATCTTGTCTGCTTACATCGATTGGCGCTTGGTGCATATCGTCGCGGCTCTGTGCATGTTGCCCGGCTTGCTTTTGACGCTCACCGTGAAAGAGCCCGGGATCCACGGCTCGCCTCCCAAAACGCTCCGCGAAGCCGTTATCTTGCCTTTCAAGGAGTTCTTGTTCGAACGCCGCGGTGGCCTGCGTAAGGCGCTCTATGTGCTCGCCTTCATGCTGCTCTACAAATTTGGAGACACGCTCGCGACCGCGCTCATCACGCCTTTCTATGTTGACATGGGTTTCGGCCCATGGGAGATCGGGCTGGTGTCCAAGGGTGTGTCGCTCACCTCTGCGGGCGTGGGCATTTTTGCCGGCGGATTAATCATGTATCGCATCGGCATCAACAAGTCGCTCTGGATGTTCGGAGCGGTTCAGTTCCTTTCGATTCTCGGGCTCGCCTTTCTCGCGACGCAAGGGAACAATATTTGGGTCTTGGTCGGTGCGGTGACTTTCGAATATCTGGGCGTCGGGCTCGGGACCTCGGCTTTAGTGGCTTTCATGGCGAGACAAACGAACCTTCGCTTCACCGCCACGCAGCTTGCGTTGTTTACGAGCCTCATGGCCCTTCCGAGGTCATTAACGGGCGTCATCACGGGTTTCATGGTCCAAGTCTTAGGCTTGGGCTGGTCGCTCTTCTTCTTGTTCTGCGCCGTCACCGCCATACCGGGCCTGATGCTCTTGCCCAAAATCGCTCCTTGGAACGAAAAGGAGGACAGCGTCTAGGGCGTCGGGAGAACGATCGTTCGTACCGTGCCCACCGCCTCGCGGGTTTCCTGCGACCAGCGGCCCTGAAAATATTCCACGACGCTTTGCATGAGCTCGTGGGTCACGTCGGTCAGGCGCCGCTCGAGCGGCCAGTCGAGAAATCGCGCCGGCGCGGAGAGCGCGTTCGAGACCGCGATGAGGTTGTCGAAGATCGAGATCCGAACGCCGTTGGTGTCGGGCTGGACGAGGATGCGGATGACGCCGCCGCCCGCGCCGGCGAGACGGCGGCGCGAGTTCTCGATGAGCGTATAGACGAGCCCGCGCAAAAGAAAAGGCTCTGCGAAGACGGGATGTACGCCGGGCTTGATCTCGACAATGAAGCGAATCCCTTGGTCTGTCAGCCCGGGCCCGAGCTCCTGCTCGAGGTGCGAGAGAAGCTCCCCGATTGGCGTGGGGATGCGGCTGGGAAGCCTGCCGGCGCGAAGGTCGAGCAAGGTCTGCCGCATGAATTTGACGTGAGCGGCGTAGCCCTCGACGTGTTGTATCTCTTGCGCGAGCCAGTGTGGAGCATCCGGGTGCGAGCGCATCCGGTAGAGTGTCTGGTCGATGCCTCCGAGGGGCCCGTCGAGGCTATAGGTCGCGCCCTCGGCGACGCGTCCGCGAAACGCGCTTCGGAGACTTTGCTTGAGCGCATCGGAGGCATGCGCATCGGAGATCACTTCGAGCGCCATGGTGAGCTCGAGGACTACGCGCTCCATGTGCGCGATGGTCTCTTTGTTGGGTGCGGGGGCCTCTTGCGGCAGATAAAACGAGAGAAGCCCGAGCGCGTGCACGGGTGTGCTCATCGGAAAGGCAACGACGGCGACGCACTCGACCCCGGCGCGGTCCATCGCGTCCTCGAGAGGTCCGGCCTCGCCGCGCACCTGTACCATTGGCTGGCCGCCGTCGACGATGGCCTGCGCTAGCGGGCGCCCGCCCGGCGTTTTCGCGCCCTCGAGCGGATCGACACGGAGCCCACGGCCCACCACTTGTTCGAAGTTGCCGTCGGGGCGGATGACGCTCAAAGACGCCTGGGTGCAGCGGAGCATGGTGCAGAGGGAGTCGACGAGACCTTCGAGAAGAACGGGGGTTTCGTCAGGCGTGGCCTCGAAGAGTTTCTTGGCGACATCCGCAACTACCGTGAAGGCCTTGACGCGTTTTGCTTCGACATCGGTCTTCTCACTGAGCTCGCTGATGTGGTCGGCGAGCCGCGACGCGGCTTCCGCATAGCTTTCGACCATCGCGTTCGCCGATTCGGTGTCGAGCTCGAGCGCTCCTTCTGATGGAGTATGCGGCGGCGGGCTCGCGCTCGACGAGGACGAGTCGAGAGTGGGTGCTTGGAGCGGTCGCACGACGGCGGACAGCTTGGGCGCTTTGACTCGAAAGATTTTGGAAGGCGGGGGCTCGGATGGGGGATCGGGCGCCTTTCCGGATTTCGCGAGATCTTCGAGCGTCGTCCCGAAGATCTCGAGCAGCGTACGCGACGCCCACTCCTTTGCGGAGCGCGCGTCACCGAGTCCTTCTCCGATCTTGTAGCGCGTCGCGAGCTCGTTCATTGTCCGCTCGAGCGCAGCGCCAAACGTTTCCAGAACCCCTTTGCCTTCGGTCGCGACGGCGCTGAAGCTCGGCGCATTGCGAGCGTTCAAGCCACGCTCCATAATCTTCATGTCCGTCGTGTCGGGTAGGTCGCGCTTGTTGTACTGGAAAACGATCGGGAGCGTGGACGGCTCGATGCCGTGATCCAGCAGATATTCCGTCATCTCCTTCATGCTTTGGAGGTTTTCCTGCCAGCGATCCGTTGCCGAGTTGGCGACGAACACGATGCTGTCGGCGTTCTGGAGAAGCATCTTGCGCGTCGCGCCGTAGAATTTCTGTCCGGGCACAGCGACGATTTGAAACCGGAGGTCGTAGCTCCGAAACGCGGGTGTGCTGAGCGGGAGCAGGTCGAACAGGATCGTTCGGTCTTGAGCCGTATTAACGGAGACGAGCTCCTGCCGGCGCTCTCCGCGGGCGAGACGGTGGATTGTCTGGAGCGTGGTGGTTTTACCACCCGCCGCTGGACCGTAGTACAAGATCTTGGCGCGCAGGAAACGTTCTCTGTGATTGATCTCGACCAAAGTCTCTTTCCGCTCCTTAGCTGCCGGTCGTCACGGGCTCCCCGTGAATGGTGTCATAGGCAAGGCTGACACGCCGCCTGGGACCCGTGAGCGAGTCGTAGACGTCGCAGTGGCTGTAAGGCTTCGAGTACACGTGCAAGCTCGCCGCGTTCTCGCCGAACGCCACGAGGTTCTCGACCGCGTGGATCTCCGCTGGCCCATCCAAGAAACCTGCGGAGCCGTCGATGGGCTCGCCGACACGTTCCAGCCTCAGAGGCTCCTCGGAAACGATGGCGTAATTTGAGAATCGTAATTTTCCGCGTTCGACGCGTGCCCAACAGAGCTCTCCCTCATGGCCATGAATGGGGGCTTTTTGGCCGGACGCCCAACAAATGAGGAGGAGCTCGAAGTCGTCATCTTTGTGGATGAGGTGTCTAGTATATCGGTCTTCAGCGTAGGACACGCATGAATCGAGGGCGCCTTCGTCCAGAAGAGTTTGCGTCAAATAGGCGTCGACTTCTTCTTTGGGAAAGTTTTGAGTCGCCAAAGACTTCAAACCTGTTAATAGCTCCTCGACTGTCACGCAACGCTGCATCTACACTCCCTGCCTTCGATAGTCCGTACAAAGCAATGGCCAAGCGGATACTGGGATCAAACGGCATTTGTGCCTGCATTGTCAAGAAGCTGGAAGCAAAAGACGTCCTGATTGTGTGCTTTTCTTGATGCGCCGATCCCCACAGGCTACACTTTACTTTCATGCCTCTTCGCTCCCTCCTGGTTTTCTTTCTCGCAGCGGCTTGCCCGAGCTTTGCGCTCGAGGGGCGCGTCGTGGATCCGGACGGTAAACCGATCATGGGCGCTTCGGTGTCTCTTTTGGATCATACAGGGGTGGTCCGTACCGATTGGGACGGGCGTTTCGTCTGGACGCCCGATCCGTCTCCACCATTTTACGTTCTTATCGTGCTTCCAGCTGGAACGTACATGTCGCCTGTCTTCGTCGAGGCGCTGCCTACCGATGGGCCCCTCGTGGTTGTCGTCGAGCCGCTCGTGTCCGAATCGGTCATGGTGGCGGGCGGCGCCGCGCCGAACATCGAAGCGCCGCCGGGGAGTGCGACGACGTCGTTTCCAGCAGAGACGATTCAGGAGCGGCATTCGGCCCGCTTGACCGACGTCATCCAGAACGTTCCGGGGGCGGGAAGGCTCTCGGACTTGCACGCTTCGGTCCCATCGCTCCGAGGCTTGGCGCGGGGTCGGACACTTCTTCTGCTCGACGGTGCGCGCGTTACGACCGAGCGGCGGGCGGGACCGAGTGCCACGTTTCTCGACCCGTTTTTCCTCGAAGGGGTCGAGGTCTCGCGCGGGCCGGGCTCGGTCGCCTATGGTTCGGATGCGTTTGGTGGGGTGATCCATGCTCGCACGCGGCGGGTCGCACCCGGCGCGCCAACGACCGTACGAGTTCGCGGAGCGCTCGGTGCGGGCTTGCCTGAAGCGACCGCCGGCGTGGAGCTTACCCACGGCCTCGAGGAGGGCGGCTTCGTCGTGCAGGCGCGCTACCGCAACTTCGAGGAATATCGAAGTCCCGAAGGGGTTGTCTTCAATTCTGGAGCGACCGATAAGGGTTTTCTCGCCCGCTTCGCGCATCGTGTCGGGCCCGGCAATTTCTCGATCGGATGGCAAACCAATCTCGGCCGTAACACGGGACGTCCGGACTCGCGAGGCGAAGCCTTTCAAACGACTTATCCCGAAGAGAGCTCGAACCGTTTGACGATGTCCTACGACCTCGATCCCACGGCCGGGTTCACACGGTTGGGGTTTCAAGGATTCTGGGGAAACTACCGGCTCGTCACGGAGCGCCTGACGGCGGCAAGTGTAGGGGAGCTCAGCAGCGAGAGTCTCGCCGATGTGCGCGCCAAGGATTTCAGCTTTCGCGGCTTTGCAGTGCGGCCGATCGGCCGCGCACGCTGGGAGGTAGGCGTCGACATTTACGGCCGATACGGGCTCGAAGCTCTGAGCTCGCACACCTTGTTCGACCGCGACGACCAGATCCTGCGGCAAGTCGAAGAACTTCCGGTGGAGAACGCGCGCCGCTTGAACAACGCCGTCTATACGAGCACCGAAATGCTACTCGGCTCCCGATGGTCTCTCGGGGCAGGCGCACGCGTCGACCGCGTGACCACTATGAACGAAGGCGGCTTCTTCGGCGACCAATCGACTGCGAACACGGCGCTTTCCGGCTACGGTTCCATCAAAGTCGAGCTCGCGAGGGGACTGAGCTTGACGGGCCAGCTCGCGCACGGCTTCCGTGACCCGACGCTCTCGGATCGATATTTTCGCGGCATCACCGGGCGCGGCTTCATCACCGGAAACCCGAACCTCGGACCGGAACAAGCCAATCAATTCGACGCATCGCTGCGCTACCGCCGTGGACCCGTCCGTTGGGCCGTCTTCGGTTATTTTTACCGCCTCTCGGATCTCGTGGAACGATTCGAGACGCGCGATGATTTTTTCCTTTTCCGAAATCGAGGGGAGGCTGACATCCGCGGGCTCGAAGCTGAGCTGCAGGCCGAGCTTCTGGATGGGCGTTACAACTTGGAGGTGGTGACCCACTGGTCGCATGGCAACACACGTGATGACGACGCGCCCCTCGATGACATCCCCGGTGTGAACGTGAAGTTCAACCTCCGTCGTAACCTTGCGGACAGCCGAGGCTATGCCCAAGTGCGGGTGGCGATTTTCGCGTGCGACGAACGCCCCGGGCCGACGGAGACTGCAACGCCGAGCTTTACGACGGTGGACCTAGGTGCGGGCTGGCGCCTCTCGCCGAACGTAGAGCTGCGGGGTACGGTCCGAAACCTCTTCGACACGACCTACCCGGTGAGCCCCGATCTCCGCGCGGTTTTGGCGCCGGGTATCAACGCTGTCATCGCCATCGTAGGAGAGTTCTGAGGGGAACGGCTGAGGGATCTGCTGGTACCGCGATCGCTCAGGCTCGTGCAGCAGTGGCCGCTGCTCTTGCGCGAGTAACCTTGGAGCTCGTGTCTACGGGAAGCCCGGGCTTCCTTGGATGAGACGGGCGTTGTGGATGGCGGCGTAGCTGTAAGCCACCATCAACGCGACCCGAAGCCCTAGCGCGAGCTTCGGCTTTCCGTCGCGTATGAGACGCTCGCTTGCCCAGTACACCACCGCGGGACCCACGACATGGGTCGCGACGCGGAGGCCGCGCTGCGACGCGGCGGGATTCGCCTCGTGAAGACCTTGCGAAAGGCCCCACTCCGTCGTGGCGATATCGGCTCCGGACGCGGCGAACATCCCGACACCGCTTGCGCGAAAGAACGCGGAGCGCCCGTCGTCAATGATGAAGTCGCCTTCGGGCGACGGCAGACGGAACGACTCGAGGTCGCTTTCGGTAGGCTCGAGCGGGCGGGTTTGTTGCGGGTTGTCATTTTCGGTGTCGTCAGCGAGAGTGACACCCGTGAGGGCGAGGATCGAACATAGGGCGACGCAGAGGGTGCGGGCCATGGAAACCTCCGAGGTGGGACCGAGAAGCACGGAGGGGGAGTGCGGCTGGGCCTTTTTGGGGAGGGTTACTGCAAAGATGATACCGGACCGCGCGAAGCGCTATCGTCCAGTGGGCACGGCACTTACGGGGTCCATCGCGACGCCTATAGTGGGGTGAAGCCCCCAGAAGGGGAGAAGAGCCCTACGTGTCGAGGTCCGCTAGAATCTCGGCGGGATGGGCGCCGGCGTCGACCTGTGGATAGGCCTTCCGCACGTTTCCATCCACGCCAATCAAGTAGCTGACCCGCTTGGCGTGAGACGCGCTCTGGTCGTCGCAAGCTCCATAGGCCAAACCGATCGCTCGGTCGGTATCGCAAAGAAGCGGGAAGTTGAAGCTGAACTTGTCCACGAACGCCTTGTTCTCGTCCACCGTGTCGAAGCTCACGCCGAGGACATAGACGTTCTTGTCGTTGAATTGTTGGTTGTTGTCGCGGAACCCGCAACCTTCGCGCGTTCACCCGGGGGTGTCGGCCTTGGGATAGAACCAGAGGATGACGTTCTTGCCCTTGTAGTCGCTGAGGCGCACGGTCTCGCCTAGATGGTTCTGCACGGTGAACTCTGGGGCTGGTTGACCTACTGGAATCATCTTAGTTTCTCCGGGCTCTCTGACGACGGGCTTGCTGCGACCTGGGAGTCTCGCCTTTTGAAGTCGCTCCAGGCGACCTTCTGGCGTATATGTAGCGAGCGAAACAACACGCGGCCCTGAATGTAGAAATTGGCGCGTTCGGGCAGCCAGATGTCGATGTCCTCACTCACCGGTTGGCGCATGAAGGTTCCCTTCATCTGAGAGATCGAGCCGAGCATGCCCCACCAGAGCCTGACGCGATCCGTGAGCTCGAACTCGATCCGCGCGATCTGGAACGTCTCCGCGTCGATCCAGAGAGAGCCCGTGGTTTTATTGAGCAGGCGGTCCATACGCTTTTTCTGCGGGAGCTTTCCGGGCTTGGGCTTATAGGACAAGACGTAGGTCTTGCGACCAGACAAATCGCGGGTGTCCTCGAGCTCAAAGTCATAACGAGCGATGAGCTGTTCATTGAAATCGACGCGTTCTTCGGCATCGTTGTGCCGCGCTTCGCCTTTCGCGATCTTCTTGCGAAAGTTTCGCTCGCGCTTGGCTTCGCGCTTCAGCTCTTTCTCGGTGAGCGGCTTTCCGTCTTTCTCGACGAGGCGTTCATAAGCAACGGCTTCGATGTGATTGCTTTCGAAAAGCCGCTCCTCGACTTCTTTGACGTTCCCATTCCTGTCTAATTTTTCGGTGATGCTCAGAAATGCGTAGTCGTATTTGACTTCATTGCCGGCTTCTTCGTGCAGGCGCTGAACCTCGATCGCTCTTTCGAGGATCTCGTCGACACTCGGGGCGTTTACAAGCGAGCCCGCGAGAAGCAGGGTGAGCAGCATCGACCCGGATTGTCAGATTCAGGCGAGAATGGCTTTCACGCCGGAAATGGCGCGCTCGACATGCTCCATCGTGTTGTAGACGTGGGGGCACAGCCGGATTCCGCCGGTCCCCGCACCCGCAATGCCGTGCTCTTCGTAGAGTCGATTCAGGGCTTCGCGGCTCTTGCTACGCTCGACCTGGATGATGCAGACGCCGCCCGAGAGCTTCGGGTCCTCGGGAGTCACGAGTGTTGCGCCCGCGTCGACGAGCCCGGCTTTGAGGGCCGTGGCGAGCTCCGTCATGCGTGCTTCGACCTGAGCTGCGCCGATAGCGTTATGGAAATCCACCGTGGTGCCGATGGCCGCGAGACACGCGTCGTCACGTTGGCCTAGCGATTCGAATTTGCGGGCGCCGGTGGGGTCGGGGTCGACGTCGTCACCCCACCCCGGAGCGACGATGTTCGGCCAAATGCGCGGGATGTTCGACGCTTTGACATAGAGCACGCCCGCTTCCTTCGGTCCCATGAACCACTTATGCGCTGAAGCGGAATAGGAGTCGCAACCGATGTCGCGCAGATTTACGTCGAGTGCACCCCAGCTCTGCGCGCCGTCGACATGAACGTAAACGCCTTTGGCGTGCGCCGCCTCGACGATCTGTTTCGCGGGAAGGTGGATTCCGCTCACGTTCGAGACATGCGTGATCGACAGCACTTTGGTCTTTTCCGAGAGCGCCGAGATGAAGGTGTCGATGAGCTCTTGGGAGCTCTTCGGATGCTTCGGTGTCGAAACGCGTTTTATGGTAAGCCCGAAACGCGCTGCCCTCACGTCCCAGGCGACGTTATTCGTGGGGTGGTTCTGGTCCCAGAGCAGGACTTCGTCGCCCTCTTCGAGAGAGAGGCCGTTATTGATGGTGTTGTTCGCCTCGCTCGTGTTGCGCACGAGGGCGATTTCGTCGGCGGAGACGCCAAGCTGTTTCGCGACTTTCTCCCGGGAGGCTTCACGGAGCCCACGGAATTTTGCTCGGTTGTTGAACGAGCAGTCGCGGTCGATATCCGCGGTCAGCTCCGAGACACGCTCCGCTACCGCCCGCGAAGATGGGCACAAATTGGCGGCGTTCATCGGGACTTTTTTCTCGCTGAAAGAAAACTGCGCGCGAACGAGATGCCAATAGGCTTCGCCGTCGACGGACGTTTCCGCGAGCGTCGACGCTTCACTGGATTCGAGAGCGATGGGCAAAAGGGCCGCCGATGCGGCGACTTCTTTGAGAAAGGACCGGCGAGAGTTCATTGGAGCCTCCTTCGATCTGCCAAAAGGCGATCGTTGCCAGGATGATACCGCATTTGTCAGGTCATCGTCTCGGCCTTGGGTGGAAGCGGGGGCGCGAGGGCGCGGAAAAGAGTCGGGGACAAGGTCGCAGTGACTACGGCCAGCAAGATGGCGATGGCGCGGTCTTCTGTCGAGAGAAGACCGAGCTCCACGCCGACGGTGGCGACCGCGATGATGAGGCTCAGTCGCGCGGACAGGAGGACGCCCGCGGCGAGGACCTCCCGCGCCGTGAAGCCGTGTAGAAAGAAAAGTAGGCTCGGCAGAATCTTGACCGCGAAGGCTGCAGCGATGACGAGGAGCGCTTTGACGAACACGTCAGGGTTAAGGACCACGTCGAGCTCGAAGCGAAGGCCAACATTGATGAAGAAAATCGGGATCAGAAAACCGTAAGAGAACCCGTTCAGCTGGTGCTCGAGCACACCACGGCTTCGGAAAACGATGGCGAACACGGTACCTGCGAGAAAAGCTCCCAGGATCGGCTCGACGTCGAGCGCCATCGAGAGTCCGACGAAGGCGAGCATGAGCGCGAGACTCGCCCGCATGCCGAGCTCTTCGGGATCGTCCCCGGAAAAGAGCCGGCGAAAACGCTCCGGATACCACCAGACAGCCAGCCGCAAGCTGCGCAGAACTAGGATGATGGCAATAAAGAGCGCGGGCATCTGCAGGAGCTCGAGCCCCACGCCGTGCCGCTCGACGAGCGCCAGCATGGCGACGAGCACGAGCGTCAGGAAGTCGGCGATGATCGCGGAGATCAATATGTATTGGCCTAGTGGCGTCGTAATCCGCCGCGTGTTTCTGAGCGTCGGCACCACGAGGCCCACGGAGGTCGTGGCGAGCACGAGCGTCATGAACGCGTTGTAGCCGAGGCGCATCGTGAACCAGTTGGAGACCGCGAGGGTCGCGAGGAAGACGCCGAGAAGGATGAGCAGGCGCCGTCGTCCCTGACGTTCGATCGCGCGGAAATCGATCTCGAACCCAGCGAGGAACATGAGAAGGTACAGGCCGAGCTGCCCGAGCAGATCCAGAAGCTCCGAAGGTTCGATCCACCCCAGGACGGGCCCGACGAGCACACCGAACAAAAGCTCCAATACGACCGCGGGCGTCCGTAGGTGTGAAGCGATGAGCGGCAGGAAGAACGCCGCGGATGCAATCAGGATGAGAGCGGTTGCTTGCTCCATGCTGCCGCCACCGTCAGGCGCGTTCGCCGACCAAATCGACGATAGCGAGCGCGAGCACCTTCGTTGCGTTGACGAGATCCTCGACGAGGCAATATTCATCGACCTGGTGCGCGAGCTCCAGGATGCCGGGACCATAGGCTACGCAATGCTCGACGCCCGCGATCCGCGCGACGTGCTTGTGGTCGTAAGTGCCAGGGCTCGCGATGCGCTCGGCGGGTTTCCCGAGGACCGACCGGATCGCGTCATCAAGGGCACTGATGACGGGCGAGTCCGAAGGGGTCTCGACCGGATGGACGACCATGAGGTCCTCGAGCTCGTAGCGGCCGCCATTGCCTATGGACGCCAGGAGGGACTCGATCTCCTGCTTGGCTTCGTCGAACCCCTCTTCGCGCAAGAAGCGCCGGTCGAATATCGCTTCACAGCGGTCCGCGACGCATGGGCTCTGAGGCTCTTGTCCCGCTTGGCCGCCGAGGATCGCGTTGACGTTCAAGGTCGCGTGACGCGCCCCTTCAGGGACGACGGGCGTCGACGTCGTTCGGGCCTGAAGCGCCGGGGTGAGATCGCGGCGTACGGCCTCGAGAAGAGCGCCCATATGCTCGATTGCGCTCTCCCCGAGAAAAGGCATGCTGCCGTGGGCGATGCGGCCATGCGCGGTCACTTTGAACCAATAGACGCCTCGATGGCCGATGCAGATGCGATCGACGTTCAGAGGTTCAGGAATGATGACGTAGTCGGTTCGATCGCGTGATATGCGCCCTTCCTCGCAGAGAAAGGCGACCCCGGCGAAACCGCCGCTCTCTTCGTCCACGGTGCCACTTATCTCGATAGTTCCGTGGAGCGCAATGCCCGCTCGGCGGATTGATTCCGCGGCGTAGACGGCCGCGGCGATGCCGGCTTTCATGTCGCAGGAGCCACGCCCGAAGAGCTTGCCGTCACGGACGATGCCAGCGAAAGGGTCGACGGTCCAGCCGGTTCCGGGCGGGACGACGTCGATGTGGCCGTTGAGATGGACGAGCGGCCGGTCCGCGGCGCCGCGCTTGATGCCAACGACGTTGACGCGCGGGTGCTCTTTGGAGTGCTCGGGCATGTCCGAGGCGGTCGGGTAGTCGACCTCGAATTCGAGTGCTTCGAGCCGCGTCCCGATAAATCGCGACGCGTCGCGGTAGGCGTCGCCCGGCGGGTTGACGGTGGGTATGCGGACGAGCTCGGCCGCGAAGTCGATGATCTCGTCGCGCGCGCTCTCGACTTCGGCGAGTAGCTTGTCGGTGTCGGTGTGGGGTTTCATCGATGAGGCACGATATCAGCATCGAGCCGCTTGCAGCTACAGGAGTAGAAAGGGCAGTGCTCGATGCGCTAATTCCGGAGCGCCTCATCCCAGTTGAGTAGCACCGTGAGAGGAGAGGAAGCTTTCAGGGAACGAATGAAGACGAACCGCTCGCCGTCGGCGCTAATGTCGAAGAAGCTATCACTGAGTCCCGTACTCAGATTGACGAAGAACAGAACGTGGCTCTCGCGGATCCGAATCTCCGTGCCGTCGGTTTCGACGCGCGTCGACACCAACTCGCGGCCAGCGTTCATGTACAGGGTCTCTCTACCATCGGGGCTCCATCGTGGACCGCCGCCACCACCCGACGACACCGGCCACTTGCGCCCCGTCGACGGAAACGACCGCCCGTAGATCTCGTAGCGCCCGGTCTCGTCCGATTGATAAGCGACGAACTTGCGGTTCGGTGCGAATGCAGGCCTTCTTTCATGACATGAGCTTGCCGCCAAAGCGAAAGACGCCTTTTGCTTGCCTTCCATCGGGAGCATCCAGATACCGGGCTCTTCGGAGCTCGTGTACGCGACATAGAGTCCGTCCGGCGACCAATCCGAGGGGTGTAGGTTGCCTTCCGAAGCCGCCATGAGCTCCGCGTCGCCCGCACCGTCCGAGCGCTTCCGATAAATGTCGAGCGTCCCCGCGCGCCTCTTTCCGATGTGACCGATCGCGTCGGCGCCTCTGAGTCCTCGTTTTCCGGACCAACCGTAACGAGCTTCGCAATCCCGAAATCAAGGATCTTCACCCGGCCGTCGGTCGTCACGATGATGTTCTCCGGCTTCACGTCGCGACGGACGATCCCGGCATCGCTCTCGAGAAGAAAGACCCGAAGAAGAGGCTCGAGCGGCGAAGAAAGAAGCAGCAGGCCAGAACGGCGAAATCTCGTTCAAACGAGGTCGCGAAAAAAGACGAGCCAGCTGAGTCTCGATACATTGCCCCCGAGGTTCTCGAGCGAGTACACGAACGTGACTCATACCGATGTGTCTTTCGTGGCCGTGATGGGAGGCGATGTACGGCGCGGGCAGGACTCCATATCGACCACTCGGACCCATTTGGCATCTTTCACAGCAACGAGGAGTCCCTTCTAAGGCTCCTATGTCCGCAGCATAATCTTTTAGAGGCGGAGCGTGTATATGGGCCAACTTTTATCCGGCGAAAGATCGATGAGAGGAGAAAGGCTCGGTCGCCATGAGTTAAACGCTGAAGGCAGTCATCCGGCGCTGAGTTGCCCCAAGAGTTACGCCAGCCAAGTTGGCTCTCTTCCCACGAAAGTTGCGAATAACGTCGGTATCCTTGTCCCCGTTGGAGGGACGTCTGCTTGAAAGAGTTTTGACCCGACAAAAGCCAGACGCCCGACGGTCGTTCATTTGTCAACGGGTTTGCCGCAGGCCTGCGACATATGAGGTGGACCCCATTCTCTGGACCAAAATGGGGGGTAGCTAAGGTGGAGCCTGCCGAGTTGAACACGTCGTGGTCATAGTCGCCCCTGCTCGCTCGGATACCGGGAAGCGCGTCTTCTTCCCTTTCCTAGACGTGAGGCTGAAGTACGGGCCATGCCGCGGCGCACCGGACTCGGCGCGGCCAGTTCTGATGCGAGCCTTACCGAACAGCTGTGGGCCATCCACCCCTACTGCTACTATCGTCGTAGGAAATGAGCTCGCAAAACTACTCCACTCGCGATCCGAGCTTCCGCACGCTGGTGACGTGCGCCGGGGGGTGGCGGCGCGAGCTACTTGGATCCGTAATGCCTGTGCATGAGAGAATCGCCGCGTGATGTGGCTAACTATGTGGCTTGTCGTGCTCGGTGCGGCGCAAGACGAAGGCGGCTCGGGTCTCACGCGGATAGACGGCATCCGTGTTGGACACCACACGCTCGAAGAGAGGCCGACGGGGTGTACGGTCATTCTCACCGTAGACGGCGCCGTGGCGAGCGTCGATGTGCGCGGTTCGGCGCCAGGAACGCGCGAGACGGATTTGCTCGACCCAATCAACACCGTAGAGCGGGTACACGCGATCGTGTTGTCGGGCGGGAGTGCTTTCGGCCTCGATGCCGCTTCCGGTGTCGTTCGCTTTCTCGACGAGCGCGATATCGGCTTTGACGTCGGCATCGCCAAAGTACCGATCGTTCCGGCAGCGGTCCTCTTCGACCTTGGCGTGGGCGGTAAGCCCGATATCCGGCCCGGTGCGGATTGTGGTTACAAGGCAGCCGAAAAGGCTACGGCAGGGAAGATCGCCGAGGGGAATGTCGGGGCTGGCGCCGGCGCGACGGTCGGGAAGAGTGCGGGGTCGGCCCGCGCGATGAAGGGGGGGATAGGTAGTGCCGCTATCGAGCTGCCGAACGGCTTGATCGTCGCGGCACTCATGGCGGTCAATGCGGTGGGTGACGTGATCGACCCGGCGACCGGCGAAGTCGTGGCGGGCGTGCGCACCGAAGATGGGACAGCGCTCGCCGATGCCCGCAAGCTGCTGCGCTCCGGGGCTCTCATCCGTGGGCGGCGCGGTAGGAACACCACGATAGGTGTCGTGGCCACCAACGCGCGGTTGACGAAAACACAAGCGAACAAAGTTGCGCAGATGGCGCATGATGGATTGGCGCGCGCGATCTACCCGGCCCATACGCCTTCGGACGGCGACGCGATCTTCGCGCTCGCGCTCGGTGGGTGGTCGGGCGACGTCAACCTATCCATGATCGGCGCGCTGGCCGCCGAGGTGACGTCGGAAGCGATCTTGAGCGCGGTGCGCCACGCGGAGAGCATCGCGGGATTTCCCTCGGCCGCGGAGCTTCGTTGAATCTCTACCTCGTCGCCATCCTCGGTTATTCGGGTCTACTGATCGTCATCGGTCTTCTTGTGGGCCGCGGCGTCAAGAGCACCGATACCTTCTTCGTCGCGGGCCGCAATCTGGGCCCCGTGCTGCTTTTTTCCACGCTTCTCGCGGCGAATATAGGGGCGGGCTCGACGATGGGAGCCGCAGGGATCGGTTATGCACGCGGCCTCGTTGGCTGGTGGTGGGTTGGCTCCGCGGGGCTCGGAACGCTCTTGCTCGCGTTTTGGGTGGGCCCGCGGGTGTGGCGACTCGCGAAAGAGCACGACCTTCAGACGGTTGGGGATCTTCTCGAGCTCCGCTACGGCGGCGCGGTCCGCGGTGTCGTCGCAGTACTTCTCTGGGTGACGACCCTCTTCGTGCTCGCGGCGCAGCTGATTGCGGTGGCTATCGTGCTCCAGAGCGTGGCCGGCATCCCGAAGGTTTATGGCTGCCTCATCGGAGGCATCGTTGTCTCCGCTTACTTCACTGCGGGCGGTCTCTTATCCTCCGCATGGGTGAACCTCGTGCAGTTGGTCGTGCTCACCGCGGGCTTCGTTTGGATCGTGCCGGCGGCACTCGACTCGGTGGGTGGCTTCAGTGGCTTGACGATAGAAACGGGCTACACGGATATTTGGCAAGGCGGCGGGCCCGCGCTCTACTACATGGCGCTTCTCGTTCCGGCCTTCATTATCTCTCCCGGGCTCGTGCAGAAAGTCTATGGCGCGCGGGATGAGCGCACGGTGCGCATTGCGGTCGGCGCCGCCGGCCTGGCCTTGATGGTCTTTGCTTTCTTGCCGGTGCTCCTCGGAATGGTGGCGCGCGTTCACTTTCCCGATCTTTCGACGCAGGCATTAGCGCTCCCGACTTTGCTCGTGCGCGAGATGCCTATAGCACTCGGCTGTCTCGGGCTCGCGGCCGTCTTCTCGGCGGAAGTGAGCTCGGCGGACGCGGTCCTTTTCATGCTATCAACGTCGCTCTCGCGCGATCTCTATCGGCGCTTCGTGCGCCCCGACGCTTCCGATGCTGACGTCTTGCGGGTCGCGCGCGGCGCGGCGCTCGTCGGCGGTCTCCTGGGCGTCGTGTTCGCCATCGCGTTCGAGACCATCATCGGAGCGCTCACGGTGTTCTATTCCTTCCTGAGCGTGCTGTTCTTCGTCCCCGTCATCGCCGCGCTCTACACACGGCGAGCTGGAGCTCCCGAGGCTTTTGCTGCCGTTGGGCTCGGCATCCCGGTCTTGATCGTCGTCGACGTGATGACTGCCGGCCGGGGCTTTGGCATCTGGAACCCGACGCTCATCGGCCTCCTCGTGAGCGGAGGTGCCTTCATCAGCGTCTTTGCTGTCAGGAGAAAGGAGTGACGATGTTTCGTTTGGATGACCAGGTCGTGGCCGTCATCGGTGCGGCGTCCGGGATTGGAGAAGCGGTGGCGCTAGCGGCCGCGGCGCAAGGGGCGCGGGTGGTGGCGCTCGACGTCAACGAGGCAGGGTTGAAGTCTGTTTCCGAGCGCATCATCGAGCGTGGCGGGCGGGCCGAGTCTTTCTTTCTCGATATTCGAGACGGCAACGCGGTCGAGAAAGTATTTGCGGATATCGGAAAGATCGACGGAGTCGTCAGCACCCCGAGCATCAACGTTCGCAAGCGCATCCTCGACTATTCCGACGAGGAGCTCGACCGCGTGCTCGACGTAAATTTGAAAGGCAGCTTCCACGTGCTTCAGTCCGCGGGAAGAGTTATGTCGAAGCAAGGACGCGGGAGCATCGTTGTCTTTTCGTCGATTCGCTCGCTCGTCGTCGAGCCAGGTCAAGCCGTCTACGCGGCGACCAAGGCGGGCATCGTGCAAATGGCCCGTACCCTCGCTTGCGAGCTCGGGAGCTTGGGGGTTCGCGTGAACGCGGTGGCTCCCGGGGTGGTCGAGACACCGCTGACCGCGCCCATTCGAGACAAGCCGGAGTGGTATCGGGCCTACGCGGAGAAGACCGTTCTCGGGCGATGGGCGTGTCCGGAGGAGATGGCGGGGCCCACGGTGTTTCTTCTTTCCGATGCCGCGAGCTATGTGACGGGAACCGTGCTTTTCGTCGACGGCGGGTGGACCGCCGCGGATGGCCGCTTCACGCCTCCTTAGCTTGATCGAGTCAAAAGTCGCTTAGTCGCTTTACTTTCCAATGACGCAGTCGTACACTCGGTGCGGCAAGGCACCCGATAGTGGCCCGACAGACCCCGCAACCCGCGGGATAACATCATCTAGAACTGAGATCTCGTTAGAAGCCCCTATGAACATATTACTGTACAACCCCGACAACGGGGTCACACGCAACTTCATGCCGCATCTCTGGATGTTTCTACTGAAGTCCTTGACACCCCCAGGGCATCGGGTGTTCCTCATCGACGCTAACGCGCGGCCGATGTCCGAGTCCGCCCTGGCCGCGTTCGTCAAAGACAACGATATCGAGCTCGTGGGGATTGGCGCGATGACACGCATGGCGGCGCGTGCGTACCGCGCGGCGGACGCCCTTCGGGGTGCCGGCGCCAAGGTGGTGTTCGGCGGCCCCCACGTCACCGAAGTACCCGACGAGCCTCTCGGACGGACCGATGAGCCCAGGCACGCGGATGCCGTCGCACTGGGTGAAGCCGATCAGACCTGGCCCCGGATAGTTGAAGACGCGGCGCGGGGACAACTGAAGGAAATCTACGAGCCCGTCGATGCCTCGGGCGTTGAAGTCAAGCCGGACCTGGCTGACTATCCGAGAATCCCCTGGGACACGCTGGACCTGGATCAGTTCAACTTGATTCCGTCAGCGCTGCACCCGTTACTGAAGAAACTGGGTTGGTGGAAATCTCTGCATGTCGTTCCGCTCGAATCCGGTCGGGGCTGCCCCTACGGCTGTGACTTCTGCACGGTGACCGGATTCTTTGGCGACTCGATTCGTTTCCGGACGGATGAAAGCGTCGTCGAAGAGCTCCTGCTCATCAAGGAGCGGGCGAGGCGAGACGGCGGCAAGATCGCGGTGTTCTTCATCGACGACAATTTCGCCATCAACGTCAAGCGCACCAAGTCGCTGCTGCGGGCGATCATCGCGGCTGACGCTATCCTCCCGTGGGTTGCGCAGATCAGCATCAACCTGCTCCGCGACGAAGAGCTGCTGGACTTGATTTCCGCCAGTGGCGGCCGGTGGATATTCATCGGAATGGAATCGATCGACCCGGCCAACTTGAAGGCGGTCAACAAGAGCTTCAACAAGCCAGCGGAGTACGAAGGTATCCTGCACAAGTTGGCGGACCGCGGGCTGTACGCCATCACCTCTTTCATTTTCGGGATGGACGGTGACACTCCGGGCGTAGCCTCACGCACGCTGGATCAGATCGAATCCTGGCCGCCGGGTCTGCCTGTGTACGGCCTGTTGACCCCGTATCCCGCGACGCCGCTCTACGATCGGCTGTTAAAGGAAGGGCGTCTGACGCGCCCGACACACTGGCTCGACTTCCGCCCGTTCAGGATGGCGTTTACGCCAAAGGACATCACGGTCGACGAGTCGGAGGCGGAGGTGCGTAGTGCCTGGGCACGGTCCTACTCCCGCGCCGCCATCAGCAGGTCGCTCCGGAAGATCAAGCACCGTCCGTTTGGCGAACGGGCGACGATGTTCGGCTCTGCGTTGGCGTTTCGGGGCATCTTCTTCCCTCAGGTGAACAAGCGAGACTGGGTCGTGCTGCTCCTTCAGCATTCCCGAACCATAGTCGGATTGGTGCTCGAGGGCTTGTGGATGAGCTTGAGAAGAAAACCCAAGCCTAAGTTGCCAGCACCGGTTCAGGCCCCGCCTGTGTCGGTCGAGCTCCCCGTTCCCCCGCCACCGGTCGAAAATCGCGAGCCCGTTTTGACGAGCGACGAGCGATAAGACTCGCGTTCGGGAGAATTTTACTCAGCCAGTCAACTACTATCGTTGTGCTTATCTCTGGGAGCTTAGCGGGGAGGGACGACCAAAGGGATCACTTCTCTTTTGTTGCGACGGTACACGCGAAAGTCTTTCTGGTCCACAGTGATGACGGCATGAGATGGATGAAGCTCGCTCATCCGAACCAGACAGAGATCCGCTAAGTCGGGCTTCCGATCGGCGTAGCGGATCGCCAAAGCTTCGAGCTGCGGAAGGTGCTCGTTGCATTCGAACGCGACCGTCGTCAGCCCGTCCCTGATCATGGCTAGAACGATGCCGACATTCTGAAGATGAAATGACGTTTCGGCCAGAACGGCCTCGCATGTGAGCACTGGAGCCGAAACTTGTTCGGCTACTCTCACAGCCCAGTCGTGATGACGATCGTTCCGGTTCGCGAAAGCGACGAGGAAGCCCGTGTCTGCGATTCCCTTCAAGGTTGCGAGAACCCTTTTCGCTCAGAAAGGTCCTTGGGCCCGTCTACGGTCCCTGCGAGTCGCAGGAACTCCCGATCGTCGGCGCCTGCCTTGGCACGTTCCAATTGATCGCGTACGATTTGCCCTTGAGATACGCCGGTCCTTTTCGCATAGTCTTCTAGCCAAAGCGCGAGCTCCGGTGTAAGACGAATCGTAAGTGTATGACCCATACTCACATAGCGTATTACAAGGTGGGGAAAAGAGCTAGCGAAACTTCCCTCTGGACCATGCTAGATAAAGGACGGCAGCGGCGAGCGCAGCGAGCACGGGCACCCACCGTGAGCCACCCTCGCGCCGAGGTATCGTCATCGGGCTGTTTTCCCCCAAAATCGTCGC
>SMVB01111540.1_pt1 | contig 29665 bp, 37 predicted proteins | sample 2456461 | NCBI WGS metagenome assembly SMVB01 (sample SAMN11095934, study PRJNA526329) | marine sediment metagenome | biome: Marine sediment; feature: Surficial sediment; material: Deep marine sediment; isolation source: Hadal surficial sediment | place: Pacific Ocean | collected 2014-05 | depth... | reverse complement strand
GCCCATGACATAGGTGCGGATCGCCGAATGGCCGACATAGCTCGCGTAGTTGATGCCCTTGGGCAGGGCCGCGACGGTGTCGAGGAATTCGGGGAAGGTTTCCCACGACCAGGGAATCCCCGCCTCCATGGCCGCCGGGGGGATTTCCTCGGCCATCTCCAGGTTGGTGAATACCAGCTGTTTGTCGCGCTCGGCGCAAGGGGCCAGGGTGAACCCGCAATTTCCCATCACCGCCGTGGTCACGCCGTGCCAGCAGTTATTGCTGCCGATCTCATCCCAGAAGATCTGGGCGTCGTAATGGGCGTGGCCGTCGATGAACCCCGGCGCCACCACATGGCCTTCGGCGTCGATCACCTCATGGGCCGCCGCGCCTCGGAGGTCGCCGATCTCGGCGATCATGGCGTCCTTGATCCCGACATCGGCGCGGGTGCCTGGCAACCCCGACCCGTCGACCAGGGTGCCGCCGCGAATGATCAAGTCGTATGTCATGGATCCATCCCCCGAAGTTCGTTTTGCCGCCATTGTAAAGAATTAGGGCGCGCCGCGCGCGCCTTTAGCGGATCACCGGGCCATATTGACCGGCCCGGTCCCTGGCCCCTACACTCCGGCCGGTCGATCGACGAGGCGGGGCGGGTGAATGGCGGAAACAACCGATTGCGTGATCATCGGCGCGGGGGTCATCGGTCTCGCCTGCGCCCGCGAGATGGCCTTGGCGGGCCATGAGGTGGTGGTCATCGAGGCCGAGGACGCCATCGGCATGCACACGTCTTCGCGCAACACCAGCTGCATTCACGCCGGCATCAACTACCTTCCCGGCAGCCTCAAGGCCCGCCTGGTGCTTCGCGGCAAGGAACTTCTCTATCAATTCTGCCCCCAACACGGCGTCGGCCACCGGCGCTGCGGCAAGCTCATGGTGGCGCTGGACGAGGCCGGCGCCATGGAGCTGCCCAGGCTCAAGGCCAATGCCGAGACCAACGGGCTGAACGACATGGAATTCCTCGAGCCCGCCCGGGTCCGCGAAATGGAGCCCGAGCTGCGCTTCCACACGGTCCTCTATTCGCCGTCGTCGGGCATCATCGACACCCATGAACTGATGCTGGCGCTGCTGGGCGAAGCCGAGGAAAATGGCGCGGCGCTGGCGCTGTCCAGCCCCGTCCTGGGCGGCCGGGTCTCAGGCGCGGGCCTGGAGATCGACGTCGGCGGCAAGCAAGCCGTGACCCTCCGATGCCGCAGCTTAATCAATGCCGCGGGCTTGGGCGCCCAGAAGGTCGCCGCTGCTATGGACGGCGTCCCGCCCGCCACCGTGCCGGCCCAGGTGCTGCAAAAAGGCATCTATTTCGTCGCCGCGTCCAAGCGGCCGTTCAGCCGCCTGATCTATCCGCTGCCGGGCGCCCACGCCACCACGGTCCATGTCAGCCCCGACATCTCGGGCGCCGTGCGTTTCGGTCCCAATACCCTGCCCACCGACCGCGTCGAGTATTCCGTGGACGAGAGTCACGCGCCGTTTTTCTACGCCGCCGCGCGGCGCTTCTGGCCGGCCATCGAAGACGGCGACCTGGTGCCGGGTTGGGCGGGCGTGCGCCCCAAGACCAGCAATCAACGCGCTTCGCGCAACGATTTCATCATCCAGGACAAGAAGGTCCACGGCGTCCCTGGGCTGGTCAACCTCTACGGCATCGAATCGCCGGGCCTGACCAGTTCCATGGCCATCGCCGAACACGTCCACTCTCTGATCGGGCACGGCCTGGTCAGGGCCGCCTGAGCAAGCGGCGGGGAACGGGCCATGTTAGAAGCGCTTTACCTGGTCATCGGCCTGATGATCGTCATGGCGATGATCCCCGTCATCACCATCGCCTTCCTCGCCCTGGCCATCGTCAAACGCTTCGTCATGCGCTGGAACGACCCGGTGGAGCGCTACCGCTTCCGGGTGCGGCTCGGCGGCAACGTCGCCTATTTCGTGGCCCTGCTCAACGCCATGGCGGTGATCTATTACTTCATCATTGCCGGCCTGCCCATGGGGGCACAATTCGAGCCCTGGGTCACCACCGTTTCCCTGCGCCTGCCCGAGGGCTGGTACCTGGCGACTACGGTGGCCTTCGCCTTGGGCGGTTTGCTTCTGAAGATCACCCGCTCGGCCATTGCCGCGGCCTTTCTCCTGGTGGTCTTCTCGGCCCAGATCACCATCGAACTGGCGCCGACGATCTTTGCCCTGGCCAAGGATCCCGGCCTCTTCGCCCGCTTCTTCGAGGAAATCGAACGCATGCACCAGGGCTACCAACAGGTCGGCGGCATCCCCAAGACGGTCATGGGGACGGTGCTGGCCGGGCTGGTCTATGGTCTCGCCGTCCAGGCCACCTATTACGTTTTGGCGGTGACCGCCTTCCTGATCGCCCTCCAGGGATCGCTGGGACTCCGCGCCTTGGGTCCCCCGTGGGAGCGCCACCACCCCCTCGACGATCGGGAAATGACCAGGCCGCGCCGGTCCTAGTCCGCCTTGATCGGGCCGGGCCCCGGCTCTTCCAGGGAGGCGAACAGCGATGCGTTGCCGCCGGCCGCCGCGGTATTGACCGAGAGCGTGCGCTCGGTGGCGAACCGCGGCAGGTAGTGCCGTCCGCCGGCCTTGGGCCCGGTGCCCGATAATCCCTCGCCGCCGAACGGCTGGGAACCGACCACGGCGCCGGTCATGGCCCTGTTCACGTAAACGTTGCCCGCCGGCACCCGGGCCCGCACCCGCGCCCAGGTGGCCTCGATGCGGCTGTGGATGCCAAGGGTCAGGCCGTAACCGGTCGCCGCCACGCGGTCGAGCACCCGGTCCAACCCTTTCGCCGAAAAGCGCAGGACGTGGAGCACCGGGCCGAACACCTCGCGTTGGGGGATGTCGCCAGGGCCGATCTCGTAGGCCACCGGCGCGAACCAATGTCCCCGATCGAGCCCGGCGGGCAGGGGCGTGCGGGCGATCAGCCGCGCCCGGGCGGCCAGCGCGCGGCTATACGCCCTGAGCCCGGCCCGCGCCTCGCGGTCGATGATGGGCCCGACATCGGTGGTCAGACGGGCCGGGTCACCCACCACCAGCTCGGCCATGGCGCCCGCCAGCATCTTCAAGGTTCTATCCGCGACGTCGTCTTGGAGAACGAGAAGGCGCAAGCCCGAACAGCGCTGGCCGGCGCTCCCGAATGCCGAGCGCAGGACATCGCCGACCACCTGTTCGGCCAGGGCCGAGGAATCGACGATCATGGCGTTGAGCCCGCCGGTCTCGGCAATCAAGGGGATGATGGCGCCTTCCCGGGCGGCCAGCGCGCGGTTGATCCGGGCCGCGGTCTCGGTCCCCCCGGTGAAAGCGACGCCGTTGACGCGATGATCGCGGACCAGGTGGCCGCCCACCCGTTGGCCAGATCCAGGCAGCAGCGCAAGGGCGCCGGCCGGCACCCCCGAGGCGATCAGGTGCCCCACCGCGCGTTGGGCGACCAACGGGGTCTGTTCCGCCGGCTTGGCGATGACGGCGTTGCCCGCGGCCAGGGCGGCGCTCACCTGGCCCATGAAGATCGCCAGGGGAAAATTCCACGGGCTGATGCAGGCAAAGACGCCGCGGGCGGTGAGGGCGACGCTGTTCTCCTCGCCGGTAATGCCGGGAAGAATCGAAGGCTCGGCGAAGTCGGCCCGTGCCCGGGCCGCGTAATAGCGGCAAAAATCGACCGCCTCGCGGACCTCGGCCAAGCCATCGGCGATGGTCTTGCCGCCCTCATGGACCAAAAGCAGGACCAGGGAAGGGGCATCGGCTTCCATGGCGTCGGCGGCGCGGTCCAGGCAAGCGGCGCGCTCGGCGGCCGGGACGGCGGCCCAATCGGGAGCGGCCCGGTGGGTGGCGCAAAGCGCCGCCTCTACGTCTTTGGCCCGGGCCTCCCACACCCGGCCCACCTGACGGGATTGGTCGGCGGGGGCGCCGACCGGGCGCGGCGCGCCCTCCTTTACCGCCCGGCCGCCGATCAGCGGGGCGGCCTCGAAGCGGCGGCGCGCCGCCGACGTCATGGCGTCGGCCAGGGGACCAAGATCGCCGGGATCGGCGAGATCGAGACCCCTGGAATTGGGGCGCTCGGGCGCGAACAGGTCCCTGGGCGCGCAAATCCGGGGATGGGGCACCGGCGCGCCCGCCGCCATCAGGCCCTTGAGCCGAACCGCTGGGTCGCCGACCAGGCGGGCCAGCGGCGCGCTGGCGTCATTGATGCGATTGACGAACGAGGTATTGGCGCCGTTTTCAAGCAGGCGGCGCACCAGGTAGGGCAGCAGGTCCTGGTGGCTGCCCACCGGCGCGTAGATGCGCAAGGGGTGGCCGCCCTCGGCGGCATGGCGCCCCGCCGCCGCCATGTGGCCATAGAGCGCTTCACCCATGCCATGAAGGCGCTGGAACTCGAAGCCGCCCTTGGCCACCCCCGCCTCGCTGGCCAGTTCGATCACCGCGGCGACGGTGTGGGCGTTGTGGGTGGCGAATTGGGGATAGAGGGCGTCGCCTTGGGCAAACATTTTGCGCGCGCAGGCGAGATAAGAAAGATCCGTCGCCGATTTCCGGGTAAACACCGGATAGCCGTCGAGCCCGGCTTCCTGGGCGGCCTTGATCTCGGTGTCCCAATAGGCGCCCTTGACCAGGCGCAGGCAAAACCGCCGCCGGCCGCCGCCGGCCAGGGCCACCAGCCAGTCGATGACCGCGGGCGCGCGCCTTTGGTAGGCCTGCACGCAAAGCCCCAACCCGTCCCAGCCGGCCAGCCCCGGCCGGGCGGCCACCGCCTCCACCACGTCGAGGGTCGGCTCCAGGCGGGCCGCCTCCTCGGCATCGACGGTGAGGCCGATTCCCGCCGCCGCCGCCCTTTGGGCCAAATCCCCCAGCCGCTCGGCAACCTCGCCCACCGCCCGGGGGGCTTGGGCGAACTCGAAGCGCGGATGCAGGGCCGAAAGCTTGACCGAGAGCGAATCCGCGCCGTGAAGCCCGCCGGGGCCGTTGCCCGGGCCCGGATGCGCTTCGAGGTCGGCGATGGCTTGGGCGTAGCGTTGGAAATAGCGCTCCGCGTCGCCCGCCGTCATCGCCGCCTCGCCCAGCATGTCGAAGGAATAGCGCAGCCCCGGCGCGTCGGCGGTCCGGCCTCTCGCCTCTTCGATGGTTCGGCCCATGACGAACTGGCGGCCGATGATGCGCACGGCGGCGCGCACCGCTTGGCGGATCACCGGTTCGCCGGACCGGGCGATGAGGCGGCCGAGGAAATCGCTGAAATCCCGCCCGGCGCTGCCTAGGCGGACCACCTCGCCGGTCAGCATCAGCCCCCAGGTGGAGGCATTGACCAACAGCGAGTCGCTCTGGCCCAAATGCCGGGCCCAGGCCGAGCCGCCGATCTTTTCCTCGATCAGGCGGTCTGCGGTCGCGGCGTCGGGAATCCGCAACAAGGCCTCGGCCAGGCACATCAGGGCCACGCCCTCGTGGGTCGACAGGCTGTATTCGGCGAGGAAGCTTTCCAGCCCCGCCTCGTTTTTCCGCCGCCGGCGAATGGCGCGGACCAGGCGGCGGGCGCCGAGATCGATGCGGGAACGTGCCGCCGGGGTGAACGACCCCGCCGCCAGCAGCCCGCGCACCGCGCGCCGCTCGTCCATGCGCGTGCCCGCCCGGATGGCATCCCGTTGCCGCCCTTGGCGGATATGGCCAGGGTCGATGATCACGCGATGATTATGGCGCAACTGGCGCCAAGAGATGATGGAAAAACTTTACCCGGGGCGGCAATTCACGAAAAATAGGCTCACGCGGTACTATCGACCGCGGCCCGCCCCCGTCGGTTGGAATCGCTTTTGGCCTGAAACTGCCGCGCGACCAAAATTAGCGAGAGAACAGGCGGCGCACCACTTGCTCACGGTCTAAGCTGAAGTGTCGAGCGACCTCGGTGACGATGCCGGCCAAAGTACCGACACGTAAAGTATCGTGAGCGGGAATGGTAAGGTGGTGTCGGCCGGCCTCGTCAGTGGTTAACCTCATATGGCCACCTGTCTGACGGGTAACTTCATAGCCAAAGACGCTCAGCAAACGAGCGAGGCCCCGCCCGGAGACATCGCGAGGCAGCCTCATGCGCTGATGATTTCGTCCTGGACAAAGTGGAGCCGAATCACCTTCGGCCCTTCGCCCTCATCGAAATGACAGCGGACCGCATCACGCACGTGCTCTTGCAGCGAACTTCGGTCGTCCGCCTCGGTGAAAATCGGTAGATCGAGCGCGCGCGCGATGTATCCACCCTCGGGTGAATCTTCAACGATAAAAATGACTTCTTTCATGTGTCACCATAACCAGGCTGTAATCCATGGTCCTCCGCACATTCCAAGGTCAGGCACATCGGCGCTTGATCCTATTTCTAAGGAAAGCCCCCAATCCCAGTATGCTTATGGTTTCCATATTAACCACCCTGGTCATCCCGGTCCCGCCACTGTTCATGCCGCCAGAAATATTCGGATCGACTTGTAGTTCGATACCGCACCAATAATCTCAGCATAGGACATTTCGTACAATGCGGTCCAGATGAACGGCGCGGGCCGCAAATACAGCAATGTCAAAACCGGCCAGCTTGGCACACCGGGACCGCGCGCCGCTCGTCCATGCGCGTGCGCGCCCGGATGGCATCCCGTTGCCGCCCTTGGCGGATATGGCCAGGGTCGATGATCACGCGATGATTATGGCGCAACTGGCGCCAAGAGATGATGGAAAAACTTTACCCGGGGCGGCAATTCACGAAAAAAATAGCTCACGCGGTGATGTCGACCGGGACCCGCGCGGTGTCGCCGCCGCCCTGGGGAGCCGATGGGCGGGCGGGAGCCGATGGGCGGGCGTAAGCCGATGGGCGCGGCGCCGGAGTTTCCTGGGCGCCGCCGGCATCGTCGCCAAGGCTGGCATCGTCGCCGGAACTGACCGCGCCCGAGCCGGCCGCGCCGAAACCGCCGAAGAGCCCCACCGTCACGGTGCCTCCCGCCTTCAGACCGCCATCGCTGCCATAGAGATTCAATCCCCCATCCCGGGCGACGGCGGCGGCGAGCTCGCGCGCCTGATCGACGATGGCTTGATATTCAAGACCGCCATCGCGGACCGTACCGGTCCCCGCGGTGACATGGGCGCCGACCACGACGGCGGTATCCAGGCGCACTTGGTCGGCCCGCAGCGCACCCTTGATGCCCGCCGCCGCCTCCTGGGCGGTGATCACCAGGGTCTCGGCCGAGGCGGCGGCGGCCTGGGTCAGCAGGCCGGCGGACTCCAAGCCGGTGGCGAGTTGCGCCGCGGTGGCGGCCGAAATCGTGACGGTGGTGTCGGCGCCGGGTTCACTGCCGCCCCCGGTTCCGAAGGAGAAACTTCTGGATGCACCACCGTCGCCATCCAGAAGCTTGACGTTATGGAAAAGCGTGCGGTTGACGATGTCTGTTATCTCGGTCCTGAGCGCCTCGAATTCTCTATGAAGGATGGCCCGGTCGGTGTCCGACAGGCCCCAAATGGTGGCCGCCGTGCCCGAATCCTTGGCCGTGGCGGCGATGGTCTTCATGTCGGCCAGCGCCGCCTCGATGGCGACCATGCCGGCCTCGGCCGCGGCGAGCAGGCTCTTGCCCGCGGCGGCGGCCTTGGCGCCCGCGGCCACCGCGCCCAGGGCCGCGCCAAAGGTGGCCGCGGTCCTGAGGGCCTGGCGGTCGCGCGTCAGGGTCAAGGTCGGGCGCGGCGCGGCGTTGCCCCTGATGATGGGATAGGTCGCGCTGCCGCCGAGTATTCCGGTTGCCAGTTGAACGGTCATGGACTCAAATAATCTCGTTGAGAATGAATATTTCAGAATTGCAATAACCGTTTTTCATTTCCTAATATTACTTTAGACATATTAAAGTCATGTGAAGTATAGATTATACTTATACTAAAATTGTTTCAAATTTTATCTGTAACGGTTAACGACTTGATATTTTTGAATGTTTTCTTTCCGCCCCCTAAAGCAGGCCCAACTCGCGCAGTTCGCGGGCCAGGCCGTCGGGCAGGCGGTCGGCGCCCTTGGCCCGGGGCGGGGCGGCGGCGAGGTCCGGCGGCGCGTCGTTGGCGCCGAGATAGCGCCAGCCCTGCAGCGCCCGATGGGAGATGGGTTCGGTGCGGATGATCTTGGCGGCGAGGCCGATGGCGCAACGCTTTCGCCCGTCCCCCCGGCGGCGGGTTTCCAGGGCGATGATGGCCTGGCGGGCGACGATTTCGCCGTGGATGATCCAATACATCGATCCGCCGTCGAGCACCTGGGCGGCGCGGCGCGGGAAGTTGCGGGTGAAATGCAGGGTGACGGGCCGCTCCCCCCGGGCCCGGCGTTCATCGCGCCGGGCCTTCTGGACCCGGGCGAGATGGGCGACGGAATCGATGCCCACCGCCATTTTCAGCAAATGCCAACTCATGGGGGGCCTACCACGGGATTTCCACGCCCTCATAGGTGATGAAACGCCCGGAATCTTGGCGCCCCGCGGCGGCGATCTGGCGCCTCAACCCGCGCACCGAGGTCGCCGGGTCGATGGCCGCGCTGGCCCCGCCCATATCGGTCCTGACCCAGCCGGGATGCAACGCCAGGACGATGATGCCCTTGGCGGCGGCCTCCACGGCGAGGCTTTTCACCGCCGCGTTGAGCCCGGCCTTGGTGGAGCGGTACAAGGTATAGCCGCCGTCCGTGTTGCCGCCGATGGATGCCAGGACACTGGAAATAAACGCCATGCGCCGCCCGGTTCCCCGCTCCAGGTGCGGCCGGAAGGCCTGGGCGACGGCGATGGGCCCCATGGTGTTGACCTTGAACTCATGCTCCCAGGCGACATAGTCGATCCCGCCGGTGCGCTGGCCCGAGGTCAGCACGCCCGCGTTATTGACCAGGATATCGATGGGCGCGCCTTCGAGGGACTCGGCCAAGGCCGAGATTTGCCGGAGATCGGTGACGTCCAGCGCGTGAACCGTGACATCCCCGGCGATGGCCGCAAGATCGGCGGCCCCGGCGGGGTCGCGGCAGGTGGCCAAAACGCGATCGCCCTCGGCGGCGTATTGGCGGGCGAATTCAAGCCCCAGCCCCCTGTTCGCCCCGGTGATCAGCACGCAAGCCATGGCTCCCTCAGGCCAGGAACAGCGCGGCGAAACCGAGGAAGGCCGAAAAGCCCACCACGTCGGTCACCGTCATCAGGCAGACCCCCGAGGCGATAGCGGGGTCGGCGCCCGCCCGCTCGAGGATCAGGGGAATGAGGATTCCCATCAGGCCGGCCACCAAAAGGTTCACCACAAGCGCCGCGGCGATGATCAGGCCGAGGCCCGCCGACGCGAACCAGAAAGCCGCCACCATGCCCACCAGGGCGGCCAGGATGATGCCGTTGAAGAGCCCGACGATGACCTCCTTGCCGACGATGCGCGGCGCATTGGCGGCATTGAGGTCCTTCACCGCCAAGGCGCGGACGGCCACGGTCATGGCCTGGGTTCCGGCATTGCCGCCAAGGCCGGCGACGATGGGCATGAGGATGGCCAGGGCCACCAATTCCTCGATGGTGGCCTCGAACTGCCAGATCACCAGCGAGGCGATCAGCGCGCTCACCGTGGAGACCATGAGCCAGGGAATCCGGGCGCGCGAGGTCTTGAGAGCCGCCAGGTAGAGATCGTCTTCCTTGACCCCGCCCAGGCGCATGATGTCTTCCTCGGCCTCTTCGTCGATCACGTCCAGCACGTCGTCATGGGTGATGACGCCGACCAGCCGGCCCGGCTCGTCCACCACCGGCGCCGAGGCCAGGTCGTACTGGCGGAACAGAAGCGCCACCTCCTCCTGGTCCGTGGCGACCGGCACGGCGTGCAATTCGGGATCCATGATGTCCTCGAGCCGCACCGGCCGGCGGTTGCGCAACAGGCGGCTCAGGGAGACCAAGCCCACCGGATGATGGGCCGGGTCGACCACGAACAGGTCGAAAAATTCGCCCGGCAGGGCGCCGCCGCCCTTTTCCGCCTCGTCACGAATATAATCGATGGTGTCGCCGACCGTCCAAAACAAGGGCACGGCGACGAATTCCCGCTCCATCAGGCGGCCTGCCGAATCCTCCGGCCAGGCCAGCGCCTCTTCCACCAGGACGCGGTCGCTGGCCTCCATCCTTTCCAGCACCTGGGCTTGAACCGGCTGGTCCAGGCTTTCGATCACCTCCACGGCATCGTCGCTGTCAAGCTCGCCGATGGCGGCGGCGACGTCGTCCGGCGCCATCTGCGCGACCACTTCGTCGCGCACGGGTTCCTCCAGGAAGGCCAGCAGTTCGGGGTCGAGATGGGGCCCGATCAGGGCCACCAGGATGTGCCGCTCGGGCGCGGTCAGACCCTCGATCAGGTCGGCGAGGTCGGCCACATGAAGGCCCAGGGTGAAGGCCTCACAGCGTTCCGTGTCGCCCGCGTCCAGGGCCTCGCGAAAGGTCGCGATCTGTTCCCGGGTGACGCCGTAAAGCTCGCCCTTGGCGGCGTCTCGGCCCCCGTCTTTAGCTATCTGGCTGCGGTCGTGGTCGGACATGACCGATCTCCCGGCGGGGGGTGATTTCGGGCCCACGCCCGGCCCGCGACGAAATTCGACAAATTAGGGCCCGCAACCGATGCGCGGGCCCAAAATTGGTGCGGTCGAGAAGACTCGAACTTCCACGGGGTTTCCCCCACAGCGACCTCAACGCTGCGCGTCTACCAATTCCGCCACGACCGCTCTGTTCACTGATAGAATACAACGAACTCATGCCCGGGCGCCTTCGCCCCCGAGCCCCGTGGGAGATAGCAAATCGAGCCCCGGAGTGCAAGCTAATGGTCTACCCCATGGCGGGCGTGGGCCGGGCCGCCGTGGAGTGGCGCACCAGCCCGGCGCCGGTCGCCTATGACGACGCCGTGGCCGGGATGGAAGCACGGGTCGCCGCCATCCGCGAGGGCCGGGCGCCAGAGCTGGTCTGGTGCCTGGAACATCCGCCGCTCTACACCGCGGGCACTTCCGCCGATGCCGCGGAGCTTGTCGATGTCAAAGGCTTGCCGGTATACAAGACCGGGCGCGGCGGGCGCACCACATGGCACGGACCGGGCCAAAGGGTCGCCTACGTGATGCTTGACCTCAAGCCCAGGGGCGGCGACGTCCGGGGCTTCGTCGGCGACCTCGAGGCCTGGGTGATCGCCACCCTGGACCAGTTCTCCATCACCGGAGAACGCCGGAAAGGCCGCGTCGGCATCTGGGTGGCCCACGGTGGGATAGAGGAAAAAATCGCCGCCATCGGCGTCCGCGTGCGCCGCTGGGTCAGCTATCACGGCATCGCCATCAACCTGGCGCCGGACCTTTCACACTATGACGGCATCGTGCCGTGCGGCATATCGGAGTTCGGCGTAACCTCTCTCGAGGCGCTCGGCATCAAGGCCTCCATGGCCGACCTGGACGCGGCGTTGCGCCGGTCTTTCGAAGATGTCTTCGCCAGCCCGACCACCGATAGCGGCTGACACGGGGACACAAAACGCTCGGCCGGGGCGTCCCATCAACCGGCCCGGCGCGGCCGGGCGCGGCCGCACCGGGATCAAACGGTTATTTCTTCTTCTTTTTCTTGCGCTTGCCGCGGCACTTCTTGGATACCTTGGGATTGCACCGGCCCTTCTCGGCCTTGAGCGCCTTGGCGGCCGCCTTCACCACCGCCGGCGGGGTGGCGTAGATATCACGCATGATGGCGGCGACTTCGTCGCCATTTCGCGGACTGATCGCCATGCGCCGCTTCTTGGCCTCGGCAATGAACTTGGGATCGGCCAGGGTCTTCGTCCAGGCGGTGCGCCACTCCTTGACCCGGGCCGAATCGGTGCCCGGCGGCAGGGCGAAGGCATTGGAAATGGCCAGCGGCAGGTTCATGAACTCGATGATCTTGCGCCCGGTATCGTTGATCACGAGGTCGCGCGCGCGGGGCACGTTGGGGATGTCCGGGTGCTTCTCGAAGCCCATCTGCAGAATGAATTTGATGTATTTTTCCTTGATCCAATGGGGGTTGCCCACCACCAGGGCATCGTAGCTGGAACAGCGTCCCGCGACCTCGCCGCGCTCGATGGCGAGATGCGCCCCGCCGGAACCGCGGTAGCCGAGGATCGGCACGAAGCGCGTGCCGATGGCGGCGTTCAGGATCATGGTGCGCTGGGTGCTGGCCGAACGCGCCCCGGTGCCGGCCATCTTGACCTTCCTGTCGCGGGCGTCCTGGACATTGTTGATCCCGGTGTCACTGCGCACGTAACAGGTCTGGACCGAGCTGTTGAGGCTGCCGATCCAGATGAATTTCCGCATGTCGTAATTGAACTTCTTGTTGGGCCGCATGACCGGCTCGGTGATGGCGCCCTGGGCCCAGGTGCCGAAATGGGTGCCGTCGCGCTTGCCGCGCGTATTCAGCGTGATGACGGCGCCGACCCCGCCGGCGCCGGGCAGGTTGCGGGCGACGTAATCGGGATTGCCCGGCAGATGGCGGGTGACGTTGCGGGCGAAGACCCGGCCATAGGCGTTGACCCCGCCGGACACGCCGCCGCCGACCCAAAGGGTCAAGGTCTTGTCCTTGAAAAATTCGGCCGCCTGGCCTGCCGGGGCGAACCCCGCGACCAGGGCGGCGGCGGCGATGGCGCCGAGTGCGGTTGCGCGAAACTGTGTCATGACGAACTCTCCCGTTTGACCGTGTTGTCCGGCCCCAGGCGGGCCGATGTTATTGCCATGGCGTAAGTTTATTACAGGGCCGGGGGCGGCGTCGAGGCTTTGGTCGGACCGTCCCCGGGCCGGGCCGTGGCCTAAACATCGGGCAACAGCCGGAAGGTTTCGCCGAAATCATCGTCGGTGGGCGTGAATTCGCCCGGGTATTGGACGATCCCGGCGACCCGGGCCCCGGACGGTCCCTGGCGGCAGGCCTCGACCATGGCCCGCACCGCGCCCATCTCTCCCGCAAGAACCGCTTCGACGCTGCCGTCGGCACGGTTCCTGACCCATCCCCGGATGCCCCGCCGGGTCGCCTCTTCCATCACCCAGCGGCGAAAGAAGACGCCTTGCACCCGGCCACGAATCCGCAAATGCAGGGCCATCACGTCCGGTTCATCCGCCACGGGATTCAGCCTTTCGTCAATAAATCAAGAAACCGCGCCGCCTGGGCAAGGTCAAGGGCCTTGGCCTCGAGGGCCCGGCCGGCATCCTCATCGGCGCCCCAGCGTTCCGCCTGAAAGCGTTCGTCCACCGCCGACGCCATGAAAGCGGAATCGGCGTCCAGGCGGCCCCGTGAAAGGGCGAGGCCGATGACGATGGAGCCCGCCGCCCGGGTCGCCAAGGACAGCGCCGCCAGGGCGAAGTCGCCGTAGCCTTCGACGGCGGTGGTGATGGCAGGGAGGGCGGCCGCCTCCTGGGGCACCGCGCGAAGCCCGGTGGTGACGCCGAGCCGGACACTGAATTCCGCCGCGAACCAGTCGACCAACGGCGCCCAGGCGGCTTGCTGGGCGGCGACCAGCCCATCGGGGTGCTCGGCGCGGAAACAGACCAGGTCGGTCTCGCCATAGGCCGCGAGGTCGGCCACCACCCTGGCCCGGGCGCCGGCCTCGCCGGCGATGACGTCGATGGCCCCGGCGGCGATGCGGAAATTGCCGGCCCGGGCCGGGCCGCCGAGCCCCTTACCGCTAAGCGCGGTGGGGTCCTGGGCCAGCAATCGCTCGATCTCGCGGGCGATTTCCCGGGCCAATGCCGCGCCGGGGATGATCAATGGCCGTTTCCCCGGCGTCTTGAGCGGGGCCCCGTTCAGGGTCACCGCGTAACCCTCCGCGACGGCGGCGGCATCGACCCGGATGCTGGGAATCCCGGGTGTCCTGGGGGTCCTGGACCGGGGCGGCGGCGTCATGGACGGCCCATTCCGGCCTGGCCCCGCGGCACCATGGCATCCACCGCTAGGTGAAGGTCGTCGAACTTCGCGATGATTCGGGCGGCGCCGGCCGCCACCAGTTCGTGTTCGTCGTGATAGCCCCAGGTGACGCCGAGGGCGGCGACCCGCGCCGCCTCGGCCATGGCCATATCGAAGCTGGTGTCGCCGATCATCACCGTCGCGCCGGCCTCCACTCCGGCCTCGGCCATGGCCCGGTGCAGCATGTCGGGCGCCGGTTTGCCCGGGCCCTGGTCCGCCGTCTGCAAGGTCACGAAGCGCCCGGCGAGGTCGAAACGGTCCAGGGTTTCCTTGAGGCCGTGGGCGGATTTCCCGGTGGCGATGCCCAAAATCCAGCCGGCGGCAGCCAACCCGTCGAGCGCCTCGATGGCGCCGTCGAATACCATTTCGGCCTCGACGCCGGCCGCGCCGAGGGTTGAAAAGGCATCCTTGGCGCGCCCTTCGAGGGCGGCAAGCCCGGCGGCGCCGAGCCCCGGCGCCAGCCGGGCGATGGCCGGCCCAAGCGAAAGCCCGACCACCCGGCGGACGGCGGCGACCGGCGGCGCGGCCAGGTTGGAGGCAAGGAAGGCCTCGGCCATGGCGGCGGCGATCGCGTGCTGGCTGTCCACCAGGGTGCCGTCCATGTCGAAAACGGCGAGGCGCGGGACGCCCTGGCGGCCGGAAGATTGATCGGACATGGCGCTAATGTGGCAACAAAGCCAAAAGATTGGAAGACCCCATGGGGGCCCGGGGGCTTACTCCCTGGGAAACGCATCCTCGGGGCCCGAGGCGGCGAAGCCGAAGGCGTCCAACGCCGCCTCCAGGTGGGCCGGAAACGGCGCGCACACGCGCAAGATGCCGCCCCCTGGTTTGGCGAATTCCATGGCCCGGGCGTGAAGGTGAAGCCGTTTCTCAAGCCCGTCGCCCTCCATGAAGGCCCCACGGCCGCCATATTTGCCGTCGCCCAAAATCGGCGTGCCGATGGCCGCCAGATGGGCGCGCAGTTGATGGGTGCGGCCGGTCAGCGGCATCAAGGCCACCAGGGCCGCCCTTGTGCCCGCCGAATCCAGCGTGTCGTAAAGGGTGACCGCGCCCCGCCGCGCCCCCTCCCCCTGCCCGGCGGTGCCGCCGGCGGCCATGCGCTGGTGGCCGGGTGCGCCCGCCTTGGCAAGGGCCAGAGAGATCCGCCCACGCCGCGGCCTGGGCACCCCCACGGTCACCGCCAGGTAAAGCTTGCGCACGTCGCGCCCGCGGAAGGCCGCCGTCAGGAAACGGGCCGCCGCGCGGCCGCGCGCCAGCACCAAGGCGCCCGACGTGTCCTTGTCCAGGCGATGAACCAGGCGCGGGCGCTCCCCCGCCCCGAACCTGAGGGCGTCGAGCATTCCGTCGAGATGGCGATGGGTCGCGGTCCCGCCCTGCACGGCGAGCCCCGCGGGCTTGTCCAGCACGATGATGTCGTCATCCCGGTAAAGGACGCGGCGGCGCAGCTCCGCGGCCTCCTCCGGCTTCGGGACCGGCGCCTTGGGGGTGGACCGGGGCCGCTCGGATTGGGCCGCCCGCGCCCGGGACGGCACGCGCACCTCAACGCCCGCGCCGAGCCGCAGGTTGGCCTTGGCGCGCTTGCCGTCGACCCGCACCTGGCCGGTGCGCAAGAGCCTCTGCAGCTCGCCGTGCCCGATGCCCGGGTAATGCACCTTGAACCACCGGTCCAGGCGCAGCCCGGCATCCCCGGGGGCGACGATGATGTTTTTCAGGGGCGGCACGGCTGATCTCAGGCGAAAGCGGCGCGCACCATGGCCATGCCGGCGAACAGGGCGCCCACGGACAGGACAAACGCGGCGATCACGTAGGCGGCGATGGCGGCGAATTCACCGCGCTCGTAGAGCACCACCACATCGAGGGAAAACGTCGAAAACGTGGTGAAGGCGCCGAGCACGCCGACCACCATGAAGGCCCGCAACGCCTCCCCCGGCGACCAGAATAGGGCCATGGTTTCGATCAGCAGGCCGAAGATCAAGGAACCGATGACGTTGACCGCCAGGGTCGCCCAGGGAAAGCCCGCGCCCACCATGGCGCCCACCGCCGACATCATCACATAGCGGGCCACCGCCCCCACGGCACCGCCCGCGGCCACCACCAGGATCAACTTCACCGACCATCCTCCCCCTCTGGTCCGTCTGGCGCGGGCCGCGCGCCATCCCCCGGTTCGCCCGCCTCGGCCCTCAGCCGCGCCCAGTGCTCCAAGCGCTCGGCCAGCTCTTTCTCGAAGCCCCGGGCGGTCGGCTGGTAGAGCGTGGGCCGCGCCATGGCGTCGGGAAAATAATTCTGGCCGGAAAACGCGTCGGCGGCGCCGTGATCGTAGGTGTAACCGGCGCCGTAGCCGAGTTCCGACATCAGCCGCGTCGGTGCGTTGAGAATGTGCTTGGGCGGCATCAGCGAGCCGGTTTCCCGGGCCAGGCTCATGGCCTTTTTCCCGGCCGCGTAGGCGGCATTGGATTTCGGCGCCGTCGCCAGATAGAGCACCGCCTGGACGATGGCCAGTTCGCCCTCGGGCGAGCCCAGGAAATGGTAGGCATCCTTGGCGGCAAGGGCCTGGGTCAGCGCACCGGGATCGGCCAAACCCACGTCCTCCGAAGCGAAGCGAACCAGGCGACGGACGATATAAAGCGGGTCTTCGCCGGCCACCAACATGCGGGCCAGCCAATAGAGCGCGCCATCGGCGTCGGACCCGCGCAGGCTTTTATGCAGCGCCGAAATGAGGTTGTAATGGCCGTCCTGGGACTTGTCGTAGAGCGGCGCGCGCTGCTGGACGGACTCGGTGACGCCGGCGGCATCGAGCGGCTGTTGGGGGGTGAGCGTGAACAGTTCCTCGGCCAGGTTCAAGATATAGCGCCCGTCGCCATCGGCCATGGCTTTCATGGCCGCGCGGCCATCGGCGCTCACCGGCAGGGGGCGCCCCATTTCCGCCTCGGCGCGATCGAGAAGGGTGTCCAACGCCGCGCCCTCGAGCCGCGCCAGCACGAACACCTGGCAGCGCGACAGGAGCGCGCCGTTGAGCTCGAACGACGGGTTTTCCGTGGTGGCGCCGATCAGCACCACGGTGCCGTCTTCCACCACCGGCAGGAATCCATCCTGTTGGGCCCGGTTGAAGCGATGAATTTCATCGACGAACAGGATCGTGCCGGCGCCCATGGCGCGGCGCTCGCGGGCGGCGGCGAAGATCTTCCTGAGATCCGCGACCCCGGAAAACACCGCCGAAATGGGCTCGAAGGCGAGATCCGTCGCATCGGCCAAGAGCCGGGCGACGGTGGTCTTGCCGCTGCCCGGCGGCCCCCACAGGATCATGGAGGCGAGCCGCTTGTGGGCGACCATGCGGCCAAGGGGACCGTCGCCGCCCAACAGGTGGTCCTGACCCAACACCTCGGCGATGGTCTTGGGCCGAAGCCGGTCGGCCAGGGGGCGCGGCGCATTGGCCTCGAACAGGCTCGACACCGGGTCAGCCTCCCAGCGCCAGGGTGAAGGTCTGCCCCTTGCGCTCCAGAATCAGGCGCCAGCGTATGGCGCCCTCCAGGCGTTGAAAGATCCGCCTGAGGGCGGCGACGTTCTCGACGGCGCGCCCGTTGACGCCGCGAATGATATCCTTGGGCTTTATTCCGGCGCGGCGCGCGAAGCTTTGCTGCGCCATACCGAGGATGACCACGCCGGCGAGGTCCTGGTCCATGGACAGTTCATCGGCCAGGGCCGGTGACAGGTTGGCGACTTGAACGCCGTGCAGCGGATTGGCCCCCGATATGCGGGTGGTCTCGCGCGGCGGGATTTCCGGGGGGGCGCTCAGGGCTACGGAGATCTGGCGTTGTTTGCCGGCGCGAAGGATATCGAGCCGCGCCGTCCCGCCGACCGCCAGGGTGGCGATGCGGAAACGCAGCGCCTTGGGGTCGTTGACCGCACGGCCGTTGACGGCGGTGATCACGTCACCCACCCGAAGCCCGGCGGCGGCGGCCTGGCCGGCGGGACTGACCTTGTTGACCAAAACGCCGCGGGGCGGATTTATGGACAGCGATTTGGCCAGCCCGGCGGTCACCGGCTGGCTTGAGGCGCCCAACCAGGGCCGCACCACACGGCCCGCCGACACCCCGGCCAATACCGCGCGCACCATGGCCGAGGGAATCGCGAAGCCGATGCCGATGGAACCGCCGGTCTTGGAATAGATCGCCGTATTGATCCCCACCAGGCCGCCATCCATGGTTACCAGCGCGCCTCCCGAATTGCCGGGATTGATGGCCGCGTCGGTCTGAATGAAGAAGCTGAAATCGGTCACCCCGACGGTGGTGCGCGCGAGGGCGGAAACGATGCCGCTGGTCACCGTCTGGCCGACTCCGAAGGGATTACCGATGGCCAGCACCAAGTCGCCCACCTCCAGCGCGTCGGAATCGCGGAGGGAGAGATAGGGCAATTGTTCCCCCTTGGTGTCTATTTTCAACACCGCCAGGTCCGTCCGTTTATCGGTAAGCACAACCTTGGCTTCGAACTCGCGGCGGTCGGAAAGAACCGCCCGGATCACGTCGGCGCCCTCGATCACGTGGACATTGGTGACGATGATGCCGCGCGGGTCGACGATCACGCCGGAACCGAGCGACGTGCGCACCCGCTTGCGCGCCGGGCCCTCTAAGCCAAATTCCTGGCCGAAGAATCGCCTGAAGAAGGGGTCGTCGAACAAGGGACTTCGGGCGCGGCTCCGTTCCACCCTAAGGGCATAGACATTGATCACCGCCGGCGCCACCTTGCGCACCACCGGGGCGAAGGAATGCACGATTTGCTCCCTCGATTGGGGAACCCGGCGCAAATCCGGGCTTGCCGGCGCGCCCTGGGCGGCCAGCCTGGCGCCGGGGTCGAGCCCTCCGGCCGCAACCAGCACACCCGCCGCCGCCAGGGCAAGGGCCGCCAAGCGGATACCAATGGATCGTTTCGTCATCACCGCACTCTAACACCTACACCGGGGGAAAAAGAAAGGCAGCCCGACCGGCCGCCCCTCCCCTACGCCCATGGGCGGGGACTAAGCCTCGGCGGCCTCGGCCTCGTCCTGCACGGCACCGGAATCCTGGCCCTTGGCGTCCTCGTCCCGGTCGACCAGTTCGATATACGCCATGGGCGCACTATCGCCGTAGCGCGGGCCCACCTTGAGAACCCGGGTATAGCCGCCATTCCGTTCGGCATAGCGGGGGGCCAGGGTATCGAACAGCTTCGCCGTCAAGGCGCGATCGCCGAGCACGCTCAGGGCTTGGCGCCGGGCATGAAGATCGCCGCGCTTGCCAAGGGTGATCAGCTTATCCAGATAGGGCTTCAGCTCCTTCGCCTTGGGCAGGGTGGTCTTGATCTGTTCGTGCTTGACCAACGCCGCCGCCATGTTGCGCAGCATCGCCTTGCGATGGGCCGAGGTGCGGTTCAGTTTCCGGCCGCTCATCCGATGACGCATCTAAGTTCTCCTTCAAGCCGAACGGCGGCGCTTCAATAGGGCTCTTCCAGACGCTTGGCCAGTTCCTCGATGTTTTCCGGCGGCCAGTCGGGAATTTCCATCCCCAGATGCAGCCCCATCTGGGCCAACACCTCTTTGATCTCGTTGAGGGATTTGCGCCCGAAATTGGGGGTACGCAGCATCTCGGACTCGGATTTCTGGACCAGGTCGCCGATATAGATGATGTTGTCGTTCTTGAGGCAATTGGCGGAACGAACCGAAAGCTCCAGCTCCTCCACCTTGCGCAGCAGATTCTTGTTGAAGGCGGGTTCCGCGGCAGCGGCCTCCTCGGCGACCAACTGGGGCTCCTCGAAATTGATGAATAGCTGCAACTGGTCCTGAAGGATGCGCGCGGCCAGCGCCACCGCGTCTTCCGGCGTCACCGTGCCGTCGGTCTCCACGTCCAGGCTGAGCTTGTCGTAGTCGGTGAACTGCCCGACGCGGCTGTTCTCCACCCGGTAGGCGACCTTGCGGACCGGCGAATAGAGCGCGTCCACGGGGATCAGGCCAATGGGTGCGTCCTCGGGGCGATTCTGGACCGCCGGCACATAGCCCTTGCCGGTGTCGATCATCAACTCCATGGAAATGGACGCGCCCTTGTCCAGGGTGCAGATCACCAGGTCGGGGTTGAGGATCTCGATGCCGCCGGGGCATTCGATCTGGGCGGCGGTCACCTCGCCCGGGCCCGACGCCTTGAGCTCGAGACGGGCCGGCCCCTCGTTCAAGGCCCTGATGGAGAGCTCCTTGACGTTGAGCACGATGTCGGTGACATCCTCGCGCACGCCGGGGATCGAGGAAAACTCGTGGAGGATGCCGTCGACATGGATCGACGTTACCGCCGCGCCCTGGAGCGAAGACAGCAGCACACGGCGGAGCGCATTGCCCAGGGTCAGGCCGAAGCCGCGTTCCAGCGGTTCGGCGAACACGGTCGCGTTCCGGCTCGGCTCGGCCCCCGGTTCCACGTTGAGCCTGTTGGGTTTGGTCAGTTCTGTCCAGTTTTTCTGAATCACGAATGCATCCTCATCCTTGCGCGGCATCGCGCTTGCAAATTGAGCGATCCGCCGCCGGCCACCGATAGGCCCGGCGGCGGTGGGAACCATGGGTGACCCCGCGCCGGGGGCCGTACCTGAATCCGCCGTCTATACCCGGCGGCGCTTGGGTGGGCGACAACCGTTGTGGGGGATCGACGTCACGTCACGAATGGAGGTGATGGTGAACCCCACGGCCTGCAGGGCGCGAAGGGCCGATTCACGTCCCGATCCCGGGCCCTTGACCTCGACCTCCAAGGTCTTCATGCCATGTTCCATCGCCTTGCGGCCGGCATCCTCGGCCGCCATCTGGGCGGCATAGGGAGTCGATTTGCGGGACCCCTTGAAGCCTTGAGAACCCGCCGAAGACCAGGCAATCGTGTTGCCCTGGGCGTCGGTGATGGTGATCATGGTGTTGTTGAATGTCGCGCTCACGTGGGCCACGCCCGAGGCGATGTTTTTACGGTCGCGCCGCCTAGTGCGCGCAGGAGGTGTCGCCATTTTCTATTCCCGAATAGACAAAATTACTGTTTAGGTCATTTTCTTGCCGGCGATGGGCCGCGCCTTGCCCTTGCGGGTGCGGGCGTTGGTATGGGTGCGTTGGCCATTGACCGGCAAGCCCTTGCGGTGGCGGAGGCCGCGATAACAGCCGAGATCCATGAGACGCTTGATATTCATCGCCACCGTGCGCCGCAGGTCGCCCTCGACCCGGTAGTCGCTGTCGATAATTTCACGGATGCGGATGACCTCGTCGTCGGTCAATTGATGCACCCGCTGGGCCTCGTCGATGCCCGCCCTTTGGCAAATTTTCTTGGCAAAGCTGGGGCCGATGCCGTGGATATAGGTCAGGCTCACTTCGACCCGCTTATCGGTTGGAATATTGACGCCAGAAATACGTGCCAAACCTTTGACTCCCAAGCAAAAAATGTGATTTCGGAATAGCCCGCAGACCCTCGAAAAGGCCAGCGATTATAGGAAAACAGGGCACCAAGTCAATAGCTTAGCTCCCATTTTCCTGGTTTTCCAAAATACCGTCGATGGCGCTCGCCACCTCATCGATTCCACGCATGCCGTCCACCGACCCAAGCATGCCCCGCGCCCGGTAATAGGGCAGCAACGGCGCCGTCAGACCATGGTAGGCCTCGAGCCGCGCCGCCACGATCTTGGCGTTGTCGTCGTCGCGCCGGTTGAAGGCCGTGCCGCCGCAGGAATCGCACACGCCCCCGGTCTTGGGGGGCTTGTTGGTATCGTGATAACCGGTGCCGCAATTGGCACAGGTGAAACGGCCGGAAATGCGGGCCACCAGGGCATCGTCGTCGACACAAATTTCGATCACCCGGTCGAGTTCGAGCCCGCGGCCGGCCAGCATCTTATCCAGCGCCTCGGCCTGGGGCACGGTGCGGGGGAAGCCATCGAGGATGAACCCATTGGCGCAGTCGGGCTCGGCGATGCGCGCGGCGATCATATCGACGATGATCTCATCGGAAACCAATTCGCCGCGGTCCATGACGGCCTTGACCTGATTACCCAATTCGCTGCCCGAGGCCACCGCCGCGCGCAGCATGTCGCCGGTCGACAACTGCTTGAGGCCATGCATCTCTTCCAGCCGCTGCGCCTGGGTCCCCTTGCCGGCCCCCGGCGGGCCGAGAAGGATGAGGTTCATCGGCGGCGTCCCCGCAGCCGCGATTTCTTGATCAGCCCTTCGTATTGATGGGCCAACAGATGGGACTGGACCTGGGACACCGTGTCCATGGTCACGGTCACCACAATCAGCAGGCTGGTGCCGCCGAAAAAGAACGGCACCGCCAGCTTGGAGATCAGGAATTCCGGCAGCAGGCTGATCATGGTCAAGTAGCCGGCGCCGACCACGGTGAGGCGCGTCAGCACATAGTCGAGGTATTCGGCGGTGTTCTTGCCGGGCCGGATGCCCGGGATGAAGCCGCCGTGCTTCTTCAGGTTATCGGCGGTATCGGCCGGGTTGAACACCACCGCGGTATAGAAAAACGCGAAGAAGATGATCAGCGAAGCATAGACGATCAGGAACAAGGGCTGGCCGCGTCCTAAATAAGCGGTGACGATGTTCAGGAATTCCGGGCCCTGGCCGGCGCTGAACCCGGCGATGGTCACCGGCATCAACAAAAGCGCGGACGCGAAGATCGGCGGGATCACCCCCGGGGTATTGATCTTCAGCGGCAGGTGAGAGCTTTCACCGCCGTACATCTGGTTGCCCACCTGCCGTTTGGGGTATTGCACGATGATTCGCCGCTGGGCCCGCTCGATGAAAACGATGAAGGTGATGACCACCACCGCCAGGATGAATACCGAGATGATGACCAGGGCGGACAAGGCCCCGGTGCGGCCCAATTCGAGGGTCTCGACGATGGCCGAGGGAAGCTCTGCGACGATCCCGCCGAAGATGATCAGGGATATGCCGTTGCCCACGCCGCGGGCGGTGATCTGCTCGCCCAGCCACATCAGGAAAATGGTGCCGCCGACCAGCGTGATCACCGTCGACAGGCGGAAGAAAAACCCCGGATCCGCCACCGCCGCGCCGGCCGAGGACGTCATGCCCTCGAGGCCCATGGCGATCCCGTAGCCTTGCACGGTGGCAAGAATGACGGTCCCGTAGCGGGTGTATTGATTGATCTTCTTCTGGCCCTGTTCCCCCTCTTTCTTGAGCGCCTCAAGCTTGGGCGAAACCGCCGTCATCAACTGCATGATGATGGCCGATGAAATGTAGGGCATGATCGAGAGGGCGAAGATGGCCATGCGTTCGACCGCGCCGCCGGCGAACATGTTGAACATACCGAGCAGGCCGCTCTGCTGCTGGTTGAAGATATCGGCGAGCACCTGGGGATCGATGCCGGGCAGCGGCACGTAGGTGCCGAGCCGGTAGACGACGAGAATTCCCAGCGTGAACCAGATGCGCTTTTTCAGTTCCGTCGCCTTGGCGAAGGCGCCGAAATTGATATTGGCGGCTAGTTGTTCAGCGGCAGAAGCCATTGCATCACCCGTTCATTTTCCCGGCGCCGGCGGCGCCGGGCGTCAATCCCCGGAACCTTCGGTCCCGGGCTTGGCCGGCGCGCCCTTTCCGGCGGCTCCTTGATCATCGGACGCCGCATTCTCGTTGCCCTTACCCTTGGCCTGGGGCGCCTCACGCCTGGGCCGGGTCAGCTTTAGGGTGCCGCCCGCGGCTTCGATCGCGGCCGCCGCCGAAGCCGTCGCGCCGGCAACCTCGAGGGTCAGCTTGGCCTTGATTTCACCGTTGCCCAGCACCCGCACGCCGTCGCGCAAATGGGTGATCAACCCGGCCTCCTTGAGAATCGCCCCGGTGATCGGCTTCGCAGCATCGAGCACCTTTTTGTCGATCGCGCGCTGCAACCTGTCGAGGTCGATTTCCGAGAACCGCGCGCCATGGATGTTGGTGAATCCACGCTTGGGCAGACGCCGATGGATCGGCATCTGGCCGCCTTCGAAGCCCTTCAAGGCGACGCCGGAACGCGACTTCTGCCCCTTCGTGCCGCGCCCGGCGGTCTTGCCGTGGCCCGACCCGATGCCGCGCCCAACACGGGTGCGGGCCTTGCGGGCGCCTGGCTTATCGCTGAGTTCATTCAGTCTCATGGCCGTAATTCCTGATGGGCCTCCAGGCCCGTTAATCGCCGTCCTCGACCCGAATGAGATGGGCGACCTTGGTGATCATGCCGCGCACGGACGGGGTATCGGGTAGTTCCCGGCTGCGGTTTATCTTGTTGAGCCCAAGCCCGATCAGGGTCGCCCGCTGGTCCTTGGGCCTGCGAATGGCGCTTTTGATTTGGGTCACGCGGACCGTTTTGTCAACCATCGGTGGGCTCCTCTGTTTTCGCCGCGTCCTCGGCTTCGGCCTCGGCCTCGGCCTCGGCCCCGGCTTTAGGGGCGGAACCGAACAACTCGCTCACTTTTTTCGAACGCCTGAGGGCAACCATGCGGGGAGAGTTGAGGTTCTTGAGCGCGTTGAAAGTGGCCTTGACCATGTTGGAGGGATTGGACGAGCCCATGGACTTGGTGACGATGTCGTGGATGCCGACGGTCTCGAAGACCGCACGCATGGGGCCGCCGGCGATGATGCCGGTACCCGCCGGCGCCGCCCTCAGGATCACCCGGCCGGCGCCGAAACGCCCTTCCACGTCATGGTGCAGGGTGCGGCCGTCCCGGATGGGCACGCGGATCATCCCGCGTTTGGCCTGCTCGGTCGCCTTGCGGATGGCCTCGGGCACCTCGCGGGCCTTACCGGCGCCGTAGCCGACCCGCCCCTTGGTGTCGCCCACCACCACCAGGGCCGCGAAACCGAAACGGCGCCCGCCCTTCACCACCTTGGCGACACGATTGATGCTCACCAGCTTGTCGACCAGTTCGCTGTCCTGGTTGTCCTGTCCATGCCTGCTCGGTCTGCGTGCCATACCCGGCCCCTTTAAAATTTCAATCCAGCTTCGCGTGCGGCGTCGGCCAGCGCCTTGACCCTGCCGTGGAACATATATCCGCCACGGTCGAAGACCACGGCTTCGACGCCGCTCACCTTGGCGCGGGCGGCGATCAGCTTGCCGACCTCCGCCGCGGCGTCACGGTCGGCGCCGGTCTTGGCCTTGCCCTTGATGTCCTTGTCCAGTGTCGAGGCCGCGGCGAGGGTCACGCCGTTGGCGTCATCGATGACCTGGGCATAGATGTGCTTCGACGAACGAAACACGCTGAGGCGCGGCCGCTTGGTCTTGCGGTTGAGCTTCGCCCGCACCCTGCGTTGGCGACGGCGGAACAAGTCTCTTCTAGTCAACATGATCCTGGGTCCTATTTCTTCTTGCCTTCCTTGCGGCGGACGTATTCGCCCTCATAGCGCACGCCCTTGCCCTTGAACGGCTCGGGCGGCCGGAAGGACCTGATCTCCGCGGCCGCCTGGCCGACCTTCTGGCGGTCGCAGCCGCTGATTTCGATGGCGGTCGGCCGCTCGCACTTGATGGTGATCCCCTCGGGGATGGGAAACTTGATGTCGTGGGAATAGCCCAATTGCAACACCAGGGTCTTACCTTCCACCATGGCGCGGTAACCGACGCCTTGGATCTCCAGCTTCTTGGTGAAACCCTCGGCGACGCCGGTCACGACATTGGCGACGAGGGTCCGGCTCGTGCCCCACATGATCCGTGCCCGCCTGCTGCCGTCCCGCGGCAGGACGGTGATGGCGCCGTCGGCCAGCACGGCCTCGACCTCGTCCACCAGGACCACCTTCAGTTCGCCAAGCTTGCCCTTGGCGGAAACCTCCTGGCCGGCGACGCTGACGGTGACGCCTTCGGGAACCGGAACCGGATGCTTGCCGATACGCGACATGTGAACTCCTTCGAACCTTGCGGCCCTAAAACACTTGGCCCTAAAACACTTGGCCCCAGAACTCCGGGCCCTAAAACACCTGGCAAAGAACCTCGCCGCCGACATTGGCCTCCCGGGCCTCGTTGTCGGACATGACGCCCCGGGGCGTCGACAATACGGCGATCCCCAGTCCATTGAAGGGCCGGGGCAGATCCTTGATCTTCGAATAGACCCGGCGGCCCGGCTTGGAGACGCGCTTAATGGTCCGGATCACCGGCTCGCCCTCATGATACTTGAGTTCGATCTTGATCTCGGCCAAACCCGGCGACACCTCGTGGCGCTCGAAACCACGGATATATCCTTCCTTCTGCAGCACCTCCAACACGTTGGCCCGCAGGTTGGAGGCCGGCGTGACGACGGTGGCGAGTTTCCGGTTCTGGGCGTTCCGGATACGTGTCAGCATATCCCCAACGGGGTCGTTTATTGCCATACCCTAAATCTCCTTACCTACCAACTCGACTTGACCATGCCCGGAATCTGGCCGTGGGAGGCCAATTCACGGAGCGCGATGCGGCTCAGGCGGAATTTTCGGTAAACCCCGCGAGGCCGGCCGGTAATTTCACATCGGAGCCGGACGCGCACGGCGCTGGAATTCCTCGGCAGCTCGGAAAGCTTGAGCCGTGCGGCAAACCGTTCCTCGGCGGGCAGTGATTTGTCCTTGGCGAGGGCCTTGAGTCTGGCGCGGCGCGCACTGAATTTGAGCACCAGTCTCTGGCGCCTTTTGTTCTTCTCGATGGCACTGATCTTCGCCATAAAAAGAAACCTCCGTCTTGCTATCTTCCCGCCGGTCAGTCGCCGAACGGGAAATCGAATCCTTTGAGGAGAACCTTGGCTTCCTCGTCGGAACTGGCCGTGGTGACGATGGTGACGTCCATCCCACGGATCTCGTCAATCTTGTCGTAATCGATCTCCGGGAACACGATCTGTTCCTTGAGACCAAGGGAAAAATTCCCCCGGCCGTCGAAACTCCGCACCGACAGCCCCCGGAAATCGCGCACCCGCGGCAGGGCAATGGTGACAAGGCGGTCGAGAAATTCGTACATCCTGGTGCGCCGCAGCGTCACCTTGCAGCCGATGGGCATGCCTTCGCGCAGTTTGAAGTTGGCGACCGATCTTTTGGCCCGCACGATGATCGGTTTCTGGCCGGTGATGGCGGCGAGCTCGCTGGCCGCCGAATCAATCTTCTTGGAATCGGCGATGGCCTCGCCGACGCCCATATTGACGACGATCTTGGTGATCTTCGGCACGCGCATGGGGTTGCCGTAGGCGAACTTCTCCTCAAGCTGCTGCCTGATGACGGAATCGTAATGCTGCTTCAGCTTGGGCACGTAGTTTTCGCTGGCATCGGTCATCATAGCTTCCTTACAAACTTACCCTTTCCCGCCCTCGGGCCGGTTCAAACGTCGATCACTTCGCCGGACCGCTTGGCGACCCGAACCTTGCGCCCGCCGTCGAGCACCTTGAAGGTGACCCTGGTGGGTTTTCCCTCCTTGGGGTCGATCAAAGCCACGTTGGACACGTGGATCGCCGCTTCCTTGTCGACGATGCCGGGCGGCTGGCCCTGGCCGCCGCGGAAGTGGCGCTTGACCATGTTCACCCCTTGCACGATGACGCGGTCCTTGGCGGTAACGACCTTGAGCACGCTGCCCTGCTTGCCCTTGTCCCGGCCGGTGAGAACCATCACCATATCGCCCTTCCTGATCTTTTTCATGGCACCAATCCGTACTTTCCTTGAACCCCGGGGCTTAGAGCACTTCCGGCGCGAGAGAGATGATCTTCATATAGCCCTTACCGCGAAGCTCGCGGGTGACCGGACCGAAGATACGGGTTCCGATGGGCTCGCCCTGGCCGTCGATCAGCACCGCGGCGTTGCGGTCGAATCGGATGGTGCTGCCGTCGGCGCGGCGGATTTCCTTCGCCGTGCGGACGATGACGGCGCGCTGGATTTCACCCTTCTTGACGCGGCCCCTGGGAATCGCCTCCTTGACGGTCACGACGATGACGTCGCCGACCCCCGCCGACATGCGCTTGGAGCCTCCCAGCACCTTGATGCACTGGATACGGCGCGCGCCGGAATTGTCGGCCACCTCCAGGTTGGTTTGCATCTGGATCATCGGATCAACCCTTTCACAACTAACCGGTGCGCTTTTCCGCGTCCCCGGTCAAAACTTGCCAACGCTTGCGCTTCGAAATGGGGCGGCATTCCTCGATGCGGACCCGGTCGCCCACCTTGCAGGCGTTGGCTTCGTCATGGGCGGCGAATTTCTTCGACCGCATCACCACCTTCTTGACCAGGGGATGGATGAAGCGGCGTTCGACACGCACCACCACCGTCTTATCGCCCTTGTCCGAAATTACCGTACCCTGCAAAATCCGCTTCGACATCGTCTTCCTCGTCCCCGCCGCGTTCACGCGCCCGTGGCGGCATTAGCGTTCAATACCGTCTGGATGCGCGCGATATCGCGGCGCACCTGGCGCACCCGCGCCGTATTCTCCAATTGACCGCTGGCCGCCTGGAAACGGAGGTTGAAGGCCTCCTTCTTGAGGGCCACCAGTTCGGTGGTCAACTCGTCGTGGCTCTTGGCCCGGACGTCGGCGGCTTTCATGCCTAACCCTCCCCCGCCCTGCGGGCGACGAATTTGGTGCGGATCGGCAGCTTGGCCGATGCCAGTTCCATGGCCTGCTTGGCGACATTCAGATCGACGCCATCGATTTCGAACATGATGCGCCCGGGATGAACCCGGCAAGCCCAATATTCGGTCGCGCCCTTGCCCTTGCCTTGGCGAACCTCGGCCGGTTTCTGACTGACCGGCACGTCGGGGAACAGCAGGACCCAGACCCGGCCGGCCCGTTTCATGTGCCGCGTGATGGCGCGCCGCGCCGCCTCGATCTGGCGCGCCGTGATGCGCTCCGGCTCCAAGGCCTTGAGGCCGTAAGACCCGAAATTGAGCCGCGTGCCGCCCTTGGCGGCGCCGTGAATCCGGCCCTTATGGGCCTTGCGGTATTTGGTTCGTTTCGGTTGCAGCATCTCTTCTCGGCCCTTGGCTTAACTCATCCGCATGTTGGGCCCGTGGGGGGCGCCGGTTCCGGTCCGTCCAACTTGCTGTTCCATGGCTTTCTTGTCCTGGGCCATGGGATCATGGGCCATGATTTCACCCTTGAAGACCCAGACCTTGACGCCGCACGCGCCGTAGGTGGTCCGCGCCGTGACCGATCCGTAATCGATATCCGCCCGCAAGGTGTGAAGCGGCACCCGGCCTTCGCGGTACCATTCGGTCCTGGCGATCTCGGCGCCGCCGAGCCGGCCCGCGCAGTTGATGCGAATGCCTTCCGCGCCCAGGCGCATGGCCGACTGCACCGCCCGCTTCATGGCGCGGCGGAAGGCGATCCGGCGCTCCAGCTGCTGGGCGATATTCTCGGCCACCAGCTGGGCATCGATCTCCGGCTTGCGGATCTCGACGATGTTGAGATGAACCTCCGCATCGGTCAGTTTGGCGACCTCGGCCCGCAATTTCTCGATATCGGCGCCCTTCTTGCCGATCACCACGCCCGGCCGGGCCGTGTGGATGGTGATGCGCGCCTTCTTCGCGGGCCGCTCGATGACGACCTTGGACACGCCGGCCTGGGACAGGGTCTTGAGCAGATAATTGCGGATGCGAATATCCTCGTGCAGGAGATCGCCGTAATCCTTGTCGGCGTACCAACGTGAATCCCACGTGCGATTGATGCCGAGCCGAAACCCGATCGGATTGACCTTCTGACCCATTACGACGTCTCCTCGCGTTCCCGGACCACCACCTTGAGGTTGGAGAACGGCTTGATGATG
>SMVB01204453.1_pt1 | contig 29670 bp, 26 predicted proteins | sample 2456461 | NCBI WGS metagenome assembly SMVB01 (sample SAMN11095934, study PRJNA526329) | marine sediment metagenome | biome: Marine sediment; feature: Surficial sediment; material: Deep marine sediment; isolation source: Hadal surficial sediment | place: Pacific Ocean | collected 2014-05 | depth... | reverse complement strand
CCGCTGAATAATCGAACGCTCAAGAGCAGAGGAGTCAGCACAATGAGCGCTGCGGCAAATGCAAAAGTCGGGGTGATATTCAAATCCTACGAGCCCATGTCCGCCATCCAGGCCTACGCGAAGCAGACCGAAGAATCCGGTCTTGCCGGTGGTTTCTGGATTGCCGAGGCTTATCACTGGTTTCGTAAATACGGCCACGAATCGCGGGGGTGCATGGCCACGCTTGCCGCCGCGGCGATGGTAACCCGGGAAATTCCCATCGGCCTGGGCATTACCTCGCCGTATATGCGACACCCCACCACCCAGGCCGCTGAAGCGGTGGCCATCGACGAACTGTCCGGTGGACGATTTATCATGGGCCTCGGCGCCGGTAAGGTCGGGACGGAATACCTTGAGATTGATCAGAAGAAATTCACCCCGGTTAAAGTACACCGGGAGTCGATAGACATTATTCGCGGCATAATCAGTGGTGAGGCTTTCCGTTACGACGGTGAGCTATTCAGGTGCGACGTGCCGGCTGTTGATCGCACCGGCCGCGGACTGCGCACGGACATTCCCGTCTATGTCGGAGCGACGGGCCCTTTCATGCAGAAGCTGGCCGGAAAAATGGCGGATGGCTTGTTGCTGCCCGGCCTGACGTCACCCGGTTTCACCCGCTATGCCCGGGAAAATCTTGCGCAGGGTTTTGACGCGGCCAATCGTGAAGCGCCACCGGATTATCCGGTGGGCGGCGTGATCCTGGCAGCCTGTTCCCGGGATGGCGGCAAGGCGCGGGATGCGACGCGGAGTTACACCGGGACCTATGTCATCAATAAATTGCGGAACATCAAAAACGACATCATATTGAGCAGTTCGGGGCTGCCCGGCGAGACCTGGGAGCCCTTCCGTCAGGCCCTCGCCGAAGGTACGGAAGACAAAGTGACGCACCTGGTCAATGACGACATGATGCGGGCGTTCACGGTGATTTCCGGCACCCCCGATGACTGCGTCGAACTCTTGCAGCAACTGGTGGATGCCGGCCTGAACCTGCCGCTGATGGAGGTGGTGGGAGCCAGCCAGGAGGATAACCTCGAATCCATTCGACTGCTGGGCGAAGAGGTCGTGCCACGACTGAGAGCTGCCACGATCTGAGTCGGCGGTTCGACCAGTAACAGACTGCCAGGAGCAATACGAAACAATGAGATTCGCTACATTCAAAATCAAGGGCGACGATAAGCAAACCATCGGCGCATTCATCGGCAATTGCTATGTTGATCTGCATGCCATCACCGGGGGCGCACTTCCCGACACCATGATTGCGTTCCTGTGCCTGGGAGATTCAGGCCAGGAACAGGCTCGGGCAGCGCTGAAGAGCGTCGCCGGGGACCTGCAGACCAGCGCACCGGAGTCGCTGAAGGCGCCGAACGGCGAGCGGTGTGCCTACGCGGAAGAGGAGATCACCTTGTGCGCCCCGGTACCGCGACCGGGCAAGATCATGCATACCTCCTGTAATTTCGATGCGCATCTCGAAGAGCTGGCCACCTGGCAGCAGCCGGAGTGGCAATCGCATAATTGGGGCGACTTTCATTTTGTACATCCCACCGGGTTCCTCGAGGCGCCATCTTCCGTCGTCGCATCCGGCGCCGAGGTTGCAGTGCCCCATTTCACCAAGCAGCTCGATTACGAAATTGAAATCGGTATCATCATCGGCAAAAAGGCGTTTCGCGTGAACGCGGCTGATGCGCTGGACTACGTTGCGGGCTTTACCATTTTTAACGATCTCTCCGCCCGGGATATCCAGGCCCGGGAGCACTCGAACATGGTCATTCTGCTGGGCAAGAGCTTCAATGGTTCCTGCCCCTTCGGCCCGCATCTGGTGACGACCGATGAACTGGATGATCCCCACAATCTGGATATGAAACTCCGGGTGAACGGGGAAATTCGCCAGGACGCCAACACCGGGCAGATGCATTACAAGATCGCGGAACTGGTGTCGTGGTGGTCAAACACGACGCTGGAGCCGGGGGATATCATCACCAGCGGCAGCCCGCCGGGGGTCGCCGCCGGCATGGCGGTGCCCGACTGGCTGGCGCCGGGCGACCTCGTGGAGGCGACTATCGAGCAGCTTGGCACCCTGACCACGCATATCGTGGCGGGTGACCCGGAGGCAGCCGGATGACAAATGATAGAGATCAGGCGCTGGTTGCCAGGGCAGTCGATTGTATCGACCGCGATCGTCTCGTTCAGCTGGTTGTCGATCTGGTCAATGTGCCGAGCCCGACGGGTTACGAAGGCGATATGGCGCGCGCGTTTCATGAGGTGCTGCAGGGCGCCGGTTTCCGGTCGATACTGCAACCGATCGGCGACAATCGTTACAACGCGATAGGCAAATGGTACGGCGAGGGTGGCGGCAAGAGCCTGATGTTCAACGGCCATCTCGATACGTCATTCGGTCCGGAGCAGGCGCACCGCGGCCTCGGTTATCGCTGCGAGGGCAACGTCGTTGACGACGAGTGGATATATGGCATGGGCACGTTCAACATGAAGAGCGCGCTCGCAACCTATACCGTTGCCTGCGAAGCGATTCAGAAGGCCGGCATCAGGATTGGCGGCGATGTCGTTATCGCCGGCGTTGCCGGCGAGATCGAGAAGGCGCCGGTCAATGACTTCGACGGGCCCGGGTACCAGGGCTACGGGCCCGGCACGAAATTTGCGATTACGCATGGCGCCATTGCCGACTATTGCATTCTCGGCGAGCCCACCAACATGATGATCATTCCGCGTCATTGCGGTACGACGTGGATGAAGATCACGGTACCGGGCACGTTGATTCATACCGCGTGGTCCGAGCATGAAGGGAACTCGATCAGTCACTCCGGCATCATCCTGAACGCACTGAATGAGTGGATTCCCGGATACATGGAGCGCAACGAGTTCGGCGGTACCCGGCCGAAGGTGAATATTGCCGCTATCGAAGGCGGCTGGCCGTGGCGTGGCGCCAGGACTCCGGAGAGCTGTAACATCTATATCGATGTCAGGACGCCGCCCGAGGTGCTGCCGATGGATGTCTACCGCGAGGTTCGCGGCCTGATCAGGAATCTTGAGAAAGACCATGCCTGCCTCGAGGGCACGATCGTCGATACGTACGTGACGGCGCCCGGGACATCGATTCCGGACGATCACGAATTGATCCGGACGATCGTTGCCGCGCATTCGCAACAGCTTGGCGTCGAACCCGAATTCGGCAATGAAATCTGGTACAGCGATGCAGCACACATGAATCGCTATGGTATCGCCACCGTGAACTATGGGTCGGCCGGCCGGATTCGCACCGGCGGCGGGGGTTTCGATACGCTGCAGGGCGAGGCAGTCCACATCGGGGATATGCTGGATATCATCAAGGTGTACATCCAATGCATCCTGAGCATCTGCGGCGTAGCCGATTGAGCGGACAGAATCTGTGACGAACTTGAATCTGCATGAACTGCTGGCCGGCGCCCGGATCTATGATCTCGGTCAGCCATACTGGCAAGGTATGCCCATCCACCCGTTTGATCCGCCGTATCAGTACCTGCTGTTCGACTACCACGAATATGTCGAGAAGGACCTCGGCAAGATCGAGCCCGGGTTTTCCCACGCCATCGGCATGATGATCACTTCCATGCATGCGGGGACGCATTTAGATATTCCGATTCACATGGCCCAGGACTACAAGGTTCAGGGCATCGATGTTCGTCCCTATCAGCGGGGTACGGGTTTTGTGGATCTGCCGGCGCCCCTGCACAGCATGGAGGATGTTCAGCCGCTGGTGCTCAGGGCGGTGCTGTTCGATATTCCGGGAGTGCAGGGTATCGACATTCTTCCCGAGCGTTACTCCATAACGGCGGCGGACCTGGAGGCGGTCGTCGACAAGCACGGTGCGTCGCTGCAGGAGGGCGACTGCGCCCTCATTCGTACCGGCTTCGGACGGTATTTTGAAACCGATGCGGAAACCTATCTGCACAAGTGGGCGGGGCTTGCCCCCGACGCCGTGCGCTGGCTTGCGGAGCGAAAGCCCAGGCTGGTGGGCACGGACAACCTGTCGATCGGTGTGCCCGATCTCTTCGATGCCCATCGGGTGCTGCTGGTAGAGAACGGTATTTACGTGATGAAAAGTCTGATGCTCGAGGAACTCGCGGAGGAGCAACGGCATGTATCCACCGTTGTGGTGCTGCCCCTGAAAATAAAGGGTGGCGAAGCGTCGCTGATTCGACCCATAGCCATCGCCTGATCAAACAATTACCGCCCGTCGAGGTGAACCATGAATGACAATATCTGGACCAGCGACTTAAATGAGAAACCCGAAGTGCAAGACGGTTTTGACCGCGCGAAACCGGTGCGTTTTTATGACACGACACTCCGCGACGGGGAACAATCCATCGGCGTTGTTTTCACGCCCGAGGAGAAGTTTGAAATTGCCTGCGCGCTCTCGGATCTCGGCGTGAGTCGCATCGAAGCGGGGTTTCCCAGAGTTTCGGCAGCGGATTCCCAAGCGGTCAAGCGTATTCTCGATGAGCATTTGGAGGCCGAGATCTGGGGGTTCTCCCGGGCGATGACGGAGGATCTCGATGCGCTCATCGAACTGGGAACGACGGCCACCGTCATCGAGGTGCCCACCAGCGAAATCAAGATGGAAGCCTACGGCCTGACCCGCGAGAAGGTCATGCAACGCGCGGTGGGCGCGATCACGCATGCGGTGGAACACGGCATGCGGGTATTATTTTTCCCCGTGGACGGAACCCGTACGGATCTCGGCTTTCTGCGGGAGATTTATGTGGCCGGGCTCGAGGCCGGCGCTTCGGAGGTGGCCGTGGTCGATACCATTGGCGCCTGTGCGCCCGAAGCGATCGAGGGTCTGATCAACGAGGTAACCGGCTGGCTCGGGCCGGATATTCCGGTGCATTTTCATGGCCACAACGATTTCGGTCTGGCGACGGCCTCTGCCATCGCTGCCGTGCGCGGCGGCGCCGAATGGATTCAGGGCACCATCAACGGGATGGGCGAGCGCGCCGGGAATGCCGACATTTCCGAAGTCGCTCTGGCGTTGCAGTGCCTCTACCACGTACCGGTAGACATAGATCTCGGCAAGGCCCGCCGGGTGTCCGCCATGGTGCAGAAGGCCGGTGGTTATCAGGTGGATGGCTGGAAGCCGGTGGTCGGGAAGAACCTGTTCGTTCGCGAGAGCGGTGCAGTGGCCAGTCAGTTTCATATTCCCGAGGCTATAGAGCCGTATTCCGCCGAGATTGTTGCGGCGGACCGCAGGATCGTACTGGGCAAGAAAAGCGGCCTTTCCAGTATCGATTTAAAGGTCAGGGAACTGGGTCTGGACCTGTCGAAAGACGATTATCCGGCCGTTCTGGCCGAGGTAAAAGATCAGGCCACCCGGGCCGGCCGGCTGATTACCGACGATGAGTTTCGCCGTATCGCCCAACAGTAATCCCCGGAGTTTATCCGCCGCGCAGATACCGGTTCCGATATTCGCTGGGCGACGACCCGGTCCACGCGCGAAATGCCCTCGAGAAGCTGCTGTAATCAGAAAACCCCAGCAGATATGCCACTTCGCTTACGGAGCGCAGCCCCTGGCTAATGTATTGTTCGGCCAGTTCACGGCGCGTTTCATTCAGTAAAATCCGGTAGCTCGTATTGCGCTCACTCAGTTTCCCCTGCAGAGTTCGTTCGCTCATATTCAGGCGCCCCGCGACCTTCTCTTTGTTGCAATCGCCGGACGGCAATAAATCAAAGAAAGAAGCCCGGACCTGGGCAACAACGTCCTGCCGGTCCATCTGCGCGAGCAGACTCATGACGACGTGGTCATTCTGACGTGCCAGTTCCGCATTGGCGGCCGGTAGCTGGACATGCATATCATCGTTGTCAAGAATCAGCACATTGCCCTCGCTGCCGAATTCGACCGGCGCCTGGAAATAGTCGGTGAACTTTTCAGCATTGATCGAGGGCTTCGGCCGACGCAGACAGACGCGCAGCGGCGCGAAATCCGGCCGGTAAATCTGGCGGCTGAACCGAATGATCGTGGCCAGCCACGCATCCTGGGGAATATATAAAGACAAACCGCTCGTCGGAATCAGTATCAGCCGATAATCGGTTTCGGTTTTTTCCAGGTGAGTCACTGCGTTGGTGGTAACGAAACGAAAATAGCGGACGATTCGGCGGCAGAACGACTCCATTGTTCTGCTGGCGTAGAGCGAATAGCCAAGGGCATGCAGAGAGGTTGGATGCACATACTGTGCGATGAAAAGACCGAATGCCGGATCGCCGGTGGCTTCCTCGGCCAGTTCATAGACACGACTCATGCGGTCGGACGGGAAGCGTGCAGTCGGGTCCCGCGCGTCGGCCAGATCAATGTTGGCTTCGGCAAACACTGCCCGGCTGTCCACGTCCCGTGCATCCAGTGCTTCGGCGACCGCAACTGCCCAGCTTGCAATCAAGTGGAAATCGGCGGCGATCGTCGGGCCCATGCAACACCATTAAAAACTGGATTTCTTTATTATGGCACGGTGCATTATAATCTGCGGAGCCGGTCGCTGGAACTGACCATGTCAATGCGGAGATCGTAACACATTGATTATTAAGGGATATTGTGATCGTCTCGTGAGATTTGCGACGCTTAGGTCGCCCGCCCGCCACAGAGTTGCAGAACAAGAAACGTCGCGGGGCCGGTACAGGTAATCGGAGGAAACCGAATGCACACCAAAATTCTGCTCAAAGAAGCAGAGATGCCTACCCATTGGTATAACGTCGTTGCCGATATGCCGAATCCGCCGCCGCCGCCTCTGGGTCCCGACGGACAACCGGCGCCCCCCGAAGCCCTCGCGGCTATTTTTCCCGAGGGCTTGATCGAGCAGGAGGTGAGCACCGAGCGCTGGATTCCTATCCCCGATGAAGTTCGGGAAATCTTGCGGCTGTGGCGTCCGTCGCCGTTATTTCGTGCCCATCGGCTGGAAAAGGCTCTGGGCACGCCGGCCAAAATTTACTACAAGAACGAGGCCGTGAGTCCGGTAGGCTCGCACAAACCGAATACTGCCGTCGTCCAGGCGTATTTTAACAAACAGGTTGGCATCAAGCGGCTGGTCACGGAAACCGGTGCGGGCCAATGGGGTTGTGCCCTGGCTCTGGCCGGCGAGTTCTTCGGTCTGGATGTTCGTGTGTTCATGGTTCGGGTGAGCTACGAACAAAAGCCCTATCGTCGTTCCATGATGAAGGTCTGGGGCGCCGAAGTCTTTGCCAGTCCCACGGATATGACCGAGTCAGGCCGCAAGATTCTGGAAAAAGACCCTGACAGTCCGGGTTCCCTGGGAATCGCCATTTCCGAAGCCGTGGAACAAGCCATCGACAGTGACGACACCAATTACGCCTTGGGTTCAGTGCTGAATCATGTGCTATTGCACCAGACCATCGTGGGTCAAGAGGCCATGAAACAGATGGCCATGGTCGGCGATTATCCGGACAAGATCATCGCCTGTTGTGGCGGCGGCTCGAATTTCGGTGGTATTGCTTTCCCCTTCATTGCTGACAAGGCGGCGGGTAAGGACGTGCAACTCATCGCCGTGGAGCCCACTTCCTGCCCTACGCTGACCAAGGGCTCTTACACCTATGACTTCGGTGACGCCTCCGGGCTGACCCCGATGCTCAAGATGTATACCCTTGGTCATGATTTCATGCCACCCAGCATTCACGCCGGTGGTTTGCGCTACCACGGTGAATCTCCCCTGGTCAGCCAACTGTGCCACGAAGGCATCATCGACGCGGTGGCGATTCCCCAGATTGAGACTTTTCAGGCGGGTATTTTGTTTGCTCGCACGGAGGGCCTCGTACCGGCGCCGGAATCCACCCACGCTATCGCCGCCACGATCCGCGAAGCGAAACAGTGTACCGAAACCGGTGAGTCCAAAACTTTATTGTTTAACCTGTCGGGCCACGGGCATTTCGATATGAGTTCCTACGATCGTTATCTAGCGGGAGAACTGGAAGATTACGACTACCCCGAAGAGGCGATCAAGGAGTCCCTGGCTCATCTGCCGGATTTCTGATCCCGCGAAAAAGGCTTCAGTGGTGTATAGAACATCGGCTGGTTCAGCGTCGGTCGCGGCGCAATCAGCCGGAGTTGCCGGGCGCCGGATGGCGCGGGCGGATTTTCTGCACCGGAACCCGGCACATCAGAGCGATGTGCCGGGTTTTATATTTCGGGTACCCGCCGTACCCGCCGCTCAGGACTTCTTGGCTGCCTTTATCGTGCCGCCGGCAATCTTGTTGCACGTGCCGTCCGGTACGTAGACCCACTCTTCCGCATGGTTGTCTGCGGTTGCCTGGCCGGCGCACGAATGCAGGCTCGTGCCGCAGTCATTCATTCCGGCCTTGGCAATACCCATGCATTTCTCGAAGCCGGGCTTGGCAGCACCGGCGGACTGTGCGCCTGCGAGTGCCAGGATACCTGCCAACGCGGCGGTCATCAGAAGTTTATTGTCTTTCACCATTCGCTCCTTGGTCGTGATACAGGATCTGAAATTCGGGATCGAAGCGCATGTGTTTTGCCGTCAGCGTACCCCGAAGTCGCCGAACCGCATGCGGCCCGGCGAATATGTTCAGATAGACTGGACCGGCGCGATTAAGTTCCCGGCCGGTGGCGTGGGCACGATGCCCTCTGAGCCGTTACATTTGGTTACATTTCATGCACTGCAGCACTGCGCGAAGCGTGTAAAATCGATGTGTGCGGTGCCAAGACCGTTCATTATATTCGCCGCTCGATCGTCCGGGTTACCCGGCGGAGCAACGCAAAAGATAAAAACAAATGAACCTGCCCGCCGCCCGACAACGATCCTGGATGAAGCCGATCCGGCTGCCGTTGGCCATCGTCATCGGTACCTTCGCAATTATCTATCTGCTGATGGCGACGCGGCCGCGGCTGGAGTCCGTACAGGCGCCCGAGCGCGTCTGGAACGTAAATGTCACCGTTGCGGAACATCGCACCATCCAGCCCATGCTGAATCTGTTTGGCGAGGTCATCGCGGGCCGACGCAGTGAACTGAGTCCGGCGGTTGCCGGGGTCATGGTTGAAATAGGCAAGAACTTCCGTGACGGCGGCGTGGTTCGCAAGGGTGAGCTGCTCGTGCAGATCGATCCATTCGACTACACGACCGATCTTGCCGAGCAGCGTTCGATGCGGGTAGAGGCCGGGGTCAGGCTCGAGATGCTCCGGCGCGACCTCGACCGGGCGAAAGAACTGTATGCGGCCAGGAATGTCTCGGAGCAGTTTCTCGACGGGGCCCGGCTCGATGTCCTGCAGCAAGAGGCAGTCGTCGAACAGCGTGGTATCGGCGTGCAACGTGCCGAGCACGACCTGAAAGATACCCGACTGGTTGCGCCGTTCGACGGTATCGTCGCGAACGCGAACGCGGCACTCGGAAAACAGTTCAGTGGTTTCGGCTCGGACATGATCGGCGAGTTGATCGACACCAGTCGTATCGAAGTCAGGTTCTCGCTGACGAACGCGCAATATGGAAGGCTGCTGGAGAGTGAGGCGAGTATCATGGGGCGTCCCGTAGCGGTCGTCTGGAAGGTTGGAGAGCATGCGTTCAGTTTCGATGCAGTGATCGAGCGCATCGGCGCGGAGATTACCTCGACGACCGGGGGCGTCGACGTGTATGCGGTTGTCGACACGGGTAACGCGCAATCGCGGCTGCGGCCCGGGGCATTCGTAGGCGTCAGCATGGCTGACAAGCGCTACGAGCGAGCGCTGCGAGCGCCCGATTCGGCGGTCTATGGTGAGCGCACCGTGTTCATCGTCGAAGACGGCCGGCTCGCCGAACGCGAGATCGTTATTCTCGGCTATGCCGGTAACGACGTCTTGTTCCGGAGCACCGGCGATAAGCCGATCGTGGATGGCGATCGCATCGTCACGACGCAGCTCAGGGAAGGAGGCCCGGGCGCCCGGGTTTCGGTGCGTTGATGAGCGACGAGCCGCGCGGCGTGATCAGTTTCTTCGCCGGCCACCCGGTGGCGGGCAACCTGATCATGCTGCTGATGCTCCTGTTCGGTGCGTACGGGCTGTCCCAACTCAATCGGCAGGTTCTGCCGGACTTCGAACTCGACGTAATCAGTATCAGCGTCCGGTGGCCCGGTTCGAGCCCGCAGGATGTCGAAGCCAACATCATTCAGGCGATCGAACCCGAGGTCAGGTTTCTCGATCACGTAGAGCGGGTTGATGCCACGGCACACGCGGGGCACGCCGAGATCAGCGTGCGCTTCGAGGAAGCCGCCAACATGTCGAAGGCGCTGACTGATACACAGGCAGCGATTGCGCGCATCACGACCTTTCCGGTTGACATCGAGAAACCGGTCATCAACCAGATCGTCCAGTTCGACGACGTCTGCCGCATCGAGATATCGGGGCCGTTCTCCGAAGCGGCCCTGAAGCTCCTGGGCAAGCGGATTCGCGATGACCTGCTGAATATCGGCATGAGCAATGTCTCTCTCGTCGGGGCCAGACAGTCGGAGATATGGGTTGAAGTGGCGCCGGAGACGCTGCGCCGGCTCGACCTGACGATCGACGACATCGCGACCCGCATCGGGCAGTTCAGCATCGATCTGCCGTCCGGCACGATCGAGAGCGGCGGTCTGGCGCGCCAGATTCGCAGCAAGGCGCTGGCTAGGTCCGCGCGTGAGGTCGGCGAGATCGAACTGATCTCGAAGTCCACCGGCGAGAAGCTGCGGATGAAAGAGATCGCGCGCATCATCGACACGTTCGAAACAGGCGCCATCTCGCATGTCCGGGATGGCTACGCGTCGGTTGGCGTGGCCGTCGGACGCGGGCCGGGGGTCGACTCGATCGAAGCCCAGCAGGTCGTCCTGAAATACGTCGCCGCGTTGCAGGCAGAACTGCCGCCGACGCTCGAGGTCAAAATGTTCGATGTTTTTGCCGATCAGGCGACTCAGCGGGTGCGGATGCTTGTTAACAACGGCTTCGGCGGCCTCGTGCTGGTCCTGATCGTGTTGTTCGTGTTTCTGAATTTCCGTGTGGCGTTCTGGGTTGCGGCGGGCATTCCGATCGCGATCATGGGTGCGCTGGGCGGCATGGCAATGATGGGCATGTCGCTGAACATGATCAGCATGTTCGCCATCATCATGGGTCTTGGCATTATCGTCGACGACGCAATTGTCATCGGCGAGCACACCGAGATGCTGCATCGTCACGGCCTGTCGCCCGAGGAGGCGACCATGCGCGCGGCCAAGGTCATGTTTGCACCGGTGCTGGCTGCGTCGCTGACGACAATCGCCGCATTCTTCCCGATTCTGACGATCGGCAAGGAGATCGGGCGGATCATCCGGGAACTGCCGCTGACCGTGATTCTCGTGATTGGCGCGAGTCTCGTCGAGTGCTTTCTTGTTTTGCCGATGCACCTGAAGCGCGCGCTTGAACGCATGGAGCGCAATTCGACGCCGAAGGTGCCGAGCGGGTTCAAGCTGGCCTTCATGCGGTTCCGCGATACGCGGTTCACCCAGGCCGTGGCCTGGAGTTTCGACCGGCGCTACAGCACGGTGCTGGCCAGCGTCTGTATGTTCTTTATTGCCGTGACATTGATGATCTCCGGGCGCGTCGGTTTCGAGTTTTTCGCATCCCCCGAGGTCGATATGGTGTTCGGCAATGTTGCGATGACGCCCGGTACGCCGCGGGAGCGGACTATCGAGATGACGGACGAGATGGCCCGCGCTGCGCGTGCGGTCGAGAGTCGCCTGACACAGGGGCAAGGGGGGCTCATCAACTATTCGTTCGCAACCATCGGCACGACCGAGGGGCGCCAGGGCGAGAACAAGCTGAACGGCGACCATACCGGCGCGTACACCATCGAGCTGATGCCCGGCGACGATCGCGACATCCGTACCTACGAGTTCATGGCGGCCTGGGAGCGGGAGATACGCCCGATGGCCGGTGTTACGAGTCTCGTCGTGTTCGAGCGCAGCGCCGGCGGGCCGCCCGGCCGCGACCTCGATATTCGGCTGTATGGCGCGGCTCTGGATGTGCTGAAAGTGGCGGCGATGGAGATTCGCGTTGGCCTGAAGAATATCCCGGGCGTGACCGCGGTCGAGGATGACCTGCCGCATGGCCAGGAAGAAATTCTCATGGCGATCACGCCCGCCGGCCGGGCGATGGGCTTCACGACGCAGAACGTCGCGCGGCAGGTACGCGATTCTTATGAAGGTGCGATTGCCAGGCGCTTCTCTCAGGACCAGGAAGAGATCATCGTACGGGTCAAGCTGCAGCAGTCGGGCCCTGCGAAAGGGCAGAGCCTGCGCGACCTGTATATCCGTTCACCCGACGGCGATGAAGTGCCGCTGACGGAAGTCGTGATATTGCACTCCGAGGTTGGTTACGCACAGATTCGCCGAGAGAACGGGCTGCGCCAGTTGTCTGTGACGGCCGATGTCGATCCGTCTGTCTCGACGACCAACGAGGTGCTTGCCGTGGTCGAGCGCGATATTGCGCCGGGCGTCCGGGAAAAGTACGGCATCAACGTCGAGTTCAAGGGCAAGGCCGAAGAACAGCGTGAGGCGATCGGCGACACGCTGGTTGCACTCATGATCGCGGTTCTGACGATGTATATCATTCTTGCGTGGGTGTTTTCGAGTTATGGCACACCGTTTGTCGTCATGTCGATTATTCCATTCTCGCTGATCGGCGCCTTCATCGGTCACTGGATCATGGGCTATCGGGTGAATATGCTCAGCCTGCAGGCGCTGCTCGGGCTTTCCGGCGTGATCATCAACGACGCGATCATTCTCGTAACCGGCGTCAAGCGGCGCATCGCCGCAGGCGCGGAGGTTCGCGAGGCCGTTATCGTCGGCACGAGCGAACGCCTGCGCCCGGTGATCCTGACGACGCTGACGACCATCGGTGGCCTGACGCCGCTGCTGTTCGAACGCAGTATGCAGGCGCAATTGGTTCAGCCGCTGGCCGTGACGCTGATCTTCGGCCTGATGTTCTCGCCATTCCTGGTGTTGTTTTACGTGCCATCGCTGCTGGGCATCGGCCACGATATCCGTTCGCGCGGCCGCCCGCCCGTGCCCGCCGAGGCTGGTGCCTGAGCCGACCTCAGTCGGCCGGCTGTTGCCGCCTGCTTGATGTTCCGATCGCCTTCAGTACCACGTAGCCCAGGATGCCGCAGACCAGCGAGCCGATGATGATGGCGAGTCTGTCCGGCCGGCTGTACCCGACTCCGATTTCCTCGAATGCCAGGCCGCTGATGAAGAGACTCATGGTGAAGCCGACCCCGCACAGAATCGAGGTTCCATAGAGCTGAGCCATCGATACTTTGTCCGGCAACTGCGCGATGCCGGTTTTTATAGCCAGATAGGCGAAACCGAATACGCCGACCTGCTTGCCGATCAGCAGGCCGAGCATGATGCCCAGCGGGACCGGCTCGAGCAGCGAGGCCAGCGTCATGCCGGCCAGGCTGACGCCGCCGTTGACGAACGCGAAGACCGGCAGGATGCCGAATGCGACCCACGGATGCAGGCCGTGCAGCAGGTTTTCGAGTGGCGAGCCATCCTCCGTCGTATCGTCACCCATCGGGATGAAAAAGCCGAGCACGACACCGGCGATCGTGGCGTGTACTCCGGACTTCAGTACCGCTACCCACAGCACGAGGCCAAGCAGAAGATACGGCGCCAGTTTCCGGATCTTCTTCAGTTTCAGCCAGGTGAGCCCGGCAACGGCGGACAATGCGACCAGCAGTGACTCGACGGACAGTTCCGTCGTATAGAACAGGGCGATGATGACAATGGCGCCGAGGTCATCGATGATTGCGAGCGTCATCAGGAACAGCTTCAGCGAGGTCGGCAGGTTCCCGACCATCGCGAGTACGCCGAGTGCGAAGGCAATATCCGTTGCCGTCGGAATCGCCCAGCCCTGCAGTGCCAACGCATCGTCGCTGTTGAAGAAGTAGTAAATGAGCGCCGGCCCGATGATGCCACCGAAACCGGCCATACCGGGCAGGATGATCTGCCGGGGGTCGGACAGTTCGCCGACCAGGATTTCACGTTTGACTTCCATGCCGATCGTGAAAAAGAAAATCGCCATGAGGCCGTCGTTAACCCAGAGGAACAGCGGCTTGTGCAGATCGAGCGGCCCGAAGCGGAGTTGTATCGGTATATCCAGGAAAGCTGTGTAGAGATCGCCCAACGGAGAGTTCTTCAGGATCATCGCGGCCACGGCCGCGATGATCAGTAAAATGCCGCTGGCGGCTTCCAGCCTGAAGAACGCGTTGAAGGTATTTCTGGGCACGAGCGGGGCGCCTGTGATTCCGGCCAGATCAATAGTCTACAGGGCATCGCGCGCATGGACAGGTCGTTGGCCGATCGGACTGGAACCTTTTGCGAAGCTCTGGCAACTTAAGGACTGCAGCCGGCACCGGCCGGCTATTATTCACGACTTATCGATTTCGGGGAGCGCGCGATGCAAGGATCAGGTTTTCGTTGGCTTACGACCGTTCGGCGGCACATGGCGCTGTTGGCTCTGACTGGCGGGCTGTGTGCCTGCGCGGGCATGCACGAGTCTCCGGACTACGAGCGGCATCGTTACAGCCAGCTCGTTACGCCGTTCGATCGCAGCGATGTCGTCTATATCGACATGCAGTTCGACCCGAAGTACCCGGACGGGGACCCGGCCGCCGAGCAGATCCGGATGGAGTGGATCGCCGTGTGGCTGGAGACGCGGAAGATGTGTGGTGACGGTTTCGAAGTCGAGAAGCGTCGACCGTTCGATATGATGGAGCACAACCCCGCACGCTACGATATTCGCTACGAGGTCAAATGCAAGACGGCAGCCGGAGGCTGAGCGATCGGGCCAAGTTATGATCTGGCTTATCCTTCCGATCGTAATCCTCGCGCTGGTTTTCGGCCCAAGCTGGTGGGTGCGGCGCGTGCTGGCTCGCTACGGCAGGCCGGGTGACCGTTATCCCGGCACGGGTGGCGAACTCGCGCGGCATATGCTCGACGAACTCGGTCTCGCGCACGTCGGCACGGAGATCACCGAGCAAGGCGATCACTACGACCCGGATGCGCAATGCGTGCGGCTGACAGCTGACAAGTTCAACGGCCGCTCGTTGACGGCAATTACCGTCGCAGCTCACGAGGTTGGCCATGCCCACCAGGACGCAACTGGTTACGGGCCGTTGAAGTGGCGCACCCGGCTGGTCAAGATCGCAGCACCCGGCGAGCGCTTCGGCGCGGCCCTATTGATGTTGTCGCCCGTCATCGGCGTGCTCACGCGTGCCCCGCTGGCGACCGGTCTGATGCTCATCGGCGGCATCCTGATGCTGGGTCTTGGCACCCTGATTCATCTGATCACGTTGCCGATGGAACTGGACGCAAGTTTCGGACGCGCAATGCCAATGCTTGAGAAAGGTGACTACCTGATCGCCGGCGACAAACCACATGCACGCAAGCTGCTGACTGCAGCGGCGATCACCTACGTGTCGGCGTCGCTGATGAGCTTGCTCAATGTAGGGCGTTGGTGGGCGATTCTGCGTCGCTGAAAAGGTGAGAAAAGGCGCCGGGACACCAGTGCCCCGGCACCTTTTCAATCAATAACCAGTAACCGGCTACCCGCACCGATACCCCAAGCTGCTGTCAGCCCCGCGTTGACCTCGAGTACGTATGACACCGGTTCGGACGACGAGATCCGATCTGTCGACAGCGGTTTCGTGTCAGGCGCAACGCCTGACACCGTGCCGTCCTCGCGGATGAACAGCATGTCGAGCGGCAGGTAGGTATTTTTCATCCACATGTTGATGAATACCGATTGGTGGTAGCGGAACAGCATACCTTCAAACTCGTCCATGCGTTCGATGAACATCAGCCCCTGGCGATGCTGCTCGGCTGTATCGGCCAGGTAGAGAGTCAGCGTCAGGCACTGCATTCGTGAGGTTTCGATGATGGCATGAGTTTGCGTGAAATTCGCCAGGTAACCCGCCGGGTGGGCGCCGATGGCCGGTTGGGCAAGATCCCAGATGCAGCATGCGGTTATCGCCGACAGCTTGAACCAGCCACGGCTCCAGGCGGGCGGTAGCGCCGCAGCCGGGCCCGGCCGATGTTCACGTTTCACATCCATTGGCGGTCATCTTTCCTTAGCTTCGCGCATAACTCAATCTCTGCTCGGGACCAAGACGGAAATTTGGCATGCTGTCCCGCGCTCACTGCGCCGCGGAGCCGCGCGGCAATCAATATAGTCTGAATCGACCATGCAGGGTAATTTACCTCGCGCGCGGTGCTCATCCGGTGGTTTTGCTTATCAGCTTATGTCCAAAATTGTGATTTACGGCATGGTGACCGGGCGCTGTGCGGGCTAACGTTCGCACCGTGTATGTGGGGCGCCGTGTGCGGTGCTGCGGTCGGCTATGGGGCAGTATGGGACTTTGAAGACAGGTCAAAACTTTAATTCGCCTTTTGCCGATCAGCGGCAGAAGGGCTTTCGCTGGTTGATCTTCTCCGAGTTTGTCGAGGAAGAATTCCTCCAGTATTACGCGCAAAGCAATGAGCAACGTGCGCGGCTGCTTCCCGTGCTCGCAATCATCACGATACTGGTGAGCATGGTCGTCATGCTCGTCGAGGGCAGGATGAACCTGCCCGTTATCGGGTTCAACGGTGTGGTCTTGCTGCCGACGCTCGCCGTGACATTGTGGGCGTCCGCGCAACCGCGGCGCCATCGGCTATATCAGCTTCTGCTTGCCTTCAGCGCGCTACTGATTGGCATGTGGGTCACATCTATCGTGACACGCGCAAGCATGATCGGCATGTCGTACTACTTCGCTGCCGTGATTGCATGGGTGTTCATCGTCTGGGAACTCCTCGGACTGCCGTTTCGATATGCCGCTTTCACCGCCCTGATCGTATCTGGTACGTATATCTTCGGCAGCTTCGCGTGGAACTTTCAGGGCAATGAAACCATTTTCTCGACGACGCTGCTCGTGCTGGTCAACGGCATCGGTGCGTACTGCTGCTACCAGCTTGAGTATACGGTCCGCCGCTCATTCCTGGAGTCGAAGGTGCTCGGTCAGCTTGCCGAGCGTGACGGGCTTACGGGGCTGTACAACCGGCGCAGCTATGATGAGTATATCGCGCGCATCTGGCGCCAGTCGCGTCGCGAACAGGCGCAGCTGACGTTCATGCTGATCGACATCGATCACTTCAAGACGTTCAACGATCAATACGGTCATCAGGCCGGCGATGATGCGCTGAAGGCAGTTGCCGAGGTCATCAGTCTCAGCGCGCAACGCCCGCTCGACTTTGCCGCTCGCTTTGGTGGTGAGGAATTTGCGCTGATCCTGTACGGGCCGGCACACGAATATGGCCGGGAATTGCCAGGACAGATCCGCGAAGCCGTGCGCAATCTGAAGATCGTTCACAAACAGTCGCCGACTGATCAATACCTGACGGTTAGCATCGGCGTGGCAATGGTCATGCCCGATGCAAAGCGCAGCATGGCAGGGGCAATCCAGATGGCAGACGAGGCGCTCTACCAGGCCAAGGAAGAGGGGCGCAATCGCGTCGTGGTCAACGCACCCGATGCGCATATTCAGACCGGTCGCTTCCGGGCGGCCCGCCAGGCCTCCGGTTAAGCGACACCGATTACAATCTGCTGCCTTGCAAAGCCCGTTGCTCTGAGTAAAGCTGCGATCGGTTTACCGAAACAGCGAATCTGGATCCTGAAAATCCCATCGATGTACGCCAAATGATGGCGAGTACTCCGCACCCGGCCCGGGCATGAACACCGATAAAGATCGAATTATCTACGTGCACGGCATGAAGCCGAAGCCACGTCCCGAGGATCACAGCGCGATGCTGTGGCGTTGTCTGCTCGATGGTGTGCGGCGCGCAGATGGGGGCGTCGCCGAGCAGCTGGCGGGTAACCCGGGCATGTTCGCGCTGGTTGCATGGTCGAGTTTGCTGTATGACGAGCAGACTCGCATCGAGCCCGATGTGCCCGGCGTCGAGCGGTTGCTGGGTCTCCCGGGCCCGGAGCCCGACGACATCCGGGAGGCCATGCACTGGCACAAGCGCATCGGCCAGTTTGTCTACCTGCTCAGCGACGCCTTTCCGGTGCTGATTGACCTGGTTGCCAACCCGGACATGAAGGCAACGTTGCAAGACGCCCGCCGCTATTTCCGCAACGACGATGGGGTTGCCAGCCGCATCCGCGCACGTGTCGCCGACGCGCTGATCGCTGCAACCGGGGCGGGTCAGCGAATTTTGCTGATCGGCCACAGCCTCGGATCGGTCATCGCCTACGATGTGCTCTGGGAACTCAGTCGGCGCCGGAACAGCGATGTTCGCATCGATCAGTTCCTGACCATCGGCAGTCCGCTGGGCGTCAATTTTGTCCAGCACCGGATACTGGGGTCGCGCGAGCGCGGTGTGCGGCGCTATCCCGACAATATCCGGGCCTGGCGGAATCTCTCCGCCATCGGCGAGATGACCGCGCTGGATCGGCGCATGGCGAAGGATTTTGCCCCGATGTACACCGCCGGCCTGGTCGAGAGTATCTGCGACGATATCGACCTGATCAATTATTTCCGTGGCCCGGACGGCCTGAACGTTCATAAGTGTTACGGCTATATGGCCAATGAGAAGACCGGAGCGGTGCTGGTCGAATGGTTGCAGCGCGCAGCTGCTCCCCGGCGCCTGCCGGACCCGGCATCACGATCGGCGTAGCGGGGGTTACAAGGACTCTGGTCTGGGTGTGATGACCAAGTCGATACGCCGGTTCCGGGCGCGACCTTCGGTCGAACGGTTGCTGGTTAGCGGCCGCGTGTCACCGTAGCCGATGGCCTTGATACGAAATTCAGGCACCCGCAGTTGTTCAGTCAGATAGCTTGAAACCGCCTGTGCCCGCTGTTCCGACAGCGCCTGATTTTTCCCGACCCGACCCTGCGAATCGGTATGGCCTTCGACCGTCAGGTTGCTTTGTGGAAACACCCCGATCGCCGACTTCACCTTGTTCATCAAGAGCTCGACGCCGGGCTCCAACTCGACCGAATTGCTGGCGAAGGTCAGGCCGACGAGCCGTATGATCAGCCGGTCGCCGTCGCGGAGAACTATGGCCTCATCTTCGAGGAATGTGTCACGGATCTGTCTGAATTGTTCGCGGATGCGCGCCTGGCGTTCGACTTGGCGAATCAGCGAGGCCCGGTCGGCTGATGTGGTGGCGATTTGTGCATCGAGTTCCCGCAGCTCATCCTCGAGCCCCAGGATCTGGGCATTCTGCTCGTCAATTATTGCCGGCAACTCGAGCAGTTCACCGGCCCTGGCGATAATCCGATCGCGCGTGTCGTCCCGACCCGCCGAAAGGTCGGCGTCGATGGCCAGGGTGTCGGCAATCCCGGTGAGCGTCGCCTCCCAGCCCAGGATGATGTCTTCTGTCGTCAGCGTTTTATCCGCGACGAGCTCGATGACCCCGCCGAGATAAATTGCATGTTGCGCTTCGGTCTCGGCACGTTTCGCGAGTGCTTCTGCCGGCCTGGTGTCGCGGCGATCGGCGACGAGGGCGTCATCGGCCGCGGCCAGCAGTTCGCGGGCCCGGCCCAGCGTACGCGGAGCCAGCTTCTCGACTTTCGCCCGGTCGGCTTCTGCCAACAGGGTGCGTGCAGTGGTGAGGTAGCGCGCCCGGAGCGCATTCAGTTCCGCCTGCCGGAAGGCATGGTTGGCCTGTTCGCCGAGTTGCCGAGCGCTCTCGGGATTGCCGCGCTCGAGCTTGGCAGCAGCATTGGTGAACAGCCGCCGGCCTTCGGCGAGTTCGGCCGGCGCCAGTCGCGTTGCCTCGGCCGCCTCGGCCGCTCGCCAGCTTGCGATCGGCGAGCGCAACAGCAGCGCGGCACTGTCGGCATTCTCGTGCGCTTTGCGGAAGTCCAGCTCGGCCTGCGTCAGGCTTCGCTGCACGCGTTCGGAACTCCTGCCCTTGGCAAAATCGATCCGGGCTTTTTCATAGGCCGACCAGGCGCGCTCCCAGGTACGCGGCGACAGGACCGCCGCCTCGGCCGCTTCGGCCGCTATACGGGCTGCATCGGCGCCACCGAACAGCCCGGCGTCGGGAGTTTGCCCATGGGTCGGCGTGGCGAGGCTGCAGAACAGCAACCACACCGGCAGGAACTTTATGACCACATCGAATGACAGCTTCATGCGCGCGCGCCGGAGTTCGGGATGCTGCAAGCCGCTTGACCCGTGGGGTTTCGTCGGGGCTTCCCGATTTGTGCGTTGGCTCACAGTATTTTCAGGCGTCGTTTCATAATCTTGGCCCCATGCGAGCAAAGTATTACACAAGGTTTTTGCTCCGCTCGAGCGAGCAAAGTTGCGCCGACGAGTATAGCGGCGTAGTCGAGTTGAATCATGATTGCGACCAACTTCTGGAGGCCGCCACCATCGAGGCGCTGCTCGCCCAGAACTTCCAGATGGAAGCAGAACACGTAGAGCTTTTGAACTGGTCGCGACTGCACTGATGACGCACCAGACGGTTGCAGGACTTCGAGTATTGACTGTCTGTTAGTTGGATTCTTTGGCTTCCCCCTGTATTGCCCGGCGTTTACGCCGGGCTTTTTTTATCCGGAGCTTAAGAATGGGCGCTCCAACGCCGCGAAAAGACAATTCCCCGACCTCGCGGCTGCCTCCGGGTTCATCGAGCGTCACCTGCCCTGCCGCCTTTCCGCTGCGATAACGCTTGTTTGCAGGACCCGGGTGGGCCTGACGGCAATTTCTTTCCTGCTCGCGGCCACCGTGCGAGAATAGCGTGCTGATTTCACTCCGGGCAGATTGTTGAACAACTTCAAAGGCATCCCCATCGTCAAGAGTGGCGAGAAATATCGCAGCGCAACCGGGATCGTGGCTGTACGCAACGGTGTCAACAAGAATCGCGGCTGGGCGCACGTGGCCGCCGAGCGCAAGCCCGCGTGGCTGCGCGTCAAGCTGCCGACCGGCGCTGATTACGGCAAGGTTCGCCGCAACGTCCGGGCCCACCATCTCGCCACGGTTTGCGAGGAATCGATGTGTCCGAACATCGGTGAGTGCTGGAGCGCCGGCACCGCCACGATCATGCTGATGGGAGCGATTTGCACGCGGGCCTGCCGATTCTGTGCGGTGGATACCGGGAACCCGAACGGCTGGCTGGATCCACTGGAGCCGGCCAACGCCGCTGAATCCGTGCGGCTGATGGACCTGCGCTACATCGTGCTGACCTCGGTTGACCGCGACGACCTGCCGGACGGCGGGGCGGCTCATTACGCGGCCTGTATCGAGGAGATCAGGCGAGTCAATCCACAGACCCGGGTCGAGGCGTTGACCCCGGATTTCCAGGGCAGCATCGCGGCGGTGCATGCGGTTGTCGATGCACCGCTGGCGGTGTTCGCGCATAACGTCGAGACCGTCGAACGACTGACCGGTGTCGTGCGCGATCCGCGCGCCGGTTATGTGCAGTCACTCACGGTGCTCGAGGCCGCAAAGATTCACCGCCCCGACATTCTGACCAAGAGCAGCCTGATGCTCGGTCTCGGGGAGTCGAGCGCGGAGATCGGCGTCGTCATGGATGACCTGCGTGCGATCGGCGTCGATCTGCTGACCCTCGGTCAGTATCTGCGGCCGACGGCGAATCACCTGCCCGTGGAACGCTACGTACATCCGGACGAGTTTGTGCACTATCGCGACATCGGGCTGGCGCGCGGATTCGTCGAAGTCGTTTCCGGCCCGCTGGTCCGGTCGAGTTACCGCGCGGAGCGGGTACTCGAGGGAACGAATGTAGGGCTGGACGCAGGTACGGGATGAGTGGCGCATGCGCGGGTCGGCCTGCAGGATGCAGTACATTAGAACCGGAGGTTCGTTAGTCAATGCTTGATTTTTTATTCGAATACGGGATGTTCCTGGCCAAGTCGGTGACGGTCATCGTGGCGGTCGCGATCATCCTGATCCTGATCGCGGGCTTGTCTCGCAAGTCGGCGGGCGGCCCCAGGTTGACGGTCGAGAAGCTGAACGAAAAGTTCCGCGAAATGGCCGACGTACTACAGGCGGCCATGCTGAACAAGTCCGCGTGGAAAAAGCGCGAAAAGGAAGAGAAAAAAGAGAAAAAACAGCAGGAAAAAGCGGCCACGACGAAAGACGATCACCGCAAGCGTATCTTCGTGCTCGATTTCAAGGGTGACATTCGTGCGACGGGTGTGGCGAATCTCCGTGAGGAAATCACCGGGATCGTCGCCGTCGCGACCGACAAGGACGAGGTTGTTCTGCGGCTCGAGAATCCGGGCGGTGCCGTGCATGAACACGGCCTCGCCGCTTCCCAGCTGCTGCGCATCAAAGAGCGCGGCATTCCGTTGACGGTCATCGTCGACAAGATTGCCGCCAGCGGCGGATACCTAATGGCCTGTATCGCAGATCGCATCATCGCCGCGCCTTTCGCCGTCATCGGTTCGATCGGAGTGATCGCCCAGATCCCGAATTTTCACCGGGTACTCGAATCCAAGGGCGTCGATTTTGAACAGGTTACCGCCGGCAAGTACAAACGCACCGTAACCATGTTTGGCCGCAATACGGATGAGGACCGGGCCAAGCTCAAGGAGGAGCTGGAAGATGTGCACGCCCTGTTCAAGCTATTGGTGGCCCGCCACCGGCCGGATCTGGATGTCGAGGCGATTGCAACGGGCGAGCACTGGTACGGAACACGGGCCCTCGAACTCGGTCTGATCGATGAGCTGGGCACCAGCGATGATGTGCTGATGAGTGCTGCCCCGGATGCGGATATATTCGAGATAAGCTATCGTGGCAAGCAAACGTTGCAGGAACGGTTGATGTCGACGTTCGAGGCGTCGGCCGATCGCGTGGCATTGTGGGTTGCGGAGCAACAGAACCGCAGCCGGTACCGATAAATTACATATGGGATACAACTGCGGGAAGATATTGATGCAGATCAAACAAGCGAGCAGGGTCTGGATAAGCCTTGCGCTGGCCGTCATGCTGAGTGCGTGTACTATTCCGTTCGTCAGCGAGCAGGAGCTTGCCATCGAGTCGGAGAAACAATTTACTCAGATGCGCAATCAGATGGTGATCTCCACCGATGCCAATGTGCGCAGCTACGTGTTCTGTGTTGCCGATGCAATTATTCGCGAACTCGAGGAACCGTATGCCAGCATGGACTGGGATATCGAGGTCTTCGACAATGAGGCGGTCAATGCTTTCGCGATGCCGGGCGGCAAGATCGGCGTGTTCACCGGCATTCTGGCGGTTGCGGAGAACCAGGATCAACTCGGCGCGGTGCTCGGTCACGAGGTCGCGCATGTCACGCAACATCATTCGGTCGACCGCACGAATCAGGCCCTGACCACGCAGGTCGGTACGACCGCAGCCGGCGCGGTGCTCGGCGGCGGCTATGCCGGCGACCTCGTGCAGCTCGGCGCGCAGCTCGGCCTGACGCTGCCTTATGGTCGCGGCCAGGAGAGCGAGGCGGATGTCGTCGGCCTGGTTTATTCCTCCAACGCGGGTTTCGATCCACGCGAGAGTGTCCAACTCTGGAAAAATATGGCCAAGGCATCCGACGGCGCGCCACCCGAGTTCCTGTCCACGCATCCGTCATCTGACACCCGTATCGATGACCTGATCAAAGAATTGCCCGGCAGCCTCGTGAGCTACAACCAGGCCAAGGCCGACGGTAAGCTGCCGCAATGCGGGGACTGACTTCAGCCGGCAATCATTCGGCCGGAATGGGCAGCTCGGGAGCCGGCCTGGGCGTGGTCTGCGTTGTCCTGAGTCTCGTCGCCTGCACCGGGTTTGACGGCGCCGGCATGGATGACGGCTCCGTCGTCGCCGGGCCCATTACGACCGCGGAGTTGCCGCCGATGCTCGGCGGGCGGTATACGCTCGATCCGGGCCAGGATGTCGTCGGTGAGTTGCAGGTCATGCGCGCGCGTTACGAAGATACCTTCGTTGACATCGCCCGTACCTACGGCCTCGGCTACGGCGATCTTGTCGCTGCGAACCCTGAGGTAGATCCGTGGTTGCCGGGTGCCGACACCCTGGTGGTTCTGCCGACCCGTTATATTTTACCGCAGGCGCCCCGCGAGGGCCTCGTTTTGAACATCGCGGCCAAGCGGTTGTTCTATTATCCCGAGGTGGCTCGCGGTGAACCGCCGGTTGTCGAGACCTACCCGATCGGCATCGGCCGCACGGGCTGGGCAACGCCGACCGGCGACACGACCGTGGTTGCCAAAGCCCGCGATCCGATCTGGTACGTGCCGGCCTCGGTGCGCCGGGAGCATCTCGAGGACGGTGACCCGCTGCCGAAGCAGGTGCCGCCGGGCCCCGGTAACCCGCTCGGTCGTCACGTGCTCGCGCTGGGTTTGCCGGGTTACCTGATTCACGGCACGAATAAACCGGCCGGTGTCGGAATGCGCGTCAGCCATGGTTGCGTACGCCTGTTTCCGGAGGACATCGAGTCGTTGTATGCGCGCGTGGCTATCGGCACGCGTGTGCGTATTGTCAACCAACCGTATCTTTACGGCTGGCACAAGGGCGATCTCCTGCTGGAGGCACATCGGCCGCTGGAAGAAGATCAGCGGGACTGGCCGGCGACGCTGCTTGCGCAAGCTCGCGCCGCTCTGGTTGAGCAGCAAGGCGATTATTTTATCCTCGCAGAAGACCGTATCGGTGCGATCGCCGCCGCTGCGCATGGGTTTCCCGTCTCGGTCATCAGCCGACGTCCGGATACCCGGGTGGCGGTGCGTTCGGCGCGTCGGGTCGTCAATATAGTGGCTTATGACCGGATGGCCGACCGGACCGTCGATTAGCCGGCCGCACGAACGTCACGTTCAAAGCGTACATCGGCGGATTCATCACCGGCATCATTATGGCAGGGCGCAGGAGGGCGTTCGTTTAGTATAGAATGCCGTTGTTGTTGTTTGTCTGGTGTGCCTGTTGTCAGAAACTGTCAGCAGTCGAATTTTTGTTCTCGAAGAACCCATACGCGGGCAGCGTGTAGCTGTTCGTCGGGAAGCGGTGGTTGCATTTATCGGCGCCGCGTCGCGCGGTCCGGTCGGAATCCCGGTCGCGATACGCAGCATCGATGAATACCGGCGGCGTTTTGGCATCCCGGGTCGCGGCTGTCATATCCAGGCTCACCTCGCCCGGTTTTTCGAGCATGGCGGCACGAGCGCGATTTTCGTTCGCGTGTCCGGATCCGAACGGCGACATCGTATTTTCATACCTGCGCCGGGCGACGACCTCGTACTTGACGCGATCAATCCCGGCCCCCTGGAATGCCTGCGCGCTTCCATCGATTACGATGGCATCGCGGACGACGACGGCCGGCGCTTCAATCTTGTCGTTCACCGCCTGATGTCTCGCGACCGTCCGATTGTCGAGGAGCAGGAGCTCTATCGCGGCCTTTCGGTCGATCCGCAAGATCCTGACTACGTGGCCCATGCGCTGGCTGATTCCAGCCTGGTATCCATTTTTGGCCTGGTGCCGAAACAGCGGCCGAAGGTGACGTTGTCTCCGGGCATCGAGGTCGGTGCATCGTATTTATATGCGGACGAGAACTGGCAGGAGCAGCCGGTATTGACCGATTACGATTTGATCGGCAGCCACATCGACGGAACCGGTATATTCGCGCTGGATCGGCTGCCGATCCTCGATCTGATCTGTCTTGTTCCCACTGACGGGGAGGTCGGCCCGGTTGCCTTGTTCGCGGCCGATCGTTATTGCCATCGTCGTCAGGCAATGCTGTTTGTCGATCCGCCGTTAGCTTGGTCGACGGTTACCGATGTCATTCGCGAGCGGCGAACCGGCGGGTTTTCCAGCCCGAACGTGATGACGTATTTCCCTCGACCGGTGTCGCCCCCCGGGGCACCGGCAGATCAGGCACCGAGTGCGCTGGGTGCAATCGTGGGCCGGATGGTCGCAGGCGAGGCTGAGGCAGGTGTCTGGGGTGGTGTGGAGCGGGAAGCTGTGGTGGTGCGCTTTCGCGACCGTCTGTCGTGTCAACTGGATGATCATGACAGCGCCGCGTTGCTGCGCGTGGGTGTCAACCCGTTGCGCGAATGTGCCGGCGGGCACGTGCAACTGGAGGGCATGGTCACGATGGGCCGCAGCGGGGGGTACGATGCACAGGCCGTGAACATCGGTCTGCGCAGGCTCAGCCTCTTCATCATCGGTAGCATTGTGCGCAGTACGCGCTGGGCGGCCTTCGAGAAAAACGGTCCGGCGGCCTGGAACGAGGTCGCGCAGCAGGTGGCTGAATTTCTTTGCGAACTGCATGATGCCGGGGCGCTGGGTTCGGGCAGCGTCAGGAATTCCTACTACGTGATCTGCGATCGGGAGACCAACAGCGGCGGTCATCGCGATGTCGTCGGCTATCGTAATTGTGAGGGTAATGGTGATGGCAGTGGCGAGCCGGGCGGGGTCAATTTTATCGTCGGGTTTGCGCTGCGGGGGCAGGAGTTTCACACATTCCGGTTCGCGCATGATCGACTGGAGTGCCACGTTCGCCCGGGTGGCTGGCAGCCGGGAGTTGCCCTGGCCAGTTGACGATTGCCAGTGGCGCGGTCGCGGCAGTTCCTGATCCGCCAGGACCCGAATTCACATCAGCACCGGTAACGATTTGCCGCGTCACGCTCGTGCTTCCGATTGCGGTTGACTCCGGTAAGCTGATGTATTGCATGGCAATGTTCCATAGCGTGATGGGCGTCACGTAGCCGTGGCCTGATTTTCGCTATAAGTGCAGTCAGGGCTGAACCGCCGGTGTTTCGAACTCGTTCGAGCATGCGGCCGACGCCGTAACTGTCGGGTCGACCCGTTTTCCTCGTCGCGCAGCGGATGCTGCAAGGAGAGCACATGGTCGAGGTTACGAGCAATACCCGGGACGAACTCGTCGCGATTACGAGCTTGCAGGAATTCTTCCGTGACTCGGTCGATGCCGCGATGGCGACCAACAAGGTTGTGCTCGACGAGCACACCGCTCACTACGTCGTCAATCTCCTGACCCTCTACTCGCGCTCTGAAGAACTCTACGAGCAAACGCCCGATGGGATGCGATTGCGTCCGTTGGCGTCGATGTTCGTCGATGCGGTAGAGGCGCCGAGCTATGTCGCGCGCGAGCATAACCTGCAGCGGATCGGCGATGTTGCGTTGTTCATTTCCGGCTTCTTCGCGAGCGGCCTCGAGCGAGCAGCCGTCGACATCGACTACTACGTTCACATGGGCGGCGCCGCCTATTATTCGCTGTCTGCCAATATGCACGCGACTCTGCGCGGACGCGCGCTCAACGCCGTGTTTGCCGAGCTGGCCGCGAAATTTCAGGACATGGTCGACGTGCTGAACGAAGTGCGCGAATCGGCGTGCGAGAGCACCGACGAGAACCTGATGCGTACCTACGATTTATGGATAAAGACGGGCAGTCAACGTGCCGCCCGCCTGCTGCGCGGCGCCGGCGTCTACCCGATGCCAGGCGCTCGGGTGAATTACAAGCACTGAGTGCCGTTACCAAGGGCTGAATCATGCTGCGTGATTTTCAATTGATGCTGAGCCGCCTCTACGGGATTGAACAAGCTCTGGATGTCTGCGATTTTCTGCTGACCGATGCTTGCCTGCTGGCGGAGCTGGAGGGGGGCGCAGACGTGCGGCCGACGCCGGAGAAAGTCCTGGTGCAGGAGTCGTCGGACGAGATGGGCATCACGCTGTACCTGGATGCGAAGCTCCTTGAGCGTCTGACGTCGCTGGATCCGCGTCGTCAGCTAAGTCGCGCGAATCTTGCCGATTTCTGGACTGTCCTGGAGGGTGTCAGCCACTTTAATTACATTACCTGGAACGCGGCCGCCGACAAGTCGATCACCTTGCTCGAGATCGAGATGCAGGCCGAGGTCGACAAATATGTCAGCGCGCGACTGCTGCTCGGACAACAGCCGGACAACACGCTGATCGACAGCCTGTTCAGTCGTTTGTTCGATGACCCGGGGTTTGACGCCAGCCTGGGGCCGAGCGAGCTGTCGCGTTATCGGAGCGCTAGCCTCTATGCCGGCCGCTTCTGCCGCAGTCTCGAGCAACGGTTCCCGACGACATCGCTCGCGCCGGAGATGCTCGAGGAACTGCGTGCGTTTTTCCGTCTGTCGCAACCCGCGAAGGTCGGCCACATCCAGTCAGCGCTATTCGCGTAACGCACGCGACCGCGTGTCGCTTGTCAATTCATCCGGGTATGCTCTAACCTGCGTTGCATCGACGCCTGTTGTCACGTTTTGGAGTAGCAATAATGAATAACCTTCGGAATTCGGATGCTGTGGCCCCGGTCGCCTGCACACGTCCGGCCTTCACCCGGCTCATTTATTTGATGCTGGCCACACTATTGGCGGGCGGCGGATTGGCCGTTGCCGGGGAGCCTGTGCCCACGATAGCGGAAATCGCCGAAGGCGCGCACCGTTCCGACCAGAACAAGGCGCGTAACAGCTACCGTCATCCGGCCGAAACCCTTGAGTTTTTCGGCCTCGAGCGCGATATGCGGGTCGCCGAGATCTGGCCCGCCGGTGGTTGGTATACCGAGGTGATCGCGCCCTACTTCGCGGGCAGCGAAGGGGCTTATATTGCCGCGCACTGGGATCCGGACTCGGACGTCAAGTTCATCAGCAACGGCGTCAAGGGCTACATGGACAAGCTGGCGGCATATCCCGATTTATACGCCAACGTCGAGATGGCCGTGCTGATGCATCCGGACAAGATGGCGTTCGCCCCGGCCGAGTCGCTCGACATGATCGTGACCTTCCGTAACATCCATAACTGGATGGGCCGCAGTTACGCCGAGGATATGTTCGCGACGATGTACAAGGCGCTGAAGCCGGGCGGCACACTGGGTGTCGTGGAGCATCGCGGTGATCCGGAAGTCGAGCAGGACCCGAAGGCGGCGTCCGGTTACGTCAATCAGGATTACGCCATAACGCTCGCGGAGCACGCCGGCTTCAGGCTGGTTGCGACCTCGGAGATCAACGCCAATCCGAAGGATTCGAAGGATCACAAGAGCGGTGTGTGGACGCTGCCGCCCACCCTGCGTGCGGGCGACAAGCCGGAGTATCGCGCGATCGGGGAGAGCGACCGGTTTACCTTGAAGTTCGTTAAGTAGCCACAGCCGGCACGTTCTCAGCGCATGAAGCGCGCCAGCGAAAAAGTTTCTTCGACCGGTATCTGACCCAGCACTTGCGCTGCGACCATCTCGCCCAAGGCCGGCCCGTGTTTGAAGCCATGGCCCGAACCGCCGCCGAGTAACCACGTGTTGTCGGCCTCCGGATGCTTGTCGACGATGAAATCACCATCGGGCGTATTCGTGTACTGACAAACCCGGGATTCAATCAGGGGCGCTCCCCGGAGACCGGGAAAACGATAGCCAATGTAATTGGTGGCGGCACTGATGCCTGCGGCCGTTACCGTTCGTTCGGTCGTCGAGGGGTCGTGCTCCGGGCCGCTTGCGTCGTCGGCGATTTTGAAGCCGCGTTGCTCGCCGCCCGAACTGGAGCGAGAGTGCCCGGGACCCCAGGCATCGAGTAGCGTCACCTGCACACCTGATCGCAACAGGTTGAGCGCCGTCCATCCGCCGAATGCGCCGGCGCCAATGACCGCGACATGAGCATTACGGTG
>SMVB01356622.1_pt1 | contig 29703 bp, 25 predicted proteins | sample 2456461 | NCBI WGS metagenome assembly SMVB01 (sample SAMN11095934, study PRJNA526329) | marine sediment metagenome | biome: Marine sediment; feature: Surficial sediment; material: Deep marine sediment; isolation source: Hadal surficial sediment | place: Pacific Ocean | collected 2014-05 | depth... | reverse complement strand
GAGGACGAATGACAATGTGCCTGCCATGACCGGCGACACGACCCAGCTCGCGACGATTGACCCCACCTGGCCCAGGTGGACGGCTTCCACGCCGATGGCGACCACGGCGAAGCCCACGATCGCGCCGACGATTGCGTGGGTCGTGGAAACCGGCCAACCGAACCGGGAGGCGATCGTCAGCCAGACGGCGGCGGCCAACAGCGCGGCGAGCATGCCGATGATGAGCACATCGGGATTGCCCGTCAGGTAGCTGGCGTCAATGATGCCTTTGCGGATCGTGGACGTCACTTCGCCGCCGGCAAGAAACGCGCCCAGGAACTCGAACACCGCGGCGATGAGTATTGCTTGCTTAACCGTGATCGCGCCGGCGCCAACCGAGGTTGCCATGGCGTTGGCCACGTCGTTCGCGCCGATGCCCCAGGCCATATACAAGCCGAACGCCAGCGCCAGTAGGAGGAAAATGGTTGTGAGGTCCATCATTCGCCTTTTGTTGTTCTTTTCACGTAGGTTTGATTCGCGCTACTACTTTAATTCGAAGTGCTAATTTCTATCCAAATGCTACTTGGCGAGCATCATTTCCAGTCGGTGACCGACTCGTTGGGCATTGTCGGCGAGGTCCCCGATCCGGTCGATGACGCGATACAGAAAGATCACATCAACGGGATGCAGGTCTCTTTCCAGCGCGTGCAACTGGCTGCGCACCTTCACTTGTGCGTCATCACTATGGGTTTCACTTTCGTCGAGTTCGCTGATCATCTTTTCTACCCGGCGCGCTTCCGCGCCACGGAATCCGGCGGCGATGAGTTCGTCGAACTCACCCACGGCGTCCAGCGCCAAATTGCAGGCAGCGATCGATGCCCGTACGAATTCCGTTACAGATTCCGCCATTTCGCCGGGAAACGACATCTTGCGGCCAATCATCAACCCGGCGATGTCTTTGGCTTTGTTGGCAATCTTGTCCTGGCGGGTGAGCAGATCGAGAAGGTCGGCGCGGGCGACGGGTAGAAAAAAACCGCGCGGGAGATGTATGCGGATATCGCGCTTGCTCTCGTCAGCCTGGCGCTCCAGATCAACGATGTCTTGCTGAATGTTTTCCACTTCGGCCCATGCGTGGGCTGAGGAATGCACCAGCAGATCCTCGACCAGGGCCGCGGCGCGATGGCACAGATCCATGTGGGCCTGTACCGGCTTGAACGGCGATCTGCCGAAGATCCTATCAAAATAGCTGGCCACGAAAGTGACGGTTCCCCGAAGAAAGCGGGAATGTACCCTACGTGGGCGACGGATGGAATGGTGCCGCGCATAGACCTTGGCAGGCGGCATCGCGTCGTTTGCGAAAGGCCCGCGTTCCAGGCTAGATTGACCCGGGGCGTGCGCTGCTTCGGCAACGGGATTTCTTGAATAATTCTCTTGAACAAGCTCTTTGATTGAGGAACAAGCCTATGGCATCGATCACTGAATTCGCCGTGCGCGATCACGTCGCCTATATCACCCTGAACCGCCCCGAGGCGATGAACTCGCTGAATCCGGAAATGCGCTGGTCCCTGTCGGAGAATTTCGACGAAGTTGAGCGCAACGATGATGTCTGGCTTGCGGTGGTGACCGGCGCGGGTGAGCGGGCATTTTGTGCGGGCGCGGATCTCAAGCACCGGGCGTTGGAGCGTGATGCGACGTCCGAGCAGAAAGCCGAATGGGCGCGCATGCTCGAGGCAACCAGGCCCCTGAACCAGCGCTGGGCGTTTCCCAAGCCGGTGATCGCCAGGGTCAACGGGTTTGCCCTGGGTGGCGGGCTCGAACTCGCCATGTCGTGCGACATCATCGTTGCGGCCGAACACGCCGAGCTTGGTCTGCCCGAACCACGCCGTGGGTTGATTGCAGGAGGTGTCGGCGTGCACCGGCTGCCGCGCCAGATCGGCCTGAAGCCGGCGATGGGCTATCTGCTGACGGGCAGACACATGTCCGCGGCTCGCGCCTATGAGCTGGGGCTGGTAAACCAGGTCGTGCCGTTGGCCGAACTCGACGCGGCGGTAGACGAATGGGTGCGTGACATTCTGCGTTGCGCGCCGTTGGCGGTGCGGGCGACCAAGGAGGCGGCGATGCGTGGCATGGACATGGCGCTGCCCCAGGCGTTCTATACGGCCTACGATTCGGAGGTGACCCGTCGGCACAGCGCCGATACCCTCGAAGGACCCAGGGCGTTCGCCGAGAAGCGCGAACCGAAGTGGCAGGGAAAGTAGCCGTCCATCGGTTTCTTCGGCGCCGTTGCGCGAATCTCAGGTCATCGATGTGCGTAGAGCTCAGCGTTTCTTCTCAGAACGCTCAGCCCGAGTGGCGTGAGGCAGTATGCCCGCGTGCATCCTCGAGATGCCCGCGTGCATCCTCGAGAATGAACGCCGCGCCCTTTTCCGCAATCATGACGGTGGGCGCGTTGGTGTTTCCCGACGTGATCTGCGGCATCACGGACGCATCGATGACCCGTAATCCCTGCACGCCGTGCACCTCGAGCCGATCGTTCACCACCGCCATCGGGTCGCTGCCCATCTTGCAGCTGCCCACCGGGTGGAAGATCGTGGTGCCAAGATCGCCGGCCGCCTGGAGCAGCTGTGCATCGCTCGTGAGCTCGGGTCCGGGCTTCCATTCCCTGGGCCGGTATTTCGCCAGCGCCTGGGCCGCCATGATGCGGCGGGTAAACCGTAGCCCTTGCAGTGCGACGCGCCGGTCGGCTTCGGTTGCCAGGTAGTTCAGCGTGATGGCGGGGTAGCTGGCCGGATCCGGGGCTTTGATGCGAACATGGCCGCGGCTGGTGGGTTGCAGATTGCACACCGACGGCGTGATGGCGTTGAAGTCATGCAACGGCTCGCCGAACTTGTCTAGCGACAGGGGTTGTACGTGCCACTCGATGTTGGCGGATGCCCGGTCAGGGTCGCTCTTTGCAAACGCGCCGAGCTGTGAGGGTGGCATGGTCAGCGGCCCGGTTTTGAACGCGAAGTACTCGAGCGCCATCGACAATTTGCCGAGCAGGGAGTTTGCCCGCTGATTCATGGTGACCGTGTTTTCGACCCGGTAAACGCTGCGAATCTGCAGGTGATCCTGCAGGTTCTCGCCCACTCCGGCGAGCTCGTGTACGACGGTGATGCCGTGTTGCGCCAACAGCTCCCCTGGCCCCACGCCTGAGAGCTGTAGAATCTGCGGAGAGCCGATGGCGCCGGCTGCCAACAACACCTCGCGACGCGCGTTGATGGTCTGCTCGGCGTACTTGCCGATGCGCACAGTTACTCCGCTTGCGCGCTTGGCACCATCGCGGTTGTCGATCAACAGGCGTTGCACGTGCGCATTGGTGAGCACCTCGAGGTTCGGGCGGTTCAACACCGGGCGTAGAAACGCGTCACTCGCACTCCAACGTACACCGCGGCGTTGGTTCATCTGAAAGTAGGCGTTGCCGAAATTGTCACCGCGGTTGAACTCTTCGATCTTGGGAATGCCGCACTGTGCGGCTGCGTCGCGCCACGCTTCGAGAATTTCCCAGTTGACCCGACGTTCTTCGACCCGCAGCTCGCCACCTGCGCCGTGGAACTCATCGGCGCCGTGCTGATAGTCTTCGGAGCGCTTGAATATGGGCAACACATCGTCCCATCCCCAGCCGCGGTTGCCGAGCTGCGCCCAGTGGTCGTAATCGCTGCGTTGTCCGCGCATGTAGATCATGGCGTTGATGGACGAGCAGCCACCGAGCACCTTGCCACGGGCATAGCCGATGCTGCGGCCGTTCAGGCCCGGGTCGGGTTCGGTCTCGTAACACCAGTCGGTGCGCGGATTGTTGATGGTGTAGAGATAGCCGACCGGAATATGGATCCAGAAGTAGTTGTCCTTGCCGCCCGCTTCGAGCAGGCAGACGCTGGTGTTGCGATCGGCGGAGAGCCGGTTGGCAAGCACGCAACCGGCCGTGCCGGCACCAATGATGATGTAGTCGTAGTCGCGAACCGCGCTAACCCGTCATGTACTCATCCAGCGTCATGTGCAGGCGGCGGATTCTGGATTCCTGATAGTTCCCCAGCGTCTGCGCGCCCTTCAGCGATGCTTTGATGCCCGCGCTCTGACGCTTGAAGTTCTCAGTGTCCTGATCGAGCACGAAGCCGAGGCCAAAGCCTGGCACCGTCGTATACGAGTCGTCAATACCGAGTTCGATGGGCTTCGCGGGCGCGGGGCGCGGGGCGTTGTCCGGCACGGGTTCGAGCAGCAGAATCTCATGCATGCAGGTGTCGACGTCGATGGGCCGGAAGCGGTAAATCAGCCGGATGTTGATGCCGGGGAAGAAGCACGCGTTCGGAAACAGATGGTACTCGATCGAGTCGAGCATCTCGCTGTTGCTCAGATCGCTGAGATCGACATCCATCTGCTCGCCCATCTCTTCGCGCATGATCTCGGCGTATCTTTGCCTCGCACTCATGCCTTCGGGTAGATCATCTGGGTTGTAACCGAACGCGGCGAACAGCTTGTGCTCATCGACCTCGGAGGCGACGTGCGGGCTGGGGTAGCCGATGGTGTGTACGAAGCGCGTCACATGCCTGCTGAATATGTCGTAGTCGGCGTTCGCATCGCCAGTGCTGTGGATTCCCTCGGGATGCGTCGATAGCACGTGAAAGGCCTCCAGGAAGGCCTCCATGCACATCTTCCAGTTGCCGGGCAGAATCTTCTTGGTGTGCAAGGCAACGTAACGATCTTCGAGCTTCCAGGTTTTGAAGTGCTCCGGCAGCACCCCCAGGTAGGACTCCAGCGGTTCGCAATCACGATCCAGATTGATGAACACGAACCCACCCCACAAACCGCTCGGTAGCTCGATCAACCGGAAGTTGTCTTCGTTCACGTGAGGGAAATCCCATCGGCACGGGATCTCTCTGAGCGAGCCATCCAGATGCCATGACATGCCGTGGAACGGGCAGCGCAGAAACTGTTTGCCTTGACCTGAGGAGTCCGCCTCGCAGAACTGCATGCCTCGATGCGGGCACGAGTTGACAAAGGCCTTGATGGCGTTGGCTGCGTCGCGGATGACGATCACGGAATACGGACCGACGTCGTAGACGATGTAGTCACCTACGTTGGGAATGTGTTCTTCGCGACACGCCCACTGCCAGGTTTTGCGCCAGACGGTATCGATCTCGCGATCGTAAAATTCCTTGGAGGTGTAGCGCGAGAAAGGAATGTCTTCGTCGCCGAGGAACTCCCAGCTCTCTGCGGTGAGCGCAGCGGGCGCGCCATCCTGCTCTCTGCGGATAATGTCCCGCGTGCTGGGTCCGGGGCATCGGGCCTCGCCCGGCGCCAGAGTCGGATCCGATGGCTGCGTCAGATCGTAAGCCATTGCGTATTTCCCCGGTCAAAGCATCGCAGATCATACAGGGTTCGCAGGAAGAACCAATATTGCGCGAATCCGCCTCCTACAGGTTCGTCCTCGATCCGGGTAGAATTTCGTGCATGGCAAGGGAGAATAATCATGGCTGAGAAAGTAGAGTCGGTGCGCACCACGGACACCGCGTATCACAAACTGCTGGATGCAGATTCGCGTCCGGTTCCGGAGTCCTATCGTCGCGACTCGCCCATCGAGCCTGGGCCGACGTTTGTTCCGGTGTCACAGTACATCACCCGGGAGTTTCATGACCTGGAAGTCGAAAAGCTCTGGAAGCGCGTGTGGCAGATGGCGTGTCACGAAGATGACCTGCCGGGCATTGGCGACTACGTACCTTATGACATCGCGGGCCTGTCGTTTCTGATCGTTCGCACTGCAGCCGATGAGATCAAGGCTTACTACAACGCCTGCCTGCACCGCGGCCGCAAGCTGCGCGAGAATCGCGGCAGGGCTGCCACCGAGCTGCGCTGCCCATTCCACGCCTGGACCTGGAATCTGGATGGCACCCTGCGGCAAGTTCCGTGTCAGTGGGACTACCCTGGATTGAAGCCTGAGGAGCAGAGTCTGCCCGAGGCGAAGGTGGGCCGTTGGGGACGCTTCATCTTCATCAATCCGGATCCAGACTGCGAGCCGTTGGAAGATTTCCTCGGCGATCTGTCAAGCCACTTCGAAGTGTTGCCCTACGAGCGGCGCTACAAACAGGCCCACGTCGCCCGGATCATTCGCTGCAACTGGAAGGTGGCCTCCGAAGCGTTCATGGAGTCCTACCACGTGGTCGCCACTCACCCGCAGATCATTCTGGGTGGGGTGCACGATACCGACACCAAGTACGACGTGTTCGGCAACTACTCGCGCGCCATTCGTTGCGGAGCGCTTGACAGCAGCGGGCTGCCGGAATGGGAGGCGCTGCCGACCGACGGCGTACGGCGGGCGCAGCATCCTTTGAATGGCTGGGTCTACGAAGCCACCGACGATGGCCTGGTGAAGGTGACCACGCCGGAAGGCAAATCCGGGCTTTTTACACCCAATGCGGAGCCCGTGGAAGGCGAGCTCGGTGATGTGAACCCGCATCTGTGTACCTGGGTGGGTGGCAAACAGATCGAGCAGAGCGAGTTCGAAAGAGCCATGGCCGAGCGGGCTGCAAAGAGCGGGCGAGATACCACGAAGCATCCGCGGGTCGCTTTCGCCGACATGCAGCGCGACGCGTTGCGCGCCATCATCCCGTCGGTCGCAGACAAGATAGCCGACATCGAATTCTCATCGGTATTTTTCACGCTGTTCCCGAACTTTCATCCGTGGGGTTCGTTCAACAAAATCGTCTATCGATTCCGTCCGAACGGTAACAACCACGAAGAGTGCATCATGGAGTGCATCTACCTGGCTCCGATGCCGGAAGACGGTGACTATCCCAAGGCGCCGCCGATCCATTGGCTCGGGCCGGACGATGATTGGACCGACGCACCGGAACTCGGGATGCTGGCGCAGGTCTTCAACCAGGACATTCGCAATCTGCCCTATGTGCAGGAGGGTCTGCACGCCACGGCGAAAGAGAATGTCCAGTTTTCCGACTACAATGAAACCAAACCCAGACATTTCCACATGCTGCTCGATGAGTGGCTTGGCAGGCCCTGACCTGATGTGAGCAAGGCGTGAGTCGACCCACGGACGCGACCATGCATGTCGTCATTGCTCAGATGAGCCACGAAACCAATACGTTCTCCCCGGTGCTCACCGATCTTGATCGGTTTTCCGGCGGGCACCCGGAACCTATGCGCGGCAACGTGGCCGAGGAGGTCTATCGCGGAACCGCCAGCTGCATGGGCGGCTTCCTGCAGGCAGCAGACGAAGTCGGCGCCCGCGTGAGCATTCCGGTGATCGCGGGCGCACCACCCTCGGGCCCGGTTGAGGACGATGCCTTTGAGTACATCGTGGGCAGAATTGTTGCGGCGGCGGAAGCCGGCTGCGACGCCATGCTGCTCGATCTGCATGGCGCCATGGTCACTCGAAGTTATGAGGATGGCGAAGGCGAGCTGCTGCGGCGCATCCGCGAAGTGGCGCCCGAGGTTCCCATTGCCGTTGCCTTGGATATGCACGCTAACCTCTACCCCGCGATCGTCGAGCACGCCACCCTCATCGCCGGCTATCAGACCTACCCCCACGTCGACATGGATTCCACCGGGTTGCGCGCGGGTCGCGCTCTGTTTCGGCAGCTTGCCGGCGAGGTCAATCCCACCATGAGCTGGGGCAATGCACCCATGCTGCCGCACGTCATGCGCCAGGGCACCGACGACTTTCCGAACAAGCCATTGCAGCAGCGAGTGGCGCAGATGGAGTCCGAGGGCGCGCTCGTTGCGAGCGTGTTCACCGGTTTTCCTCACGCTGACATTCACAACGCCGGGCTATCGGTGGTCGTGGTGACCGACGACGACCTGGCCCTGGCCGAACGCTGGCGCGATGAGTTGCTGGATCGCGCCTGGGAAGATCGGCAGGCGTTCGTCTACCAGGCAGAACCCCTGCGAGACTCTGTGGCCAGGGCCACGTCGCTGGCGAGCTCCGCGTTGGAAGCAGCAGGACCCGTGGTGCTGCTCGACCACTACGACAACACGGCCTCCGGCGGAACCATGGATACCACAGAGGTGCTGGCTGAGATCCTGCGCCAGGGGTTGGAAGATGTGGCCGTGTTCGGCTTCTACGATCCTGAAGCCGTTGCGGTCATGGAAGCCGCCGGCGTCGGCAATGAGGTCACGGTTTCGCTCGGCGCCAAGCTGCCCATGCCGGCGCTGGAGCGACAGAGCCAACCGTTGCAACTCACAGGCACCGTCAGGCTGATCTCGGACGGACGCTTCCCAGCGACGGTTGCGATGTCGCGCGGGCTCACCATGAATATGGGAACCACGGCGGTTCTGGCCGTGGGCAGTGTTGAGGTTGTGGTCGTCTCCCGGCACATTGAACCCTTCGATCCGGGCTGCTTGCGTTCTCTGGGGATCGAGCCCACCGCACGCCGCTACCTCATGCTCAAGAGCCGCATACACTATCGAGTGGGCTTCAAGCCGCTGGTTGCGGCGGTTGTGGAGTGTGCGGGGCTGGGCGTGTGCACGTCGGACTATTCCCAGGTCACGTTCGAAAACGTGCGCCGACCGATCTTTCCCCTGGATGGAATCAACCCCCGCGAACGGTTCTGACCCCGCGCGGAGTGCGGCCTGACCCCGCGCGGAGCGCGGCCGAATGCCCGAAGGTTCTATGGTTCCCGAGCCGGGCATTCTACAGTATCGTTTCTGCTGGGTTTATGGGAGGAGATTGAGATGACGCGCGAAACTGGGCAGGTGCCAAACGCTTCCGAGGTAGCGGATCGGCTGGCTATTCACGACGTGCTCGCCAAGCACAGCCGCGGTGTGGATCGCGCCGATTCGGCCATCTTGAAATCCGCCTACTGGCCGGATGCGGAGGTCGAGTACGGTGGCTTCAACGGGCTGGCCCACGAATTCTGCGAGAATTTGCCCGCCGGTATCAAGCGCTATGCACGCACCCAGCACAGCATCAGCAACATCGCCATCGAGCTCGAGGGTGATGATGCGCGGGTGGAAACCTATGTCACCGCTTACCACTACCTCGAAGTCGACGGTGATCAGGGTACCGAGATGACCTATCTGGGCAGATACCTCGATCGCATGCAGAAACGCGACAACGTCTGGAAGATCATCCACCGCCAGGTGGTGATGGACTGGAATCAGAACGTCGACACCACCGCCGTGTGGGAGGGCCCCACGTTCTCCGGTCTTGCGCGTGGCGCTCGGGCCCCGGACGATCCGCTCGACGCGCTGCTCGATTGAACAGCGGGTGAACATCGACCAAACGGCCTTAGGCGCTTCTCAACCCGGGGCGGTGATGTGCTCTTCCACGCCGAGCATGCGGGTTCGATCGCTCAACAGAAAGTTGGCTTCGTCCGCGCGTATCTGAGCGACGACGTCGGGTTCGCGGACGCGCGCCCAGAACGCATCGAGCGCGCTCCGATCCTCGAACCATAGCTCCGTTAACACGTCGAACCCGGGATGCTCAACGTCTCGCGGCACCAGAGAGTTGTCGAGAAAGTTGCGTCGGTAGTCGTGAATCATGGGCAACAGGCGCTTTACCAGCGGAGCGTGGTATGTTTCGTAGTACGCGATGAACGCCTCGCGGGACATGTCCGGCTTGGCGGATATCAGTGCGAAGAGTTTGAGCATGGTTGGCTCCTCAGCTCACCAGCTCACCAGCTTAACGAACTCGCCGAGTTCGTCGAACCGCCGGCTGATCGCATCGTCACTCTCGGCAACCAGCAACGGCACCAGTCGGTCGACGCCGACGTCTTCAAACTCGCGTACGGTGTCTGCGTTGGCTTCCGCGGGCATGACGATGATCTCGAAGTCATCGCGGGAACGACCCTCTGCGGCCAGCGCCGCGTCGATTCCCACCAACGCCTGGGCGGTTTGTTCCGGGTTGGTGCCAAAGCCCAGCCAGCCACTGCCGTAGACGGCGGCGCGGCGCATTGCCGGGGCGCTGTAACCGCCGATGATCAGGGGGATGTGCGGCTTCTGAACCGGCTTTGGATCCATACGGCAGCCTTCCACGTTGAAATGCTTGCCGTGATGCGTGGTCACCGGCTCCGTCCAGAGCTTGATCATCAGCTCCAGCATCTCGTTGCAGCGCTCGCCGCGATCCTCCCAGGCGTAACCACATGCCAGCACTTCTTCCTTGCACCAGCCAACCCCGACGCCCAGGTCGATGCGGCCTCCGGTCAGGTAGTCGAGCGTGGCGAACTCGTTGGCCGTGTAGATGGGGTTGCGCTGCGGAATCAGCGATACACCGGTGCCGAACCGCAGCTTGGTCGTCACGCTCGCAAGGAAGCTCAAGGTCACCACGGTGTCGGGCAGCCCACAGCCGTCCGGAATCGGGAGTCTGCCATCGGCGGAGCCCGGGTAGGGAAACTCCATCTCGTCGAACAGCACCACGTGCTCGCCCATCCACAACGAGTCCAGGCCCGTGTCCTCGGCCCGGCGGCCGATGTCGATGATCACCTGAGGGCTTGCGATGGGGGTCATGATTGAAGCGAATGTACCGATTTTCATGTTTGTTGCCTTTTTTGGAAGGGTTGGTCGAACGATCCGGGGCCGCGTGATCGGGCGTTTCAGGAAATATAACGTGTTATATTCGCAGTGGGGTACTGTTTTGCAGGAAATGTCCGATGGATTTGGGGATTCCCGGTGAGACATCGAGCGCCCAATCGATGGCGGCGTCGGGAACGTGACGTTCTAACCCGCAATACGTTGATTAGGTGAGAATGATGGACCAAAAAGGGAAACACGTTATATTCATGTCTGAAACCGGAGAAACGTTGTGAATCGATCGGCAGAAATTCAAGGTTTATCCGACTGGCCGGAGCAGAACTTACGCGGCCACAAGATCGAGGGCTATCGCTACATCTCGCGGGAGTTCTTCGCCAAAGAATGGGAGCACATGTGGACCAAGGTCTGGCTGCTGCTGGGTCGGGAATCTGAGATTCCCAATCCGGGCGACTGGCAGCGCGAAGATGTCGGTCCCGAATCCATTTTGATGGTGCGCCAGACCGGTGGCGGCATCAAAGCGTTCTACAACGTCTGTCAGCATCGCGGCAATCGTCTGGTTTCCGAGGAGAAAGGCCACGTCGACCGTTTCGTGTGCAGGTACCACGCCTGGGCGTACATGCCTGATGGGGACCTCGTCTTCGCTCAGGATGCCGAAAACTTTCCGGAAGGCAATCCGTGCGGCAAGATGAATCTGGCGGAGATCCGGTGTGAACCGTTTGCCGGCTTTATCTGGATCAACATGGATCCCGACTGCATTGGCCTAAAGGAGTACCTGGGCCCGATCTGGAGCGATTGGGAGCGCTACGAGATCGAAAAGTGGAAGCGCTACGTGGCGCTCACCACGGTGGGCCCCTTCAACTGGAAAGTGGTGCTCGACAACTTCAACGAGTCCTACCACGTGCCCACGGTTCACAAACCCATGGGAACGGCCGCCGAGCGCAAGCGCATGCATTCGGGGGTAGACACCAACTACAAGAACACCCGTTTTGATCTCTCCGATGAGGGTCACAACCGAATGATCATGCCCGGCGGCTACGCGGGCGCCACCATGAACGACGAAGGGGTAATCGGCGAACCGCTGGCCTCCCTGATGCGCGAGTGGGAATTGGATCCGCGCAAGTTCACCGGGCGTGGTGAGGATACCCGCGCCGCATTGCAGGAAGCGAAGCGACGAGTGGGCGCGAAACGTGGCTACACGCATTACGAGAACATGGCCGATGAGATGTTGACCGACGCATTCCACTACACGCTGTTCCCCAATTTCGCCGTCTCGTTGTGGGCCGACGGCTTCCACTTTTTGCGCGCGCGCCCGCACCCAACCGACCCTGAGCAATGCGTCTTCGATAACTGGTGGTATGCGAGTCAACCGGCGGGTGAAACCGCCCCGGTTCGGACAACGCTGAGCATTGTCGATCGCGACACCGAGGTGGAGCACGAGGTGTTCAAGATCGGTGAAAAGTCCATGGGCCGCACCATTGATCAGGATCTCGAGATCTTTCCCGAGCAGCAGGCAGGGTTTCGATCGCGTGGTTTCACGGGCGTGTACCTATCCGCCCAGGAAAGCCGGGTCCGTCGCTATCACGAATTGATAGACGATTACATTGAAGGGCGATTGCCCCATGGCACGCCGCGGGAATCTAATCCAAAGGATTGAGCCTGCTCCGGCATGCTGGTTGAAGGCGAACCACGGGGAGCAACAACTTCACTCCCCCGCAGTCGTCGTCCGGATGTGCTGCACATAAGGTTTGACGCCGATCGCTAACAAAACAACGCCAATCGGGCCGACAACCAACGCCACGAGACCGAGAGATTTCGCAACTGCAATGGTGTCTTGAAAGATGAAGTCCGTGCTGAGCGCCACCAGCGTGGGGCCTAGTGCCAACCCGATGACGTTGTTCGTTACGACATACATGCCGTTGACAACACCGCGCATTTCGTTGGGAGTGACAAGTTGTATCGACGAGGTGATGAGAGCCAGCGGAAGCGTTACGCTGAAACTCGCACCCGCAACACACACCAGCCCCATGATCGCGTTTTCCTGGAAAGGCAGGGCGACCAGCCACGATGAGGCCATCACCGCGCCGAACATCGCCAGCTGCAACGGTGCGCCTGGGTGCCCACGACGTTCGAGGAAGCGGGCTGCAAACGGGCCGGTGAGCACGCCGCCTGAACCTGCAAGCAGGGCGATCACACCGTAGACCCGGCCCGCTTGAGCGAGGTCCCATTGGTAGACTCGGACCATAACCGTTGGAATCCAAGCCTGCAGGCTGTAGAGCATCACGACCAGGAACGGTACGCCCAGGTGCAGTGCGATATAGATACGCTTGTTTGCGCGCAGATAGGCGACGACGTCCTTCCAGGGCGGAACGATCCTGGCGTCGCCGCTGCGTCCCCGACGAACCGGTTCGCGAACCGTGGCGATGAGCGCCGCGACTAAGAACCCCGGCAAACCGACGGCGATGAATGTGAACTGCCAGGGCGAAACCACGCCAACCAATGGCAGAGACAGGTGTTCGACCTGCTTGGTCCAGTCGAGCACCTCGGCGCCGGCGATCATGGCTATCCCTGCGCCCAGGTATGGGCCCATGAGGTAGACGCTGATGGGTCTGGCCAGCTTGTCGGGGTGGAAATAGTCGGCCAGCACCGACCATGCAGCGGGTGTCAGGGCGGCTTCGCCAGTGCCCACACCCATTCGGGCAACCAGCAGTTGTAGGTAATTGCGTGACAGTCCACAGGCGACCGTCGTCACGCTCCAGACCAGTACACCAGCCACCATGATGACGACGCGGTTGAACCGATCGACCATGCGGCCGATGGGTACGCTCATGGATACGTACGTCAGAACGAAGGCCAGGCCCTGCAGAAAGCTGATTTGCGTGTCGGTGATGGAGAGGTCGGCACGAATAGGCTCGACCAGCAGGTTGAGTACCTGACGGTCGATGAAAGAGAACGTGAATCCTACCAGCAGCACGATGGTCACATACCAGCCGTGTCGCGGCGGCGGCCACGTAGCTGGGTCGTTCATGCTTGGTTGTGAACTCGGCTGCAAATCGCGCCTCCCCTACGCAATCAAACGACGATGAGCATACAGCAAAGGCTCTGTCCACCTGGAAGTCCGGGCGGTTTTTCTAATCATCGTGGCTCAAACATGTTTGACTGTGGATTCCTCGGTGGGGTTAGCATGCAGACGGGGGGAGAGAATGGAAAAATCAGAATTCTATCGATCGGCGCGTCACGATTTAACCGGGCCGCTTCATGGCATTCGGGTGTTAGAGGCCACCACGGCTTGGGCAGGACCCATGGCGGGTTGCATACTCGCTGACATGGGTGCGGAAGTGATCAAAATCGAGCACCCCAACGGCGAGATTACGCGAATTCTTGGTCCTTGGGTTCCCGGCGATTCTAATCTGTCACTCATGAACGAGACGGCAAATCGCAACAAGCGCAGCCTGAGCTTGGACATGCGCCAACCCGAAGGGCGTACTTTGGTCCTCGAACTCGCCAAGACTTGCGATGTGCTGTTGGAGAATTTCAAGCCCGGGACCCTTCACGAATGGCATCTCGGCTATGAGCACATCAAAGCCGTGAAGCCAGACATCGTATACGTGTCCATCAGTGGTTTTGGTCAGTTTGGACCGCATCATCGACGCGCTGGTTACGATCCCTTGGTACAGAGTCAATCCGGCTGGATGTCTCTGAATGGAGAAGCCGGCGGTGGTCCCATGAAAGCACCGACGTTCCTGGGTGATGACCTGGGGGGGATCAACGGGGCGCTTGCCGCGTTGGCGGCGCTGCGACATCGAGATGTTAGCGGCGAAGGTCAGCACGTGGACGTCTGCCTCATGGACGCCATTCTCGGCGCGTCGAACATGTATCCGAGCATGGCAAGGTTGGGTATGCCCATGGAACGCATGGGCAACCAGTTTGCGGTCACCGCCCCTTTTAATACGTACCAGTGCCGGGGTGGCTACGTTTTTCTGGGCATGTCGCTGGATTCTCATTGGCGCAAGCTCGCCGAGCTCATGGATCAACCGGAGCTCAGCGATGATCCGCGCTTTGCCACTACTCAGGCGCGTTTAGCGCATCGAGATGAGGTGAATGCCGTGGTGGCGGATTGGTGCTCGGGGCAGGAGCAAGCGCGCGTGGTTGAGCTGCTGGGCGCGGCCGGGTTGCCAGTGGCTCCGGTGAACGATTTTGTAGATTCCGCCAATGATTCCCACATGGATGAGCGCGGCATGCTGCAGGAGGTCGAACTCTCCGATGGTAATCGGGTGCCGTTGCTGGGTCCTGTCGCCAAGTTCTCGCGCACACCCACCTCGATACGCTCGCCAGCGCCCACCTTGGGCCAAGACAACGAAGCGTTGCTGCTCGAGCTGGGCGTGGATGAGGCGCGCCAGCGCGAATTGAAAGATCGGGGCGTTGTTTAGCGTGAGTGATAGCGTCACCACGGCGAAGGTCAGATTCAGCCTCATGTTGCCGACCTTTGTGGACCCGGGTGCTTCCAGCCCTTACCAGCGCACGTTCGAGTTTGCCCAGCGCGTGGACGAGCTTGGCTACTACATGGGCACCTTCGGGCACCACTCCTTCACGCCGGAGCTCGGCGATCCGTCGGCGCCGTTTGCATTGCTCAGCGCTGTGGCCGCAGTGACCCAGCGCCTCAGGCTCGGGACCGGCGTTTACCTCGCACCACTGCACCATCCGCTCAGCGTGGCCGAGCAGGTAGCCACCCTGGACCAGATCTCGGGCGGTCGCGCGGTGCTTGGCGTGGGTCTTGGCTACCGACCCTACGAGTACGATGGGTTTGGCGTGGACTTTCACCACCGCGGCGCGCGGCTGGATGAGGCGTTGACCATCATTCGCAGCGGATGGACCAGCGGCCGTTTTGAGTTTGCCGGCGAGCACTTCCAGATCCCGTCATCCGCCGTTCATCCGCCGTGTGTTCAGAAGCCCCACGTCCCCATTCTGGTGGGCGGTTCCGCCCCGGCAGCCATCGCTCGCGCCGCGCGTCTGGGTGACGGCTGGTTTGCCCTGCCTCAGGAATCCCTGGCCGTGATGCAATCCCAAGTGGATGCCTATCGCCACGCGTGCCGGGAGATTGGTCGCAAGCCCTATGTCTGCCTGATGCGCCACGCCTGGATTGCCCCGACCCTGGAAGAGGTGGAAACGCAGTGGTTGCCGCGCATGATCGAGTTTCACAAAACCTTCGCCAAAGCCCGGGCCAGCACGGACGATGTCGTGATCGAACGGCTGCTGGCGGGACAGGCGGTTACCCTCGAGGAGTACATCCGGGAGCGTGCCATCGCCGGCACGCCGCAGATGTGCATCACCGAGATCCAGCGCTGGCAGGAAGCCGTTCAACCGGACGAGTATTCGTTGATCTTTGGCGGTTCGGATGATCCGGCGCGGCTCACTCGTGCAGTGGAACAATTTGCTGAAGACGTCATGGTGGCCTTTCGGTGACTGAACTAGCTAAACTTGGTTGCAGCGGGCGGGTGCGCTGAGCGGACCTCGGCCACGCCGAATTCGCGCCTGCAAGGCGCACTGACAGGAATCGCGCTATGTCCGGACCCATCAATGCCTACCTCGTTGCGAACGCACGGTTTCACGACACAGATTTTGCATGCCTTGAACTTCTGAAACTGCTGGCCGAGGACGACAATGTCCAGACAAGGGTCGCTGACAGCTTTGCCAACGTGGATGCCATTGCGGCGGCCGACTTTCTGATCACCTATACCTGCGACCTGCGCCCCACGGCGGGAGAGGAGATAGCGTTGAGGGATTTCGTGAGTAACGGTGGGCGTTGGATCGCGTTGCACGGCACCAACGCGCTGCTCGATTTCACGGACACCGGAAAGGTGATCGCGCCGCGCATCAACGATACCTTCATGGAAACCCTGGGCAGCCGTTTCATCTCCCACCCGGCCATTGAGCCGTATATGGTTACGGTATCGAACCCGGACCATCCGCTGGTGAAGGGCATCGAGCCGTTCGAAGCCACCGATGAGATTTATCTGTGCGAGTACTACGGGGAGGTCGAGCCGCTACTGGAAACCCGCTACACGGGTACCTTCGAAGGCGGCTACATCGAGAACGAATGGCCCGACGATGAACCACGACTGGTTGCCTACACCCACGCGGTGGGTGAGGGCGAGGTGCTCTACATCACCCTGGGCCACTGCTGCGGGAAGTACGACATGCAACCTATGGTGGAAGAAGTGCCCGTGGTGAGGGGCTCGTGGGACAACCCCATCTACTACGAACTGCTTCGCCGCGCGATTCGCTGGGCCAAGAAGATCCTCTAGCCGGCGTCCGCACCGGCAGACGGGCGTCGAGCGCTGAGCTGTTCGCGTATCTCCCGGTGGCGCTCTTCGGTGAGCGGAAAGTTCCAGATGATCAGGCCGCTCAGCATCATCCCGGTTGCGGGACCGAATACAAACAGCAGCTTCAAGCCCAGGGTTCCAGCTTCCGAACTTTCGCCGGGTGCCGCGCTGTAGCCGATGAAGGCAAGAACCGCCAGGGCGATGGAGGGTCCGAGGGACACCGCGAGTTTGGTTGCAAACGACCACACGGCGAAAAACCAGGCAGCCCGGTCCTCACCGCTTTCGAGCCGGTCGACGTCGATGACGTCAGCCTTTATCGAGTTGGCGATAACGACGGACGCCCCACCCAGGAAACCCGTAACCGCCGTGATCGGAAACATCCAGTAAAAATCGCCGGCGCCGAGGAACAGATAGCCCAGCATCAGAACCGCAAACGAACACAAGGCAATGCGCCATGCGCGATGTTTGCCCACCCTGCGTGAATACTTGATCCAGAACGGGATTCCGATCAGGTTGAAGCCGAAATAGAACATGAGCTGCAAAATGCTGTTCTGTTCTTCCTGCAGCACGCCGCGGACATAGAAGACGATCAACGACGTGGAGATCGCGGTTCCCAGCTGGTTGATGAAGAACGCTGCGATCAAACGCTTGAACGCCGAGTTGTGCCACATGAGCTTTAACCCCGGCAGCAGGGCTATGCGTGTGGGCAGGTAGTCCCTGCCTTCGGGGACCTTCCATACGGTGAGGCCCACGGTGAGCGGCAGCAGTACGAGGGTCATGGACCCCACCAGCAGCAGGGTCTCCCGGGTGCCACCGTAATTAAACAGAAAAATGGCCAGCACGGGCACCAGCTTGCTGAGGACGTTGGCGCCCAGCCCGATTGCGGCCCGCCAGCCGGTGATGCGGGTGCGCTCGTTGTAATCGGGCGACAGTTCCGCGGCCCAGGCGTAGTAGGGAATGAACAGCATGGTCCAGCCGAGCCAGAGCGTCATCAGCCAGCCCAGGAGGTAGGCGGCGCTGACCGGCGGTTCTGGCATGAACAGCTTGTACATGGCAAGCATAAGGATCGGCACCGAAGCCACCATCCACACCCGGCGCCGGCCCCAGCGGGTATTGGTGCGATCGGAGAGCCAGCCGATCAGAGGATCGGTGATCCCATCGAAAACTCGAGAGAGCAACAACACCGTGGCCACGGCGCTCAGGCTCACGCCGAGATCGGCGCCGTAGTAGTTCGGCACGAAGGCGGCCACCAGGATGCCCGCCATCTGAATCGGCATGTCGGCCAGGCCGTAATAGAACAGCATTTTCCTGGACATGGGCGCCGAGGTCGATGGCTCGGCGTGCGATTCCGCTGACGGCGCGCTCACGTGTTCAGTGTCCCCTCTCCCTGTAGTATCCGTGCCGGCGCGTAGATTCGACGATCGAGTATAACGTGTTTTCCTTTTGATCTATCGTTGCCGTGATGGTTGAATTTACCCAAGCGAATCTAACAACAAGAACTCCCAACAAAAAAAGAAGGCCACATATTTCATGAAATATCTGTTCGCCAGCGTCGGCTTGCTGGTCAGTTGTTGCGCCGGTGCCGAGGCTCGCCAAAACGTTGACTGGCCCGCTTATGGTGGCGGCCCGGGCGGCGGGCACTACACAACCGCCGATCAGATTACGCTGGACAACGTCGCCGATCTAGAAGTGGCGTGGATTCATCGCTCTGGCGATGTTCGTGAAGGCGTGATTCGAGGGGTTGAGGGATTCGATGGCGCACAGCAGACGGCGTCGGCCTTCATCGGTACGCCGATCGTTGCCAATGACACGTTGTACTACTGCACCCCGTTCAATCGGGTATTTGCGCTGGATCCGCAAACGGGCGCTGAACGCTGGATGTTCGACCCTGAGGTCGAGATGGCCGACGAGCACCTGACCAACTGTCGCGCGGTGAGTTCGTGGGTGGACCCAACGGCGAAAACCGGCGCTGAAGCTTGTGCGCACCGGATTATTCTCGGTACGCTCGATGGCCGTATCTTTGCTCTGGACGGTCGCAGCGGCGCGAGGTGTCAGGATTTCGGGAACAACGGTGAGATCGATCTCACCGTAGGCTTGCCCGAGCATGGCCCACGCGAGTACGGGATCACCAGCGCGCCTGCGATTCTCAACGACACGCTCATTACGGGTGCCTACGTGCTCGATAGTTTCAAAAGGGAGGTGCCATCAGGCGTCGTGCGAGCGTACGACGTGCGCACGGGCGAATTTCGCTGGGGCTGGAATCCGGTTGCCCCAGGGACGCGGGAGGTAGATGACGCGGGCAACTACACGACGGGAACGACCAATGTCTGGTCGACCATATCCGTAGACGCGCAGCGCAATCTCGTCATCGTTCCCACTGGCAATTCGTCCCCCGACTACTACGGCGGTGACCGGGGCGGCAACCTCGACTACTACTCAAGCTCGGTGGTGGCGTTGAATGGCACCACGGGCGAGGTGGTCTGGCGCTACCAGACCGTTCATCACGATATCTGGGATTACGACATTCCAGCACAACCCACCCTCGTCGACATCGAGATCGATGGGCAGACACATGCGGCCGTGGTGCAGGTTACCAAGATGGGCATGACCTTTGTTCTTGATCGCGAAACCGGCGAGCCGTTGCATCCCGTGGAGGAGCGGCCGGTGCCGCAGACGGGCGCGGTGGCGGGCGAATATCTGAGCCCGACTCAGCCCTTTCCGGTGAAGCCCGAACCGCTACATCAGCTGGGAGTATCGCCCGACGATGCCTGGGGTTTTACGTTCCTGGACAAAGGCTGGTGTCGCGACGCGTTGGAGGCGCTGACAACAGGTCCCATCTACACGCCGATCACCGAGCGGGGCACCGTGCTGTATCCCTCTAACCTTGGTGGCCAGAACTGGGGCGCGCCAGCCGTGGATCCCGTGCGCCAGACCATGGTGACCAACACCAAGCATGTACCCATGGTGCTGCGGCTGCTGCCGCGCAGCGAATGCGCCGAATTGAGCGACGCGGGTTTCCCCCAGCACGGATCGCCCTATTGCGCCACGATGGAGCCGCTGCTTTCCCGGTTCGGCGCACCTTGCACCAAGCCGCCGTGGGGCTCGCTGGCAGCGGTGAACCTTTCAACGGGTGATATCGATTGGCAGGTGCCCTTGGGCACGTTGAAACACCAGGGTGCGTTCTGGCCGCTGTCGTTGATGAAAGGCGGCGTGGAAATGGGCGGACCCATGGTGACCGCGGCGGGGTTGATCTTCATTGGTGCATCGGCCGACCGCCACATCCGTGCATTCGACATCGCCAACGGTGAGGAGCTATGGGCCGATGAAATGCCGACCACCGGCAACGGCGTGCCGATGTCATACGTCTCTGGTGGGCGCCAGTTTGTGGTCATCGCGGCGGGCGGGCACTTCACGTCACCCTCACCCCCGGGCGACTACCTGATTGCCTATGCATTACCGGCGGCGTTGCCGGAAGATTGAGCGTTGAGGGTTAGTGGGAGGGCGATGTTGTGGACGTCAACGGTTCGTGGATAAACCAGAATGGCTCTGTCGTGGAAATTCGGGTGGATGACGGCGGTCAGATTACGGGTAGCTACCGCTCCGGCAAGGGTCGGGCAGCCGCGGGCATTGACTACCCGATTCAGGGCAGACTGAATGGTGAGCTGATCGTGTTCTACGTCGATTGGCGCAACCAGGAGAGCAACTTGGCTGCGATCACCTCGTTCATGGGGCGCTGCTCGGTCGATGAGCACGGATGCGACTCCATTCACACGGTGTGGCTGCTCGCACGCGAATTCGACGACGAGGCGCAGGCACATCGAACACAGGTCTGGAATACTTTTCTGACCAACTCCGATGTGTTTCTGCGGATGCAGACAGATGACCGTTAATCTTGCGCCTTGCCGGGTATCCAGACTAGAGGTACGTCAGGCCCTCGAGCATTTCCTGCATCTTGCGGATCATTTCAGTTGTGCGCTCATGGGTGTATCCCGTAGTGATCGACCGCAGAATGAGGCTGATGTCCAGTTTGGCAAAGCCGGAGGTCTCGGTTTCGGATACCTTTTTGTACCACCAGGACAGGTATAGCGGATTGACCTGGCGATAGATGATGGCCGTCAGCAGGTCGACGTCGATCCAGTCGACAAACTCGGATTCCCCGGCGATCTGGATGATCGCCTTGCGATAGGTGTTCATCCGCACGGTCGTGAAGGAAGTGGATGATCGTGCGCTCAAAATGGGGGCCAGCGCTCTGGCGTACGCCAGGTTTTTGCGCGTGGTTTCTGCCACGGTATCGATGATGAAGAAGAGCCGGTCGATGCCGTGCTCGATGTCTTCGTCGTCGATCATCTGATAGATGTAGCGGTGGCGCTCCTCGACAGCGGTGCGCAGCAGGTTTTCTTTGCTTTCAAACTGGTGGTACAGGGTTTTTGGCGCAACACGGCTTTCTCTGGCGAGATCGCGCATGGTTACGCCGTCGTAGCCGCGTTCCGTGATGAGTTTGCGCGCGGCTGCGAGAATGTCTTCGCGGCGCCGGATCTGCCGCTCGGTCATGCCTTTCATGTGCGGCTAGATCTTCAAGGTGCGTTCATAGAGCTCGAACACCGTCGCCCAAACCTTTTCGGCAGGGGCCTCGGCATAGGCCGGACGTTGGGGAAAGCAGAATCCGTGCTCGGTGTCGGGATGGACTTCCAGCGTATAGGTCACGCCGTATTCATCCAGGGCTGCTTTGAGGTCGGGAATGACGTTGTCCTCAACGTACGGATCATGTTGGGCGAAGCCGAGATACAGCTCGGCTTTGATCTTGTTGGCGAGCCGGTGCGGTGAATCTTCGTCGTTGGTGACGATGCGCACACCATATAATGAAGCAGCAGCTCCGATCTGGTCGGGAAACGTACCAGCCGCCGCCACCACATACTGACCACTCATGCAGTAGCCGATACAGCCCGTGGGGCCGCTCACCGCTGCGTTGCCATCGAGGTAGTCGAGCATCCCCTGGGTGTCGCGCATGATGCCCTCGACGCTGAGCTTCATGCCGGCGGCGAACATCTTCTGCAGCTCTTCTTCGCCTCCGCTGAGGTCGAAGCGCAATTTTCCTTCCCGGTAGTACAAATCGGGCAGCAGACAGAAATAGCCCTGCTCGGCGATGCGGCGGCAGAAATTGCGCAGCTCTTCGCGGATGCCTGGCACATCCATATATAGGATGACGGCCGGGTAGGGGCCATCGCCGTCAGGATGAACCGCGAAACACTCCATCTGGCCTTCCGGGGTGGTCACGTCGGCGTGAAATTCGTTCATGTTGTTTTTGTTTTCCCGGGAGCAAGCTTGACCGCGAGCATAATCGCCGCTGCAGAGCGCGACAACAGATGATCAGGTGTTGTAGTTTTGCATTGACGCGTTCTGATTATTGAAGGTATCAGGAGGGCTGATGGTAGCCAAACCGCTACGACCGGTCACCATGGAAGAAATAGACGCTTTTCACCGCGACGGCGCGGTCCTCGTGAAAGGCGTGCTGGCAGAACAATGGCTCACCCTGATCCGCGATGGTCTCGAATACGCCAACGACCACCCCGATGGAATGTCGGTAGGGGTGGACCTGCCGCTGCGTATCGATCAGTTCCCCGCGGCGCGCTCGGCAAAGCTCCGCGAAGCCATCGATTGCTCGCCAATCGCTGAAATTGTGGGAACGGTGCTTAATTCACCGGTACGCTTCTATATGGATCAGATGTTCATCAAGCCGGCCGGTGAGATTGTGCCAACGCCCTGGCATCAGGACACCTGCTACTACAACGTGGAAGGCCATGACCTGATTCGGGCGTGGGTTTGTGTTGATCCGGTGCCACGCGACGCAAGCGTAGAGGTGGTGCGCGGCTCCCACCGCTGGAACGTGACCTATCGGCCGGTGGTGGGGCGTGATCCTGCGACGGATCCCGAGGGAGCCGAGCAAGCCGAAGCCGCCTATGGTGCGGGTGAGGCGGTGATCGGGCGCGACAGCCATGAGACCTGGTCGTATGCCGATGCATTTGTCGACCTGAACCTGCCGCCTACGCCGGATATCGCTGCGCATCCGGACTCCTACGACATCATCGGCTGGGAATACGAACCCGGCGATGTATTGCTGTTCCACGGCAATATTCTGCACGGCGCCCAAGGTGGCGTGACGTTGCCGCACCCGCGCCGCTCGCACGCGTCCGTGTGGGCGGGACCCGACGTACGCTACGTCCATCGTCGTGGTCAGGTGGTGCCGGATCCGGTGGCCCTGTACCAGCAAAAGCCGCGTACCGGTCAACCGCTAGCGGATTTCCCGGATGTCTTTCCGGTGGCGTGGTCGCCTCCGATGGCGTGGTCGCCATAGTCGGCAAACGTTAGAATGTTGCCAAAAAGGAGGGTTTAGCCGTGTCCAGAGAACGTCTGATCGAAATGACGAAGCACGCCATCGAGCATGCACACGCCGGGACCATCGAGCAGGAACCCGAGGTGCTGAAAATTCCAGCCGCGAACTACTACGATCCAGAGCGCTTCAAAACCGAAGTAAAAAAAGTCTTCAGGCGCATGCCCCTGGTGCTGGCGCCCGCCGTGGAACTGCGCAATCCAGGTGACTACAAAGCTATGGACGCGGCCGGCATGCCGGTGCTGCTAGTCCGCGGCCACGACGGAGAAGTGCGGGCCTTTGTTAACAGCTGCAGCCACCGGGGTACTGCGGTGGCGTTGGACGGCACGGGCAACCGGCGAAAATTTGTGTGTCCGTATCATGGTTGGACGTACGATCAGAAAGGTGCGCTTGTTGGTATTGCATCGGCCGATGCGTTCGGTGAGATCGACAAGTCGTCCTACGGGTTGACGCCTTTGCCGGTGCTGGAAAAGTCCGGCCTCATCTGGTGCATCCTCGACCCTGGGAGCACACTCTCCATCGAAGGCTTCCTGTCGGGCTATGATGCCATGCTGGCCAACTTCGGCCTCGAGAGCTGGCACCTGTTCGACAAACGCACCATCAAAGGCCCCAACTGGAAGATCGCCTACGACGGCTATCTGGATCTGTACCATCTGCCGGTGCTGCATAAAGAGACCTTTGGATCGGACCGGTCGAACAAGGCCCTATACTATGCGTGGGGGCCGCACCAACGGGTGATCTCCCCCAACCGGCATACACATCTGGAGAATATACCCGAGGACGAATGGCCGTCCGAAGCAATGATGGTCGGCGTGTGGACGATCTTTCCGCACGTGTCCATCGCGTCCTTCGACGGCGGCGGGCGCAGCATCATGCTCTCCCAGTTGTTCCCGGGAGAGACTCCCGGTGAGTCGTACACCACGCAGTACTACCTGATGCAGAATGAGCCGAACGAAGCGCAGGCGCGGCAGGCCGAGGATCAGTTCAGGCTGCTCGAATACGTAGTGGAGGTCGAGGACTACGGCACCGGATTGCGGCAACAGAAAGCGCTACAAGCGGGTGGGCGCGACCATGTGCTTTTCGGTCGCAACGAAGGTGGCGGCCATTGCTTTCACCGTTGGGTGGAGCGGTTGATCAAGGCGGAAGACAAGGATCTCAACGGGCTGTTCGCGCGCGGCTAGCGCGTAGCGGCCAGCCTGGAGGGGTGCGCTCCATTGGCGAACGCTTGTTCGGCGCGATCGCGGACCAAGCCGATCCTTCAGTCGTGAGTTACAGCTTGTCCCTCACATCGCCAAAGAGTTCGTCGTCTGACATCAACACTTTGGTCTGTGCCAACGGCTTTGACACCCAGGTTTCGTTGATCAGATCACGCCACGAAATATTATGGTTCGTGCCGTTGCCACCCCAGGAGCCGCAGCCCAGTGAGAATGTCTGGCGCATGCCGTTCCACAGATTGCCGCTGTTCGAGGCGGCTTGGGGCTGGTTCACCATCACCCGCGAGGTTTTGGTGACATTGGCCAGCTTCATGATGTTCTCATCACTGTTGGAGTAGATTCCGCAGGAGTGTCCCTGGCCCTGATATGATTGGATGTCGTTGGTCAGTTTGATCGCCGCGTCGATATCTTTAGGCCGGTACACGGCCATGATGACCGTCAGTTTTTCGCCGGAGAAAGGATGCTCCGGACCGTAACCATCTTCGGGCACCATGTAGAAAGTCTTGCCTTCAGGAAGCTCGATGTTGGCCATGGCGGCGATCTTCTCCGCCGGTTGAGCAACGATCGCCGTATTCAGATGGCCCTCGTCATCCCACAAGGTCTTCTGGAGTTTGGCTTTTTCCTCAACGTTGACGAGATAACCACCCTGGTCTTCGAGCTTCGCCAGCATTTCATCGTAGATTGCGTCGACGAGCAGCACCGAGTTGTCCGCCGAGCATGAGGCAGCCAGATCCAGCGTCTTGGAGAGGCGGATCTTGTCGGCCGCGTCGTCCAGGTCGGCCGTGTCGTCCACCGTGATCACGGCATTGCCCACACCCACGCCGAGTGCGGGGGTACCGCTGGAGTAGGCGGCGCTCACCATGGCGCTGCCACCGGTTGCCAGCACACGGTCGCATTGGCGCATGAGTTCGTTGGTCAGCTCCAGGGTGGGCGATTCGATGCCGATGACGAGGTCAGCGGGCGCGCCCATGGCTTCGAGCGCTTCGCGCATGTAGTCGCAGATCATCTTGTTGGTGAGCTTGGCCCGCGGGTGGGGTGCGACGATGATGGAATTGCGCCCTTTGACCGCGTGAATGGCTTTGATGACGGGCGTGGCTTCCGGGTTGGTCGACGGGGATAGCGCACCGATCACGCCCAGGGGCTTGGCGATCTTAATGATGTTGCGCTCCGGGTCCTCCTCGATGATGCCGACGGACTTGTCGTTGATAATGTCCATCAGAGTGGCGCGGGTTTTGCGGTGGATCTTCAGATACTTGCCTTCGTAGTTCCCGAGCTGGGTCTCGTCCACGGTGAACTGGGCGATCTTTTCCGCCACGCCTGGGCGGGCGACCGACCACACCATGGCACGGATCAGTTCGTCGACCTGTTCCTGGGTGTAGTTCTCGATCTGCGCCTGGGCGGCGCGGGATCGTTCGATCAAACCCCGAATCTGTTCTTCCGGGCTCTGGGTCTCTTCGTGTGCGGCCTGTTCAGCCATGGCGGAATCTCCATTCGATTGGCAAAGTTGGCAAAAAGCCGACTTCAAGCTGTCCTACCGGGTACTTTACACAACCGGTGGTGACCTGACAAAAAACCCGTAGCAGCCCGGCCGGTGCTCCGCTAGGGCTCGAACTCGTCGCGAAGCTTGAACTTTTGGACCTTGGTGGAGGACATCGGCCACTCCTCCACGAACCGTACGTAACGCGGAACCTTGAAGCTTGCGATTTTGCCCTTGCAGAAGTCGATGAGCTCAGTTTCCGTGGCCCGCATGTTCGGGTTCAATTCGATGAACGCCGCGGGAACTTCCAGCAGGCGTTCATCGGGAACCCCGATCACCTGGGCGAGCTTCACCGCCGGGTGGTTGGCCAGATGGGATTCGATCTCCAACGCCGCAACGTTCTCGCCGCCCACCTTCAACATGTCTTTGATGCGACCGTGGAACTCGATGTGGCCCTGGGCGTCCACAGCGCAGAGATCTCCGGTGCGAAACCAGCCATCGGTGAAAGCCTCGGCGTTCTTCTCCGGCGCCTTGTAGTAGCCATCGAATACCGCATAACCGCGCACCAGGATCTCGCCGCGCTCGCCTGCAGGCAGTTCCTGGTCGGTTTCCGGATCTACGATCTTTACCTCGATCCCGGGAAATACCTGGCCGCATCCGGTCAGGCGTTGTTCCAGGGATTCGTCTGGATGGTTGAAGGAGATCACGCCGCCGGTTTCGGTGAGCCCATATGCACCGGTTTGCACCGCCTGCGGGAAGGCCTCCTGGAACTTGCGCAGCACGTCGGGGGGGGCCACGTTGTTGAGCCGGCGGATCTGGCCGAGATCCCGCGTTTTGAAATCCGGGTGGGTAATGAGTTCGTTGGTTATGGTTGGAAATGCGGGAAACGCTAGGGTTGTCACGTCGCGCTCCATCATCGCCAGCGCCTCGCCCGCTTCGAAGTAAGTCATGGATTGCATGGCCGCCCCGGCATCCAGGCAGCACATCAGGGGCAGGATCGAGGACATGTGAAACATGGGCAGCGGGACCCAGAATCTATCAGCATCAGTGAGAAAGTAGCGCTCTCGATTCATGTTGATGCCGGTGCGTACCAGCACCTCGTGGCTGAGCGGGCAGCCCTTTGGGTTAGAGGTTGTGCCCGAGGTATACATCATGATGGCGGGGTCGCTCAGCTGCACGCATACCCGGCGTAGATCCACGGCATCGTCCGTTGCCTTGTTAGATGATGTCGATAGAGCCTCGAATTCGTCCCGTGACAAGATACCGGACGGGGTGCTCTCACCCAGCATTACCACGCAGCGGAGCTCAGGAGCACCGGGCAATGCAAGCGAAAGTGGATCAGCCGCCGAACCCAGTTGTGGAAATGCTTCTGAGAGTAATTCCGCGAAGTTGGCGTACTCCGAGGTGAGGTCCGTAATGAGAATTGCCGAGAGATCGGCGTTCTCCACCACATAAGCCAGCTCCTGGGCTTTGTAGCGGGCGTTCACCGGCACCGCCATGGCGCCGATGAACTGGATCGCGAACAGGCACTCCAGGTACTCGAGGCAGTTCGGCATGAGGATGCCGATGTGATCGCCGCGGTCGAGGCCCATGGCGAGCAGGCTGCGCGCACGCGCGTACGCTCGTGTGCGAAGCTCGCTGTAGGTCAGGCGTACTTCGGGAAAGATAATGGCGTCGTTACCCGGATAGCGATCCACCGCTTTAAGCAGCAGATCGCCCAGGGTCGTGACTTCAATGCGGTGCGAATTCATCGCGCGCCTGTGTTTGCTACCAGGCGTGAATATCGCCGTTCCATTTGTAGAACTTGCCGGAGTCGGCCTTAGACAGGCCAGCGATGACGCTGCGGATCCCGGATGCGCTTTCCTCGGCGGTGATCTCCGCACTGGGTCCACCCATATCCGTCTGCACCCAGCCCGGGTGCATCAACGCGACCGTAATTGGATCGTCTTTCCAGTCCAGCGCAAGAATCTGTCCGACCTTGCTGACGCCGGCCTTGGTTGTGGAGTAAATGTACATGCCACCCATCGGCCATGTCGATGCTGCCAGCTGGCTGGTGATGATCAGCAGTTTGCCATCGCCGGATGCCGCCAGATTGGGCTTGAACGCGCGCGCCACCAGCAGCGGCCCGATGGTATTGACGTCCAAGGAACGATGCCACTCTTCGATGTCGAGGTCGTCGATGGCCTGGCGACCTCCGCCGACGGCGCCTGCGTTGTTGATGACGGTGTCAATCGCGCCGTCGCCGATGCTCGAAGCAGCCGCCTCGATGGATGCCGGATCGCCCGCGTCCATCTGCACGATAGTAATGTTATCAGCTCCGCTGGCTGCTTCGTCGAGCTGTCCTGCGGCGCTTGCGTCACGCACGCAGGCGATCACATCGTCGCCGTTGGATGCATATTGCTTTGCCAGTTCCAGCCCGATCCCGCGGCTTGCGCCGTTAATCAATACCCTCGACATGGGTAGTTCCTCCGCTTTCTTAAATTCCCTTCAGAATCTCAGGGTACTACATCGGGCTCGTTGTAGTTCCAGATATGTTTGTAGACGCGCCAGCTGCCGTCTTCCTGGCGCCGCATCACGTCCAGGAATTTTCGGTAGCTGGAGAAGGTTTCGGTGCCACCTTTGGGTGTGCGGTGAATGATGTAGTCATAACGCGCATAAGCTCGGTCGCCGTCCACCTCGATCGTGGAAGGTGCCACGACTTCAATCTCGAAGGTGTCGCTGGTGAACACGCCGTTCAGCATCGCGCGATAGTCGTCGATTCCATTGATGGGTGCGGCATCGGTGGGCAGCAGCTCGATGTCATCGTCCAGCACCGCGGCATAGCCGTCGACGCTGCCGGCCTCCACCGCGAGATTCCAGTCGCTCTGGAGCTGGCGGATGGCGGCGATGTCTGCCTCCTCAGAGAAAGAGGCTGAAGGCGTGGACGTGGTCGGTTGCTGGCAGGCAACCAGCAGCAGGATCGAAACGGCGGTGAGAGATCTCAGTAGCATTGTTGTTCCCTATTGGTATAGGAGAAATTCGGGCTCGGCTCCCGCACCCATAAGGTAAAGGATTGCCCGGGGGCGAGTACACCGTGGGTTACCCGAGTCGATCCGGAGGTTCCTGCGTTGAAAAGAACGCCTGCAGGTTTTCGGCCACCCGCATGCCCATGGCGACCCGGGTTTCCAGAGTCGCGCTACCCAGATGCGGCAACAGCAGGATATTCTCCAGATCGAGCAGCGCCTCGGGCACGGCTGGTTCGGCTGGGTAGACGTCCAGCCCCGCACCGGCGATCTCCCCGTTCTTCAAAGCGTGGATCAGCGCATCCGGATCCACGACGTTGCCGCGAGCGGTGTTGATCAGAAAGGCGTTCTCGCGCATCAACTTGAAGCGATCTGCATTCATTAGATGGTGGGTCTGGGGGCTCGACGGACAATGCAGCGACACGAAGTCAGCGCCCCGCAGCAGAGTTTCCAGCGAATCACAGCGCTCGGCATCGAGCGCCTGTACCACGTCCGCCCGTACGGGGGAAGGGTTGTAGTAGAGGATTCTCATGCCAAACCCGAGGTGCGCGCGGCGCGCAACCGCGACGCCGATTCGGCCTAGGCCCACCACGCCCAGCGTCTTGCCGGTGACCATGGCGCCCATCATGTGGGTGGGTCGCCAGCCGGTCCAGGCATTGGCTCGCAGGTGCCGCTCACCTTCGCCCGCGCGCCGCGCGATGCCCAGCAAGAGAGTCATCGCGAGATCGGCGGTGCTATCGGTGAGCACGCCCGGGGTGTTCGTTACCACGATGCCCCGGGCGCTTGCCGCGGCGATGTCGATGTG
>SMVB01214481.1_pt1 | contig 29722 bp, 28 predicted proteins | sample 2456461 | NCBI WGS metagenome assembly SMVB01 (sample SAMN11095934, study PRJNA526329) | marine sediment metagenome | biome: Marine sediment; feature: Surficial sediment; material: Deep marine sediment; isolation source: Hadal surficial sediment | place: Pacific Ocean | collected 2014-05 | depth... | reverse complement strand
TGATTTTTGTATTTTGAAATTTAATTTTTTTAAACACCATGTATATACATAAACCTAAAAGAATAAGTAATGTAGTGTTGTTGTTGGTTTTAATTGGGTTTTTTGTGACCTCCTGTAGAGAGTTGCAGAAACATAAAACGCTTAAACTGGCGCACGGTTTACCCATCGATCATCCTGTACACAAGGCCATGGAATTTATGGCAGAAAGATGCAATGAAGTGTCTGGGGGAGAGCTTCAAGTACAAATTTACGCCGGAGGGCAACTAGGCTCCGAACAGCAATGTGTCGAACTGTTGCAAATTGGTAGTTTAGCTATAACCAAGGTTTCCGCAGCCGTGATGGAGAGCTTTACAGATGATTATAAAGTTCTTGGATTACCATATATTTTCAGAGATCAGGAACACGGATTTAAGGTTCTTGACGGTGAGATAGGAAATGAGCTATTGCTTAGCACTGAAAATAAATGGATCCGCGGATTGTGCTTTTATGATGCGGGTAGCAGGAGTTTTTACACCATTGATAAACCTATCCGACATCCTGATGATTTGAAAGGATTGAAGATCAGGGTTATGAAAAGCAAGACTGCCATGGATATGGTAAAGTTACTTGGTGGCAGTCCGACACCTATTTCCTGGGGAGAGCTTTATACGGCGTTGCAAAGTGGTGTGGTTGATGGCGCGGAGAATAATCCGCCAAGTTTTTATACCTCACATCACTATGAAGTTTGTAAGTATTATTCCCTCGATGAGCATACATCGGTTCCTGACGTACTGATCATAAGCCAACATATTTGGAATGACCTTACGGAAAAGGAAAAAGGATGGCTTCAGCAAGCTGCAGATGATTCTGTTCCTGTAGAAAGAAAATTATGGGCCGCATCCGTAAAAGAATCTTTGGAAGAAGTGGAGAAGGCAGGTGTTACAATTTACCGGCCGGACAAGGCGCCATATATGGATAAAGTGAAAGATGTGTATGAATCCTATAAAGACCAGGAAGTCATCTATTCATATATAAAAAGAATTCAAGCAGTAGAATAAAAATCCCATGACATTTAGAGAAAAGATTGACAAACTCTTAGAAAAATTTGTAGTTGCCCTTCTGGCAATACTGGTTATTGATGTACTCTGGCAGGTAGTAAGCAGATATATATTAACTTCCCCAAGTTCATTTACAGATGAACTGGCAGGGTTTTTATTGATTTGGGTAGGATTGTTTGGCTCGGCATATGTAGCTGGGAAAAATGAACATTTGGCCATTGATTTGTTGCTTCAAAGATCAGGGCCGGAACGCAGGAAATTTTTGGAAATATTTATTGGCTGCTGCATTGTTCTGTTCAGTTTAGTTGTACTGGTGGTGGGTGGATCTTGGTTGGTTTATACAAGGTTTGCTCTGGAGGTAAAGTCAGCAGCATTAGAAATTCCTTTAGGATATGTGTACATCGTTCTACCAATAAGTGGTCTGCTGATCATATTTTTTACAATAGATAATACCTTGCAATTTTTACGGGCGCATAAAGATAATTAAAATGGATTATACGGGAATATTTATATTAGTAGTCAGTTTTATAGTATTGTTATCCATGGGAGTTCCAATTGCTTTTAGTATTGGGATTTCTGGTGTTTTAACCATGATGGTGAGTATAGATTCACTTCCGGCATTCACCACATATGCACAACGCATGGCCACCGGATTGGATAGTTTTGCACTTTTAGCCATTCCTTTTTTCATACTTGCAGGAAACATAATGAGTAGTGGCGGTATTGCTCACCGGCTTATTAATTTTGCAAAATCATTGGTTGGGAGTTTAACAGGAGGATTGGCATATGTAAACGTTATTGCCAATATGCTTTTTGGAGCTATCTCAGGTTCAGCTGCTGCAGCAGCATCTGCAATTGGAAGTATCATGGGGCCGGAAATGAAGAAGGAAAACTATGATGATAATTTCAGCGCTGCAGTAAATATTAGTTCAGCTACTACAGGTTTGTCGATTCCTCCAAGTAATGTATTAATAGTTTATTCGCTCGCGAGTGGCGGAGCGTCCATCACAGCGCTTTTCCTGGCTGGTTATATACCTGGTATTTTAACGGGTCTTGCGATCATGATTACTGCCATGTCGATTCTGGTTTTGAAAAAGGAGGGTATTCTCGGCCTGGTAAAAGTGCTCATAAAATTGGCCATTATTGGTGCAATTATTTTCGCAGGCATCTATGGGCTAATCTATGCTCATGATACTTTTACGACCGGAATTTACACAACCATCTGGATCGTTTTAGTGACTGCCTTTGTGGCCTATGCTGCGTATAAAACAATCACAAATAAGGAAAAAGCAAGAAAGGGATTTAAAATATTTATAGACGCAATACCCAGCCTTTTCCTTTTGGTAATTGTAATTGGTGGAATTGTTGGCGGTTTTTTTACTGCGACAGAAGCTTCAGCGGTGGCAGTATTGTACGCTTTGGTTTTAGCGATGATTTATAAGGAAGTAAAGATTAAAGATCTTCCGGATATACTTTTGAGATCTGTGAAAACAACAGGTATTGTGATGTTATTAGTATCAACATGTATGGGACTTTCATGGATTATGGCCTATGAAAATATTCCACAAAATGTAAGCGCCGGACTTATAAATATCAGCGACAATCCATTTGTTATCCTTTTGATAATTAACCTGATTCTTCTGTTTGTTGGAGTTTTCATGGATATGACTCCGGCGGTCTTGATTTTTACCCCAATATTTCTACCAATTGTTGAGACGCAGTTAGGATTATCACCCATACATTTCGGAATTATAATGGTACTCAATTTGAGTGTGGGATTGTGTACTCCGCCGGTAGGTTCTGTTTTATTTATTGGTTGTAGCGTTGCAAAAGTTAGAATAGAGACGGTGATCAAGCCCTTGTTACCAATGTTTTTGGCGATGATAGTGATTTTGATGTTGGTGACATATATTCCAAAGTTATCACTTTGGTTGCCACAAGTATTTGGATTTTAAATGATAATGCAATAACAGGTAAACCAGAAGACTGAGAACCAAAGGCTAAATTTTATTTGAGAAAATCGAAATACAAAGCCCGATTTCACCATGATGAAATCGGGCTTTGTACAATAGAAAATTTTATATTTCTTCTGTTTCTACAAATTTCGCAGAAGCAAGGATTTATTGAAACAAAAAATCATGGAGCATATCAAAAATTCTCTTTTTGCAAATATGATTGCAAGATAATTGCAGCGCTAATTTTATCTACATTGGATTTTATTCTCCGTTCTTTTTTCTTCATACCTCCTAAGATCATGGTCTGCTGAGCGATTTTAGAGGTAAACCTTTCATCCTCAGTTGAGACAGGTATATTGGGAAATAGTTGATTGATCTTTTCAATGAACTTTTTTACCGGCTTGGTTGTATGCGTGTCTGACATATCCAGGTTAACCGGTAAGCCAATAACAATGCGCTCTACTTCTTCTTTTTTTAAATATTCGTTCAGCCAGGTTATCAGGTTTTCTGTCGGGACGGTCTCCAGCGGAGATCCAATAATTTTCAGTGGATCGGTAACAGCCAATCCAGTTCTTTTTAGTCCGTAATCAATTGCGAGAACTCTTCCCATATCTATAATATTGCCAATGTAATGACTTTGCCATTCATATAAAATTAAAAACAACTCAGATTATGGATCGTTAAATTGAAACAGTATAAATTATTAACTGTACATATTTGCCTATATTTGCATGTTGAAATTGTTAAAATGAAGAAGATATTGGAAAAGATAAAGAACACAAAGTTTCAGATAAGACTACCTATTATTCTAACAATCGGATTAGCTGCAGGGATTATGATAGGCGCCACTTTTGCCGGATCAGACAATTCCGCTTCAGATTTTATGAAGAGTGTGCTAAAGTTTAGAGAAATCATGAGCCTCATTAACAGGTCGTATGTAGATGACGTTGACACGGATGACATGGTCGAGACTGCTGTGAATAAAATGCTGGAGAAACTGGATCCACACACAATTTATATTTCCGCAAAGGATGTTGAACTTTCAACCAGTGATTTAAAAAAGGAATTTGAAGGCGTAGGGATAGAATTCAATATTTTTAGGGATACCATTGTGGTACTGGCGCCATTATCCGGTGGCCCATCAGAAAAAGTTGGCTTGCTGGCCGGCGATAAAATAGTTACCGTTGATGGAGAAACAGTTGCCGGGATAGGGATTTCTAATCGCGGCGTGATAGATCGGCTTAGAGGAAAAAAAGGAACGAAGGTAATCGTTGAGATAAAGCGGCAAAGAGATTCTGAATTAATCGAATTTACAATTGTAAGAGACAAAATACCACAATATTCCGTTGACGCAGGTTATATGGTAAATGATGAAATTGGCTATATCAAAGTCAATCGCTTTGCAGAAACAACCTATGAAGAATTTAGAGATAAACTTAGTACGCTGGTTGACCAGGGAATGAAAAAACTCATCATAGATTTGCAGGGAAATCCAGGAGGTTATATGGATAGGGCGGTAAATATTGCAGATGAATTAATTGCAAATAATGCGATGATTGTCAGTCAGGTGGGTAAAGAACCACGTGCAAATGCAGAATACAGGGCATACAGAAAAGGCCTTTTTGAAAATGGACCAGTCATAATTTTAATAAACGAAGGCAGTGCATCCGGTTCTGAAATTGTGGCGGGAGCTGTTCAGGATAATGATCGCGGGTTGATTGTTGGCAGGAGATCTTTCGGAAAAGGACTTGTTCAGTCATTGTTCAGGCTAAGCGATGGATCGGAGTTGAGATTAACAATATCCAGATATTATACACCGAGTGGCAGATCCATTCAAAGATCATATGATGACGGCCTTACGGCTTATCATAGTGATTTTCATGACCGGGTAAAACATGGGGAGCTGTTTCATGCGGATAGCATTAAGTTTAATGATTCTTTGAAATATCAAACTACCAAGGGGCGAACCGTATATGGAGGAGGAGGCATCATGCCCGATTATTTTGTTCCGATGGATACTAACTGGAATTCCAGATATTATATTAAACTTCGAAACAATAATGTGATTCGGGAATATGCACTTAATTATTTTCAAAAAAACGAAAATATTTTGGAGAAAATGAATTATGATAATTTTCGGAATGACTTTGAAATTGATGATAAAATGATCAAGGATTTTGTGGCTCTTGGAGAAAAGTTTGGAGTTGAATATGATGCAGATGGATTTGAAAGGTCGGAGGCTGTAATAAAAACCATTGTGAAAGCATCGATCGCCAGAAATGCCTGGGGAAGGGAAAGCTATTATTCTATTCTAAATGATATTAATGAAATTTTCCAGGAAGCGTTAAATCTATTTGATGAAGCTGAAACACTGGCGTCAAAATAATTTTAACGATTGATCCGATTTTCTTGATTAATTGGCAACCTTTTGATAGCAGTATTGTCTTTCATTAGAATAAAATATTTTAACAATGAAAGCATTTACTACAATTCTATTTATTTGCCTTTTTCCCGTGATTGCATTTTCGCAGAATTCCCCGGAAGAGAATATAGATAAAGAGCAAAGCGGACAGAAAGAGGAAAAACATGGATTCGCAAAAGAAATTCTTGATGAGGATAATGTGGAGGGTGAAAAATCCGCGGAAACCAAAAGCTTTACCTTAGATGCAAATGATGCCGTCCTGGAAGAGAAGGTGGTTACGGAAGAGCCTGAAATAGAGAAGCCCAATGTTCCGGGAACAACTACCTATCATTACAACAATTACCGGAAAAATGACGATATCCAAACATTGGCAGGAAAGCATAGTCATCATGGTGGTTTTGGAGCGATTAGTTTCAGAGCGAGTGAATTCAACAATAAGGATATCATCATGGCAGGATTCAGAGGTGGGTGGATAGGGCCATGGCCATTGGTTTTGAGGGCCACGGAATTATTCCAACGGCTGAATATGAAAATATTGATCCTGATGTTCCGTTGAGAAGTAGGTCGGTTGGAGGGTATGGAGGAATGTTTCTGGAACCAATTATTTTGTCCAATAAGGTAGTTCATTTCACGTTTCCTATCGCAGCAGGAGCAGGCTGGCTGGGATATATTGTAGATTGGGAAGAATAATAATAATTACTACTCCAATGACTTGATTGATGATGACGTATTCTGGTAGGTGGAACCTGGCGCTGCATTGGAGCTGAACGTCGCGAGAAATTTCCGCATCAATATGGGAGCCAGCTACCGGTTTACTAAAGATCTTGAATTGATCAATACCTCTGCATCAGCCTTCGATGCCTGGAATTATTTCCTCACCCTAAAGTTTGGGAGCTTTTAATCCCTAAGGATAAAATATTTTTCTGAAGCTCCGACTCTGACCGGTCTGATCATTCATTTTGTGATTGATTTGAGCTTCAGGCTTTTTCTGCCATTCAGGACTTGATCAAGAGTTTCAATCTATGCGAAATGATTATGTTGCGACTTCCTTTTATTATTGATTTGCAAGGCAAGAGAATGCATTGACTCTCTATCTTTTTACTATCCTTTTTCTCAATACGCTTTCAGGAAAAATAATTTCAAGTAGATAAACACCCATTGGCAGATTGGAAATATCCAATGTAGCCTGATGTGAAGAAGCGCTAATCCCAACATGTTTTGTCTGGCCATTTAGTTTTTTAACAATAATTGAAGCACTGCTCAAATCGCTTGTTGTCGTGATATTAAGAATATCCGTTGCGGGATTTGGAAAAACTTTGAAAAGATTATCCGGTTCGTAAAGAACCACAGAAGATAGAAAATACTCAAATTGACCATCATAATCCGTTTGCTTCAACCGGTAATAGGACAGTCCTGGTACTGGATTATAATCTATAAACTCATAATTCTTTTGTTCGGTAGTTGAACCTGCTCCTGAAATCTTTCCAATGACTGAACAATTTTCCCCATCTTCTGATCGTTCAATGGTGAAAAAATCATTGTCCGTTTCACTGACAGTCACCCGGGAGATTGTAGCAGATTCTCCTGACAGGTTTGGTTTTAAAGAAATAAGAGTTATTTATAAGATGCAAATCATAAATCTCTTTTATTAAAGATAAAATAGGAAAGAACCGCAAATAATGTTCCATAAGCAACTGCCCAAATGAGTTGTTCGATGGAAACAACAGATGGAGTTTCATTGCCCACATACTTGGTAAATGGAAATTGATTTAGGTTGTCAATGGTGTTCATCGGTAAAAACTCATTTACATATTCGGGGATACTCCATGAAAAAATTGGTTCTAAAATAAAATCATAAACCAAAAGTAAAATGATGGATAATCCGGTTCTTTTAAGCGCTAACGCTAAAAAAAGTGCGTAAATGAAATAGACCAGCAATTCAATAAAATAAGCTAAAACAAAGTCTAATCGACCAAATATGGCAGTAGGCTCCACAGTTACCTCCTGGCTAAAACCAAGAACAAAGCCAACAGACAGTACTAATAATGTAGAAAATAAGGAAAGCGCTATTGCCAATCCAATCTTAGAATAAAGCCATTCGCGCCGGCTCAGTCCATCAATAATATTTTGACGTGCTGTGGAATAGGTAAACTCGTTACAAACAGAAGTAATCAAAATCAGTGCTAATATTATTTTAAAAAATCCGGATATATACGTTATGTTTTGCCATACATCCGGAAATTGCAAAACAGGTCTTAGAGCCAGGTCGATGTCTGGTACATTGTTCATCATCACGTTGACATTTTGCAACAATGAATTGAAATTCATGGCGGCAAGACATATTACTACTCCATGCAAGACCACCAATATCCAAAAGCCGGAGCTGGTAATTTGTTTCCTGTATTCTATTTTCAATAATCTAATCACGCTCCTGGGATAAAAGGTTTAAAAATTCTTGTTCGAGGTTTCCTTTTTTGTTCGCAAAGTGCGTGATATCCACTCCATTTGTGATTAGGAAAGCGCTTAATTCCGAAGATTTAAAACCGCTCTTTAATTTTATAGTATAAATTCCTGATTGCTTTTTGACTTGATCCACACCATCGAAAATGGCAAGCGCTTTATCAAGTTTTCCCAAATTATCAGAGCTGACTTCAATACCGCCGTCTTCAGCCAAAAGTGATTGCACTTGGCCTTCATATAATTTTTTGCCCATTTTTATCACGGCCACATGCGAACATACTTTTTGCACTTCGTCCAATAAATGGCTGGCCATTATTACAGTGGTGCCATCCCCGGCAATTCTCTGTATCAAGTCTCTAACATCTGCAATGCCCTCCGGATCCAGGCCATTAGTTGGTTCGTCCAGAACCAGCACTTCAGGATCGCCAAGAAGCGTGGCTGCAAAAGCCAGACGCTGTTTCATGCCGGTTGAGTACGTCATGAATTTTCGATTTGCGCTCTTGGCTATTCCTGCTACTTCGAGTTTTTCATGGATATTGGGTGATTTAATATCTTTAATATCCGCAACCAGTTTGAGATTTTGAAAGCCATTGAGGTGTGGATAAAAATTTGGTTTATCCAGCATCGCGCCAATTCTTTTTCTTAGCTGAAAATTGGTGCCGCTTTCAAACCATGAATATGTACCGGAAGATGGATTGGTGACTCCCATGATAATTCCCAAAGTTGTTGTTTTTCCACTTCCATTTGGCCCTAAAAGCCCGTAAACATCTCCTTTATGAATATTAATGCTTAGTTTGTCCAGCGCCTTTACACTTCGATAATTTTTGGAAATCCCGCTGATAGAAAGGATTTTCTGCATAGTATTGGCAAATTTAAACTTTAAATTTAACTCAATACTCTAATTTATATTTTTGGTGATTTTCTTATTTAATATGGGTAAATATTCAGGTTGTATGGTTCAGCAATTAGTGTTCCCAATTAAACTCTAAACCTTAAACTATTGAACCCGAAACCTTGATAATTACAAAATGATGATGTGGTAAAGGTTTCGTAGTAATCTATTCCAGCGACTTCAAATCCTTTTTCTCGTCAATATCGATAGCTCCATCGATAAAAGGTATCTCAACAATATTTTTAATATAATTTGCCAGAATTTTTTTGCCGCCTTCATCACCTTTCAATTTGCTAAGTAAATCAAAGTAAAAACTGTCGATAAGCACGGGGACACCAAATGTGCCGGAATATGCAGAAGCAATAATCATTGATCGGGCGGAATCATAGGCATTTACCAGCTTTTTAAGATGTGCCGCATCGACAAATGGCTGATCAACCATGGATAATAATAAGGCATTTGTGTCCGGATTTCGATTTAAGATATACGCCAATCCGTTTCTTATGGAAGCGCCTAATCCTTCCTCCCACTCTTTATTAAAAAACACATTCAGGTTTAAATCTGTTATTTCATTTTCCATTTTTTCATGATCAAAACCTGTAATTACGGTCACATTTCCGCAATTGGCTTGGATGGCTTCTTTGGAGATTCTCCTGATCAATGTATCGCCTTTATACTCCAGAAGTTGTTTTGATTGACCCAATCTACGTGAGGCGCCAGCTGCCATAATCATCACTTCTATCTCGATTTTATCTACTAGCATTATTTTTATTTAATTGTTTAGCGGATTCTTTCCTTTAGATTTTTATCTTAACCAATTTAGCATTTTAAATCGGTGGTTGGACATTAATAATTATACTTTATTTAATTTCAGCTGCCTAACCAATGAACAAAAATCAATTAAATTGTTTTATAGCTGATTTGTTTCTGAACGGAAACACGTCAAAATTATCCCGAAAGCATTTGGGAATTATTGCGATCTTTTTCATTTTTTTTAAACAACCTGCAGTGGGCAGGTCCTCTGATACTTAGGCATCACCTCATAAAAAGTAATGAAAAATCTCATCAATAATATTTCATTTTATAAAATTTGTCTGTTTCCGTCCAGAAAATAATTAAATAGAAATGTAAGGGGAATGAATAATAAAGTTGAATTTTTCGAAGAACGGGTAGGATACTTTACTCGGCAAGTAGTCATGCTCAAATCAAAGTACAACAAGTTGTCAATTTTCAGAATAGCGATATTTCTGATTTTTTTTACGGCTGCAATTCTGTGTTTGAAATATAACTTGCCTGATATAATTCTATTTTTAGTTCTATTATTTATCCCTGGATTTGGATTTCTGGTTAAAGTTCACGGCCGAGTAAAGAAACAAAAGCAGCTAAAGCAACGCCTCCTGGAGATCAATCGTGAAGAAAAGACCAGACTCTGCCATGATTTTGAAGGGATAAATGACGCAATCGAGAGTCTCAATGAGGATCATCCATATGCTGCCGATCTGGATATTTTCGGAAGAAATTCCTTGTTCCAATTAATTAATAGGGCAGGGACTTCCGGCGGATTATCAATGGTAAAATTGTGGTTGTTGAACGCAGCGTCAAAAAATACTTTAGAGCAAAGGCAAGATGCTGTTAAGGAGTTGATACCATTGATCGATTGGAGGCAGAAAATGCAGGCCTATGGCTCAAAAAATGTAAAGAAAAAGCTCAATGAACAATCTTTTTATGATTGGCTCCAAGGGGAGGATATTATCAGAAAAAATTGGTTTTACAGGATCTTACCTTATCCAATTATACTTATTAACTCCTTTCTTTTCTATGGATATTTTGCTGATATGTTTTCCATTTTTGCGATTGTGTTGCCATTTATTATAGGTGGATTCTTTATATACAGAATATTAGATTACTCCAGAGATACCTATGAAATGACGCAGTCCGGGTTGCATATATTGGAGTCAATTGAAGCTGCCGTGCAATTGATCGAGGGGATCAAATTTCAAAATGAATTATTGGTGAAATTACAAGCTAACCTTAAGGTAAATAATGATTTGGCTTCTGAAAAGACCGGTGGTTTGAGAAGGATTTTTGAATGGTTAAGCCAGAGACAAAACGGAATGTACCATATTATTAATAGTGTTTATCTGTTGGATTATTTGATCTTGTTAAAAGCTGAAAATTGGAGAGCAAAACATAAAAATAAAATATCGGATTGGTTTGAAGTTGTGGCAAATTTTGAAGCATTGAGCAGTTTGGCAGCTTTTTCATTTGCGAATGAAGATTATTTTTTTCCCAAAATATCAGAAGAGAAATTTCTTTTCAATGCCACTGCCATGGGTCACCCGCTTATTTTCAGAGATCATCGAGTAAACAATGATTTCAAGCTCGATAGTCGTGGAAAATCTTGTATAATCACAGGATCTAACATGTCTGGGAAAAGTACCTTCCTGCGGACAGTTGGGGTCAATGCTGTTTTAGCCTTTGCCGGGGCTCCTGTATGTGCCGATTACTTTGAAATATCCAAATTTCAGATTTTTACCAACATGCGGACAAAGGATAATTTGGAAGAAAATGTGTCTTCTTTTTACGCGGACTTGCTTCGATTAAAAATGCTTCTCGAGCAAATTAGCGAAGAAAAACCGGTATTATATTTATTAGATGAAATATTGAAAGGAACAAACTCAGCAGACAGACACATAGGAGCGGAATCATTGATACTTCAATTGAGTAAATTAAATACCTTTGGGCTTGTTTCTACCCATGATTTGGAATTGGGGAATCTTCAGGAAAAAAATAAGCAGATAGAAAATTTCAATTTCAGTAGTACAATTGATGGGGAAGAAATAGTGTTTGATTATAAATTGCGTGAGGGCATTTGTAAAAGTACGAATGCCAGCCAGCTTATGGCCAAAATCGGAATTCATATAAAATCTTAATTGCAAAAGATCTGATCATAAAAATATTAAGTAGTGAATTAATGAGAAAATGCAGGCCGACTAAAATTATAGTTTAGGTAGGATTAAATGATAAAAGGATAAAATGAGTAAATGCTAAAATATGAAGAATTAAGGAGGAAAGAATTTCTTAAATCATTTACACATTCCCACATTTACACATTAAAATAAATAAAAGTAGAACCTTATAAATAAATTGAAAATGTCGAATGCACAAGTAGGAATTATAATGGGTAGTCAGTCTGATCTCAACATTATGGAAGAGGCAGCTAAAATTCTTAAAACTTTTGGGATCACATATGAAATAAATATTATTTCAGCCCATCGAGCTCCTGATATTCTTGCTGATTGGGCGGGAACTGCCAGAAAAAGAGGCATGAAAGTGATCATTGCCGGAGCCGGTGGCGCAGCTCATCTTCCTGGTGTTACAGCAGCGTTTACCACTTTGCCAGTGATCGGAGTACCCGTAAGATCCAGGATATCTATTGATGGTTGGGATTCTATATTGTCGATCCTTCAAATGCCAAGTGGTGTACCTGTAGCCACTGTAGGCTTGGATGCTGCAAAAAACGCTGGAATATTAGCCGCACAAATTATCGGCACGTACGATGAGGAGGTCGAAGGGAAATTAGCAGACTTTAAAGTTGAGATGAGAGAAAAAGTGTTGGCTTCGGGAAAAGAATTGAAAGAAAAGGGCTATTAAACCAAAGAACGTTTATTACGATCAATATCATAAAATATAGGTCGAACTTCGGCCTTTATTTTTTGGGTCGCCTTTTCATTCTAAATTTTGAATCATCAATTTCAGGGGATGTTTTTTTTAGGATTTGCTCTTCCTTGTATCCTTTCCACAGCAAGTAAAGTGCAAAAATCATAGGTAAGTAGGCCAATAGGCTCATTGCACCAGATAACGCGTCATTTATATAAAATTTGTAAATCAGTAAACCAGAAATTCCAGCGGCAATTAATCCGAGATACCTCTTGAATTTTGCTTTTTTTATATCTTCTCTGATTCGATTTTCTTCAATGACAAATTCATCAACCAGCCGGATGATGTATGAAACTGCTTCCTCACTCAACTCAGCCTTGAAGTGATTTCTAATATCAGCATATGATTTTCCATCGTCAATGAGCTGCAGCGCCTCTTGAAGTTTTTGATCTATATCTTGATCACCCATAAAAATAATTTTCTGAAAAATACCTATTGGTGTACGAATTCGGAAATGATTCTGAGCTAAACTTCCCATAAATAGCAATAATTCCACTCAAATTTCATGTAATTGTTGATCCAATTTTCAACCTTTTTATAAAGAAAAGATTTTTTTATAATGCTCAAGAATAAATCTGGATATTATTTTCACTTCAATAAAATGACACATATTATCCGCAAAAATGGTCGCAAATGTGATATTTAGAGCGTTGTAGACCTCACAAGAATAGGATTAAAATGAAATTGTGTAGTCTATACACTAAGTATTTTGATCCATAGCCGTCAATGTAATAAAATCTCACTTAATGAGTAAAAAGGTGGTTGTTTAAAATTTACTTTTGCGGCGATTTAGAAAGATAAATGTGAAGATGAGTATGAAAGATATCTTAAATAACGAGTTTGCCAAATTGAGTTATGATAATGAAAGCAATTCTATCGTAACGGTTTGGAAGAAGCCCACCACTTCAGAAACGTGTAGAAATATTTTTTCTATCATTGTTGAAAAATTAGTACAATATAAAGCCGATGCATTTATCAATGACATTTATCATCAGGGGATCGTAGATACGGAAAATCGGTTGTGGCTTCAAAATGAAATATTTCCGAAGGCATACGCTGGTGGATTAAGAAAAGTGGCAACAATTACTCCTAATGATGTTTTTTCAAGATTTTATGAGGAGAGAGTGAAAAATGGAGTGGGAGTTAATTCGATTGATTTAGAATTTCAATATTTTCAGGATTTGATTTCTGCCCGGGAATGGGTTATGAATCAGGAAGTTCCTGTTTAAGGATTTCAAAAAAAGAAAAAAAAAGGTGCAATTGCACCCTTTTCTCTTAAAAATCAAATTTGGCTAGAAGGCATATTCATTTTTTTCAAGAAGGAAATTGGCAACTCTTCTCCTTGCTTCCTTCAGGTTGAAAGGATCAATCTTGGTAAACCGTTTCAAACCAATCAACATCATTCTCATTTCATCACCATCTGCGAATGCGTAAATTGCTTGTTTGCCTGCCCAGTTTGACTTTTCAATAGCGGTATACAGATATATTTTTGCTAAATCGATATATACTCCTGACGTCTCTTTTCCCCTCATAGAAATAATTTTTTCAACTCTAAGCAAAGCTGATTCAGCAGCATATCCTTCGATAAGCATATCCGCAAGACTCATGAGCACTTCTTGCTCATCTTTAAGATTTGTCATTAATTTCTGAACTGCGGCTCCGGCAATCATCAAACCGGCTTTTTTTAGGTTTTGAATTGCCTTTTTTTCGATTGCAAAAATATCATCACTCTCTACACGACTAAAATTTGGAATAGATGTTAACTCCTTTGCCACAGCCATCGCTGGTCCCATTAAATCAAGTTCACCTTTCATAGCCCTTTTAAGGATCATATCGATGGTCAGTATTCGATTGATCTCATTGGTACCCTCAAATATCCTATTAATTCTCGCATCTCTGTAGGCTCTATCCATAGGTCCTTCCGCAGAGTAGCCCATACCACCAAATATTTGCACTCCTTCATCCACAGCATAATCCACAGTCTCTGATCCATGAACTTTTAACATGGCACATTCAATGGCAAACTGTTCGGTTGATTTTAATTTGGCTTCTGCCTGGCTCATACCGTTGGAAATCATGGATTCGCAGGCGTCATCAATATTTTGACCAGCCCTGTAATGAGCTGATTCCGAGGCAAATATAGTGGCAGCTACATCTCCAATTTTATGTTTTATAGCGCCAAAAGACCCTATAGTTTTTCCGAATTGCTTTCGTTCATTGGCATATTTTATTGCTTTATCCAACACACTTTTTGCCCCGCCAACTGCACCAATTCCAAGTTTTATTCTGCCAATATTCAATATATTCAATGCGATCTTGAAACCATTTTCTCTTTCAGAAAGCATATTTTGAACAGGCACCTTACAATCATTAAAGAATATTTGTCTTGTAGAAGATCCTTTAATTCCCATTTTCTTTTCCTCTTCGTTCATCGTGATTCCGCCAAATGCTTTCTCAACAATGAAAGCCGTCATATTTTTGTCCTGATCAATTTTGGCAAAAACAATTAAAATATCTGCAAAGCCACCGTTGGTAATCCACATTTTCTGACCATTGAGCAAATAATGCTTCTTGTCCTCAGTAAGCGTCGCTTTTGTTTTTCCTGAATTTGCATCAGAACCTGCATTAGGCTCTGTCAGACAATATGATGCTTTCCATTCCCCGGAAGCCAACTTTGGCAGGTATTTGGATTTTTGATCTTCATTTCCATAATAAAGGATTGGCAATGTGCCAATGCCGGTATGTGCAGAAATGGCAACAGCGAAGGAATGTCCTTTTCCAAATTCTTCCGCAATGAGCAAAGAAGTATTGAAATCCATGCCATATCCACCATATTGCTCTGGTACAGAAGTTGCTAACAGTCCCAATTTACCAGCCTTTTCTAATAAACCAGGCATCAACTCAGGGTACTTCATAGAATCAATTTCATCCAGCTTTGGAGTAACTTCCGCAGAAAGAAAATCTTTGCAGGATTGAGCGATCATTTTTTGCTCCTCTGTCCATTCTTCCGGAATGAAAATCTCAGAGGCCTCAGTTTCTCTGATAAGAAATTCACCTCCTTTAATCGCGGTTTTTTTATCAATTGTTTCCATGATATCTAGTTTTTAGTTTAATCTTTCATAAATACCTGCTACACCCTGTCCGCCACCAACGCAAGCTGTAACAACTCCATATTTCTGGTTACGCTTCTTCATTTCGTTAAGCAACTGCACAGTAAGTTTTGCTCCGGTACATCCAAGTGGATGACCCAATGCAATAGCCCCTCCGTTTACATTCACTATATCAGGATTAAGATCGAGTTGGCCAATAACACCTAAAGCCTGGGCGGCAAAAGCTTCATTAAGTTCCACCTGTTCGATGTCATTTTGGGATAAACCGGCAAGTTTTAGTGCTTTAGGAACTGCAGCAACCGGGCCGATACCCATGATTTTTGGTTCTACACCAACAACCGCATAGCTAGCTAATCTGGCGACAGGTTCAAGATTTAATTCTTTTACCATTTTTTCAGACATCACGAGCACAAATGCGGCTCCATCAGAAGTTTGAGACGAGTTGCCGGCCGTAACTGTTCCTCCCTGGGAAAAAACCGGTTTTAATTTCGCTAATGCGTCGATACTTGTATCTGCTCTTGGCCCCTCATCAGTCTCTACGCTAAACTCCCTTTTTTGTCTTTTTCCATTCGCGTCCAAATAAACTTCCTCAACTTTTACCGGTACTATGTCGTTTTTGAATTTACCTTCTTCAATTGCTTGAAGCGCTTTCGTATGGGATTTAAATGCAAATTCATCCTGATCTTCTCGGGTTATATTATATTTTTTTGCAACCTCTTCAGCCGTTAATCCCATACTGGTATAGTAATCCGGATTTTGAGTTGCAATCTTATAATTCAGCGCTGTTTTCCAGCCCATCATTGGCACCATTGACATGGATTCAGTCCCTCCGGCTATTATGCAATCAGCCATCCCTGCTGTAATTCTAGCGGAAGCAATATTGATAGCTTCAATCCCTGAACCACAATACCTGTTTACAATCATCCCGGGGACTTCGAGAGGCAGAGAAAGCAAGGAAATCATTCTTCCCATTTGCATGCCCTGTTCCGCCTCCGGAATGGCATTGCCTACAATAAGGTCATCAACCCTTTTTGGATCAAGCCCAGCGATGGAACCTAGCAGATATTTGATCACCACAGCAGCTAAATCATCTGATCTGGTAAATCGAAAGCCACCTTTTTTAGCCTTTCCTACTGCGGATCTAAATCCTTTGACAATGTATGCATCCATGATTATTAATAATTTTTTTAGTTTCTTAATGGTTTCTCGCCGTTCAATATGGCCTGTATTCTTTCCAGCGTTTTTCTTTCTCCTAAGAGCGAAAGAAACGCTTCTCTTTCCAAATCCAACAGATATTGCTCTGAGACTTCAGTCGGTGATGAAAGGTCTCCACCACACATGACATTGGCGATTTTCTTAGCGATGTGCACGTCATAATCAGTAATGTACTTTCCCATTTTCATGCCATTGATTCCTGCATGAAACAGGGCCAACCCACCTTGTCCTTGCACCTTTATATTTTTCTTTTGAACCGGTTTGCTATATCCTGCCTCTGCCAGCTCCAATGCTGCCATTTTAGCATCTGCTATCTGACGCTTTGGATTTATCGTAATTCTGTCCTGTGGACGAAGGATATGCATATCTCTGGCTTCCTGGGCTGAAGTAGCGACCTTGGCGGTAGCGATATCCATAAAGGCATTTTGAAGTGCGTTATATTCAACATCCCCCGTTTCAGTCCGTTCCGATACGCGAAGTGTAAGTTCTTTGGTGCCACCACCACCCGGTATCAGCCCTACGCCAACTTCGACCAATCCAATGTATGTTTCAGCTGAAGCCTGCACCTGGTCGGCGTGCATTGTAAGCTCACAACCCCCACCTAAGGACATTCCGTGAGGAGCAATTATTACAGGAACAGAGCTATATCTTGCTCTCATCATAGTATTTTGGAATGCTGCGATCATAAGATTGAGTTCGTCATATTCCTGCTCAATAGCGTACATAAACACCATTCCAAGGTTTGCGCCTACTGAAAAATTTGCTCCCTGGTTTCCTATTACAACGCCTCTGTATTCATTTTCACCTAGGTCGTAGACTTTGTTCATGCCTTCAATTACCTCACTACCCATGGTATTCATCTTAGATCGGAATTCCAGGTTTATTATTCCATCACCAAGATCAAAAATTGTAGCGCCAGTATTTTTCCAAATTTCATTTGTTGTTCTAAGATTGTCAAGGATGATAAATTGCCCTTTTCCAGGAATTTCCTTATAAGATTTCGACTCCTGGTCATAATACTTTCTGACGCCGTTTTCAGCAGTATAAAATGATTCTTTCCCACTTTCTACCATGTCATAAACCCATTGATTTGGTTTATAACCGGCTTCTTCCATTTTAGAAAGAGACTCGACCATTCCTACCTGATCCCAGGTGTCAAATGGGCCTACTTCCCATCCAAATCCAGCACAAAGTGCATCATCGATTTTATATAATTCATCAGAAACTTCCGGTATTCGGTTGGAGACATATTGGAAAATCCCATAGAAGGAATCCCGGTAAAATTCGCCAGCTTTGTCTTTACCTCCTAACAGCACCTTGAATCGTTCCCTGATATTATCAATTGGTTTGGTAAGTTCAAGTGTGCCAAATTTTACTTTTTGTCTGGGCTTGTACTCCAGCGATTTCAGATCCAGCGTTAATATTTTTGTTTTGCCTTTTTCGTCTTTTGTTTTTTTATAAAATCCTTGTTTAGTTTTGTCCCCTAACCAATTGTTTTTCTCCAATTCGCCAATTATATCAGGTATCTTAAAAATATCCCTTTGCGCATCATCTGGCAATCCCTCGTATAAATTATTGGCAACTTTAACCAATGTATCAAGGCCTACCACATCACTGGTTCTAAATGTTGCAGATTTTGGCCGACCAATTACCGGGCCTGTCAGTTTGTCGATCTCATCAATATTGAGATCTAGTTTTTGCATGGTTTCCACCACCTTCAATATGGAATAAATGCCAATTCTATTTGCGATAAAAGCAGGAGTATCCTTGCATAATACAGTAGTTTTTCCAAGAAATAAATCCCCATAATGCATGAGAAAATCGATGATTTCAGCCTTGGTTTTTGGTCCTGGAATTATCTCCAGAAGTTTCAAGTATCGTGGTGGATTAAAAAAGTGCGTTCCGCAAAAGTGAGATTGGAAATCATCACTTCGTCCTTCGCTCATTAATTTAATAGGAATTCCTGAAGTGTTGGAAGTGATAAGTGTACCAGGTTTTCGATATTCTTCCACTTTATCATAAAGTTGTTTTTTAATCGAAAGATTCTCTACAACTACTTCAATAACCCAGTCATAATCTGATATTTTAGATAAATCATCATCAAAATTTCCAAGTTTTATTTTTGATGCGTAACTCCTATGATACAACGGGGCTGGTTTTGCTTTGATAGCTGCTTGAAATGATGAATTTACAATTCTGTTTTTAACAGATTTATCATCCAGTTTCAAGCCTTGCCTAACTTCCACTTCGACTAATTCCTTTGGGGCGATATCAAGTAATAAAACATCCAGACCAATGTTAGCAAAATGACATGCAATTCTGGAACCCATAATTCCAGATCCTAAAACAGCGACTTTGTTAATGTTCCTTTTCATTATTTGTGCCTCTTTAGCAAATATTATTCTTTGTTGATCAACATTTTTAATTCCTCACTTGCTTCAGTCCATTCAATAATCAGACGAGATACCTGCATGAATGTGTTTAATTTTTCCTCCGGAATTCTTTCTCTTACGAATTGATTGAATGTCTTTACGGTTTCTATGGCTTTTCCTTTCTTATCCTTGCCCTTTTCCGTCAGGTAAATTCTCACCGATCTCTTATCAAATGCATCCTTCTCTTTATAGATATATCCTTTTTGTACCAGATTTTTCAGAGCTCGGGTCAGACTTCTGGATTCCAGCCCCATAAGAGGAGCGATTTTCGTAGCGGGGGTTCCTTCCGAAGCGCTAATATTCAGAAGAATAAAGGCAATGGAAGTTGTAATTCCATGCTGCTGTGCTTTCTGGTTATATAACCTCGAGAGGCTGTGCCAACTGGATTTAATAAAGTAATCTATGGACTCTTCTTTTTTCATATTTTATTTAGTACAATATCAAATATACAAAATTATATTATGCATGCATACTATAATTAGATTGTTGTTTTAACGTATTTACATTGAAATGCTTTCTATTTCATAATATATATACGTAAATGAACAGTTTTGTAACGAATTTTTGCATATAATCAGCATATGGCGTGAATATGACAATTAGTCTGCTTGCAGAATAGTTTGATAATTATGTTAAACTCGCCTATTCATGAAATGCTGAATGATTTGATTGAGGTGGTCTATCTTCCGTTCGACGATTGTAATATTCGGAGATGATTAATCGTTGTTTTTTGAAATTAAAAATTTGATTTTAAATGAATTTGGAGGTAAAATTTATTCCATTTAACACTATAATACATAACTCACCATTGACATTAAGACTAGATGTTTTCCTCATTAATAAATTTTTTTGCGGGTTTTATTTGTCCAAAACCGCTTATACGACGTTCGATCACCTTTGGATTTCCTGCATAAATTATCCCCCCAACTCCAGATATAGTGGCCTCCAGCTTGTCCGTAGCCATAACTTCAGCCCCTCCCAATCCACTTAAATTTACAATGCATGTCTTGCTTTTTAAGTTAAAAGCCCTCAATCCACCAGCGCCACTAATGTGCGTATCTTGATTGTCTGTAACACCGGATAACACGACTATACCGGCGCCTGTAAGATTAAGTTCCACTTTCTCTGTCTGAATATCCAGATTAATTGCTCCAATTCCCGAAAGATTTATTATAAGTTCTTCTGTAACCAACGTACCTTCATGATCAATATTGGAAGCGCCGGTAGAATAGATTTTATCAAGTTTTTTATAGAAAATTTTAATCGATATTCCATCAGTACTTTTCAAATTATGGATATTGTTGATATTCAAAGATTGAGAAAAAATTTCAGTATTTATAAAGGGTAGTAAATTCTCATCAGTTTCAATAATGACTTTAGTGAAGTCGCTTTTTATAAAAGTAATATCATAATTGCCACCAATATTTACTTTATTGAAACTATTTACTTTTATTTCATCAATTACTATTACACCATTCCCTCTCTTTAAATTTAGAGTGCAGTGTTGTAAAGAAAAAGTAAGGATAAAGATAAATACGAAAACTATGTTTGTGTTTTTCATAGATAAGTTGAGTATTATTTTACCCTAAAGATAATTATTGCAGTTGTAAGAAGATAATTTGACACTCATTTTTGATTTTAATTGTGAAATTATGATGCTTGGGTTATTTTTGCGCTTCATTTTCAAAACATGTCCATGCATAAAGATCAAATTGTATTTGATTTAATACAAAAAGAACAAGATCGTCAGGAAGACGGTATAGAGCTTATAGCTTCAGAAAACTTTGCTTCAAAGCAGGTAATTGAAGCGATGGGAACAGTATTGACCAATAAATATGCGGAAGGACTTCCAGGAAAAAGATACTATGGGGGCTGTGAAGTTGTTGATGAAATCGAAAATATTGCCAGAGATCGAGCCAAGGAATTGTTTGGCGCTGAATGGACAAATGTTCAGCCTCATTCAGGGGCTCAAGCCAACGCGGCAGTTATGCTTGCCGTACTCAATCCAGGAGATAAAATTTTAGGTTTTGATCTTTCTCATGGAGGTCATCTCACGCATGGTTCACCAGTAAATTTTTCCGGAAAAATTTATCAGCCATCTTTTTATGGTGTGGAAAAGGAAACCGGCATCATCAATTATGACAATGTTGAAGAGATTGCAAAAAAAGAACAACCTAAACTAATCATATGTGGCGCTTCGGCTTATAGCCGAGAATGGGATTATGAAAGATTAAGATCAATATCCGATGAGGTGGGCGCATTACTTTTGGCTGATATCGCTCACCCAGCCGGCCTGATTGCAAGAGGTCTGTTGGATGACCCCCTGGACTATTGTCATATCGTAACCACTACAACGCACAAAACTTTGAGAGGGCCCAGGGGCGGAATGATCATGATGCGTGAAGATTTTGAAAATCCTTTTGGATTAAAAACGCCCAAAGGCGTGGTAAGAAAGATGTCTTCTCTTCTGGATTCCGGGGTATTCCCGGGAACTCAGGGAGGCCCTCTTGAGCATGTTATTGCAGCAAAGGCCATTGCATTTGGCGAAGCCCTTTCTGATGAATATATGGATTATATACTTCAAGTGCAGAAAAATGCTGCTGTCATGGCCAAGAGATTTATGGACAATGGATACCATGTAATATCAGGTGGAACCGATAATCATATGATGTTGATAGACTTGAGGTCAAAGGGCGAGATCAGTGGTCGGGATGCCGAAAATGCATTAATAAAAGCCGACATCACCATCAATAAAAATATGGTGCCTTTTGATACAAGATCACCGTTTGTTACTTCTGGAATTAGGGTAGGTACTGCTGCGATTACCACAAGAGGTATGAAAGAGACAGAAATGATAAAGGTAGTAGATCTTATCGATGATGTGTTGATGAATAAAGATAATGATAGTAAAATTAAGGAGATCAAAGATGAAGTTAATTCATGGATGAATGATTTCCCGCTTTATAAATAATTGAATGGTGGAAGAACACGAGGAAAATGATGAGTTAATACTCAAAGGTGAAAAGGAGATGTCATTTCTTGATCATCTTGAAGAGCTGAGATGGCATATTATAAGATCATTAGGTTCGATTGTGATTATTGCAATTGGCGCTTTTATTTTTAGACAGCCAATTTGGCATTATGTTATTCTAGCGCCATCCAGGGCAGATTTTTGGACTTACGAAATGTTTTGCCGTTTGGGAAGTCTGACCGGAGCTGATTTTTTCTGTATTGACGAATTGCCATTTATTATACAAAACAGAAAAATGACGGCTCAATTTACAATGGCCATATCCTCAAGTCTTGTAATAGGTTTGATTGTCGCATTTCCATATGTATTTTGGGAGTTTTGGAAATTTATAAGACCAGGTCTTTATAAAAATGAAAAACAATTAAGTCGAGGGGCAGTTTTTTTTGTGACCTTATTATTCTTATCAGGAATTATGTTTGGATATTATGTTGTAGCCCCACTCTCAATAAATTTCCTTACAAATTTTAAACTGGACGATTCTATTTTGAATGAAATTGACCTTACAAGTTATGTCTCAACAGTGATGATGCTCGTGTTGGCTTGCGGTATTATGTTTCAATTACCTGTGGTGGTTTATTTTCTGACTAAAGCAGGAATTATTACGCCGGAATTTTTAAAGACATACCGAAAGCATGCAATTGTAGCCATTCTTGTACTATCAGCTCTTATAACACCACCTGATGTAATAAGTCAATTATTAATGTGTTTCCCGTTAATTTTACTTTACGAGATAAGTATAATTATAGCCAATACAATAAAAAAAGAAGAAGATAGATTACTATTAGAAGAAGAATCTAATTAGAATGAAAAATATGAAGATCGCCATAGGAAGCGATCACGCCGGATTTGAATTGAAAGACAAGGTTGTTGATTGGCTGGCTACATCTAAAGCAGAATTTAAAGATTTTGGAACCCTTTCCGAAGAAAGTGTTGATTATCCGGATTTCGCCCATACCGTTGCAGGTGAGGTAGAGAAAGGAAATTATGAGATGGGTATATTAATATGTGGATCGGGAATCGGAGTTGATATGACTGCAAATAAACACAAGGGAATTCGATCAGCTTTGTGTTGGAATAAGGAAATCAGCAAACTGGCAAAAACACATAATAATGCCAACATCATATGTCTTCCAGGCAGATTCATCACATTTAGGGAAGCTAAGGAAATTCTGAATACTTTTTTCAATACTGATTTTGAAGGAGGCAGACATAACAGAAGAATAAATAAAATTAGTTGCTAGACTTTATTCTTCTGAAAATCCCATTCCCTTTTTCCTCATACTGCATACCTAGTAATGGGATTTGATCAAACAATTTCGGGGCTAATCCAATTTGATCAATAATAAATTCAGGCATATCGCTTCTTATGTTTTTGTCAATAGCTTCCAAATTGTCATAATATTCTATGTTTTCAAGTTGGTCTTTTGATAACTTCCAATTGAAATAAGGTGTTGCTTGTTTTCCCAGGAAGTATGGATTAATATCAGGGCCAAGGACTAATATTTTTTTGTCTGTATATATTTCGTCGATAGATTCAGTTTTAACAAATATCGAATCAAGAATTATAATATTATTGAGATCGAAAGACTGAAATCTAATTCCAAAGTAGAGAACAACAATTGAGAGAAAATAAATTAAAAAAGTCAACTCTCGTTTTAAGGAATTTTTTATGGAAAGAAAAAAGTGACTAAGAAAAAATGCGATCCATGGGAAAAACATGATAAAACTGTACCCATCTTTGTCTGAATAAAAAACAAAAATAAACAGCGAAACCACTGAAGCAAAAAGCATTATTTTTTGAATTCTTACCTGAAATATAGTAAAACCAAACCCCGAAAGTATCTTAAAAACTGACAAGATATAAAAGAGAATTGTGATCCCGGCTATAACGAAAATAGTTTTGTAAGACAAATATTGTTCTGTGTCAAAATTAAAAATTGAATAAAAGTATAACCCAAATAATTCTGGCGTTTTCCCAAGCCAAACATAAATCAACCAGCAAATTATCATTGGAATTCCCACACCGTAAATAAGAAGAAGGTACCTTCTTTTGATCGTATTTGTAAAAATTATTAATCCTAAAAAATGTATAAAAATCATAAAAATATATGGAAGGAAAAATAGGGAAGCTACACCAATATAGAGACCAATATTTAAAAGATTTCCATCAGTCCTATTTCTTGTTTCAATATGACTGAAAAGACTATTTATTGAAAGCAAAATAAATGTTAGTCCCATTAACTGAGGAGATAGTGTAATGATGTTAAAAAAAGCAAGGCCCAACATCCCATAGAAGAGTGCTGGCAGATAATTATTTTCATTGTACATTTTGTGCTTCAATGAAACATAATTTGTATAGGACAACTGGAAAAAGAACAAGAATAATCCTAATATCTGGAGAGCGAGTTGTGAACGTCCAAATACAAAATTAAGTATGCGGAATACCCATGCTGATAACGGGCTGATATCATCCCATATATCAACATATAATAAAGCGCCTTCATTCATGCGTTCTCCGATTATCATCCAACTCAATTCAGGTAATGTGTGCCAATTTGAAGAAATAAAATATGGTAACCTGCAAAGAATTAGAACAACAAATAACATAATTAACCGGTATGGATCGTTGATTCTAAAATAGCTTAACAATAGTATTTTTGTTCAATATTAGGTAATATGCGACAATATAGAAATACTCGTTTATTAACTAAAAAAAGAAAGGTAATTATATTTGTAAATTATGACGAGTACACGCCAGCTAAAGTTTGCAAGGCTTATCCAGAAGGAATTAGCTACAATATTTCAAAAAGACCAAAAAAGTTTTTTTTCCGGGAATATTATTTCTGTAACACAAGTGGATGTTAGTCCGGATTTTAGCATAGCGCATGTTTATTTAAGCTTGGTATTGGATAAAGATAAAGACAATATGCTTGAAATTGTGAACAACCATAAAAGCGATATAAAACGTTCGCTGGCAAAAAGTATTGGAAAGCAAGTCCGTAAAATACCAGATATAAATTTTCATTTGGATTTAGGCGCCGAGCATGCGCAAAGTATGGAGAATATTTTTAGAAATTTAAATGATCCTCCTACTCAGGAGGATTAGTGGACAGAAAATTAATTGAATCTACCTCTTTTCATAGCGCGTAAGTATTTTCTTTCGAAAAAGAAAAAGAATTTCATCAATGTGATCTCCATCATATCCATGGCTGGTGTTGCCGTAGGAACAATGGCATTAGTCATTGTCCTTTCTGTATTTAATGGACTTGAAGATTTGATCAGGGGATTGAATATGAATTTTGATCCGGAGCTAAAAATAGAAGCATTAAAAGGCAAAAGCTTTGAATTGACCTCAGAATTTCTTGATGGGATCAAAGCAATAGATGGAGTCGAAATTGTAACACAGGTAATTGAAGACAATGCGTATGCAAAGTATAAGAACGATGAAATGGTTGTCAAAATGAAGGGAGTTGAGAAAAATTTTATAGATCACCACAGATTGGATCAAAATATTGTACAAGGCAGAATGGTATTGGAGGAGGATGGAGTAAATTATGCAATCATCGCCAGGGGAGTGCAAACTGCTCTTTCTATCAATAGATTGGATAATATGTACACCCTCCAATTCTATTACCCTAAACGTCGCAGAACCAGCGGTCTTAATCCAACCGGATTGACTAATCATAAAGTAATTTTGCCCGCTGGAGTTTATGCAATAGAAAAGCAATACGATATGAATTATGTTTTTGTTCCTCTCGACTTTGCTATTGAATTATTGGATTATGGAAATCGTAGAACGTCATTGGAGATAAAAGTAAATTCATCACATGGTATTCCTGAAGTAAAAGAAAGAATAAAAAGCTTTGTTGGAGACGATTTCAGAGTTTTAACCAGCGAAGAAATACATGCTGATTTTTTCAAAGTATTGAAAATTGAAAAACTATTTGTATTTATTATTTTTTCCTTCATCCTGGCAATTGCTTCTTTCAATATTTTCTTTTCATTAACTATGCTTGCGATAGATAAGAAAAAGGATATCGCGATTTTATCTTCTATAGGAGCGGATAAAAAATTAATAAAATCCATTTTCTTAACAGAAGGCGCGATTATTTCATTTTTGGGAGCCTTTCTTGGATTGCTCTTAGGTTTGGTAATTTGTTTAATTCAGCAGAATTTTGGCGTGGTTTCTATGGGTATGCAAACTGCTATTATAGATGCATACCCTGTTAAGGTGCAGTTTCCGGATTTTCTTTATACTGGTTTAAGTATTATTACGATTACACTTCTGGCTTCATATCGGCCGGCAATTATTGCTACAAGAATTAATATACAAGGAAACATATAACTTTTTATTTGCACAATTCTATGAATTTTGTATTGTCAATAAGAAAATTTATTTCTCCTTAATAATGGAAATAGAAGAATGCAATAAAATCAATCGTTTGCATTCCGGGATAATCACCTCTTTTCTGGATGTTACTAAAAAATATAAATTAACTGAGTATGTTTGTTTTTTGCCAGGAATACCTTTAAATAATTATATATTATAATGATTAAATAATACTTTTGCTGTTCGTTATTAAACTGAATAAGAATTAATCACTGAATTTTATGAAAATTTCTGTAGTTGGAACTGGTTATGTTGGACTGGTGACAGGGACATGTTTTTCAGAACTTGGAAATCATGTTACATGTGTAGACATTGATGAAGAAAAAATCAAGGATTTACGGAACCAGAAAATTCCTATTTATGAGCCTGGATTGGATGTATTATTTGAGAGAAATGTAAAGCATGGCAGATTAAAATTTACAACTAACCTGGAAGAAGGAATAAAGGGAGCAAAGGTAATCTTTCTGGCTTTGCCTACTCCTCCTGATGAAGACGGATCAGCGGATTTAAAATACATTATTAAAGTTTCCGAAGACCTGGGACCATTGCTTGAAGAATATGTAGTTATTGTAAACAAAAGTACCGTACCTGTTGGCACAGCAATAAAAGTAAGAGATAAAATTTCTGAAAATTCTAAAGTTGATTTCGATGTTGTTTCAAATCCTGAATTTTTAAGGGAAGGGGTTGCCGTTGAAGATTTTATGAAGCCTGACAGAGTAGTGATTGGAACCAGTTCAATGAAGGCAACATCAATTATGGATGCCTTATATGCACCTCTTGTCCGGCAAGGGAATCCCATTATTTTCATGGATGAAGGTTCTGCCGAACTCACAAAATATGCAGCTAATTCATTTTTAGCTACTAAAATTAGTTTTATGAATGAAATAGCAAATCTTTGTGAAAAGCTGGGAGCTAACATAGACGACGTCAGAAAGGGAATGGGATCTGACTCCAGAATAGGGAAAAGATTTTTGTTTGCCGGAATAGGATATGGAGGTAGTTGTTTTCCAAAAGATGTACAAGCTTTATCAAAATCAGCCAAAGATTCAGATTATAATTTTGAAATTCTGAATGCGGTAATGGAAATTAACCAAAGCCAAAAGCTTAAACTATTTCATAAACTGAAGGATTACTTTGGTGATCTTAAAAGTAAAACCATAGCCATTTGGGGCCTGGCTTTCAAGCCATATACAGATGATATTCGAGAAGCGCCATCTATTTATAACATTAATGAATTACTTCAGGCAGGGGCTAATGTTCAGGCTTATGATCCGGAAGCCATGGATAATATAAGGAAAATTTATGGAGACCGGATCAGTTTATATGAAGATGAATATAATGCACTGGAAGGAGCAGATGCATTATTGATTATTACGGAATGGCCGGTATTTCGCCAACCGGATTTTGATTTAATGACTAAAAAGTTAAAGCAAAAAGTTATTTTTGATGGACGAAACTTATATCCTACCAAGCAAATGCAGGATATGGGTTATAATTATATTAGCATAGGAAGAAAGGAAGTAAATGTCTAGAAAGAGAATTTTAATTACAGGAGCCGCAGGTTTTCTTGGATCCCATTTGTGTGACCGATTTATTCGGGAGGATTGCGAAGTTTTGGCAATGGATAATCTGATTACAGGTGATCTGAAAAATATTGAGCATTTGTTTAAGTTGCCTCAATTCAATTTTCATGAGCACGATGTGTCAAATTTTGTGCATGTTTCAGGAAGACTGGATTATATTCTTCATTTTGCATCGCCTGCAAGTCCGATTGACTATTTGAAGATACCAATCCAAACCCTGAAGGTTGGTTCATTGGGTACGCATCATCTCTTGGGATTGGCGAAGGATAAGAAGGCACGAATATTAGTAGCCTCTACTTCTGAAGTGTATGGTGATCCTCATGTGCATCCTCAGCCAGAAAGTTATTGGGGAAATGTAAATCCTGTAGGGCCAAGGGGAGTTTATGATGAAGCAAAAAGATTTCAGGAAGCAATCACCATGGCATATCATACCTATCATCAGGTAGAAACACGGATAATCCGAATTTTTAATACCTACGGGCCAAGGATGCGACTGAATGACGGAAGAGTACTTCCGGCTTTCATAGGACAGGCATTAAGGGGAGAGGATCTCACAATATTTGGAGATGGATCCCAGACAAGATCCTTCTGCTTTGTGGATGACCTTGTAGATGGTATTTACAGATTATTGATGAGTGATTATTCGAGTCCTGTAAATATTGGTAATCCAGATGAAATTACCATAAAGGATTTCGCTGACGAGATTATAAAACTTACTGGAACAGAGCAGAAAGTGATTTACAAATCTTTGCCTCAGGATGATCCTACACAGCGACAACCGGATATCACTTTGGCAAAAAAATTATTAGGTTGGAAACCAAAAATTTCAAGATCTGAGGGATTAAAAATTACCTTTGAATATTTTAAATCTTTACCAAAGGAAAGTCTTTATAAAAAGGAACACTACGATTTTGAGCGATTTATAAAAAAATAGCAATTTCGATTCATGTAACAGACCATTCATGAAATATTTATTGAAACTTAGATAGGCATGGTTTAAACCAGCCAAAGGCAACGTTTATTGTGATAAATTTACAGATAAATAAATTTTGATCGCCTCAAGCATTTAGTGTTGGAAACCATATTTTTTTTGTAACGGGTTTTCGAAGCATTTAATGTTTAATAATCATCGGCACAATAGCTTGGTTTTCACCTACCAGATGGGCGATCCGGAAGGAAATGGCGGTAGGTGGGTTTTATAAAGAGCTGAAATCAATTGATTTCTTGATGGTACTTTTTTGCATATCATTAATGGATGAATCAAATACAATATTTTTATGATTTCAACAAGAAAATAATGACCCTTTTTAGGAATCGATTATTTTATAAAGTAGCGATCATCTGGCCTTTAAAATTAGAACATTCAAATTCTGAACTCAGTAAATTGAATGATTTGCAGTTTGCTAAATCCCATGCCGATAGTTAATTTTTCTGACATTGGGTAGGGGTTTACAGGTTCAAAGGTTCAGGGGTTT